>Ga0070704_100000413_pt1 | contig 19788 bp, 15 predicted proteins | sample KBSK5252metaG_FD_65467 | JGI IMG/M metagenome (GOLD analysis project Ga0070704, IMG submission 65467) | Corn, switchgrass and miscanthus rhizosphere microbial communities from Kellogg Biological Station, Michigan, USA - KBS K5-25-2 metaG | ecosystem: Host-associated > Plants > Roots >...
CCGGAGCGTGGTCTTCGGCAGGATGTCGGAAGCCGTTTCGATCACTTCGGACGTCAGCGGCTTGTCCACGCCGATCACCTTCCCCGCCCAGCCGCGCTTCCTCAGCCCCTTGAAGACCCAGCGGGTCAGGTCGACCGTCGCCCCCATCGGCACGCGTCCGAGGTTGGGGAAGGCGTCCTCGCCGTGCTTGAAGTCGAAGTAGGTCTCCTTGTCCTTGATCCACCAGGTGTCGACGAGATCACGGTCGAGGCCGGGATGGAACCAGGTGAGCTCGAGACCGCTGGCGGGGATGAAGATGAAGAACGGCCGCTCGGTCGAGGTGTGCCAGAGGCCGGTGAAATAGATGATGTTCCAGCGGTCGCCCAGGAGCGCGCCGTCGATCCCTTCCTCCTGAAGCCGCGCCTGCAGGCGTTTGATGGCCCCCTTGTGCCAGACCTCGTCGAGGCGATCGAAGACGGCCGGGCGGGGATGGTCCGGATTGCGCTTGAGCAGGGCCTCGGAGGCGCCGGAGGGCGGGGCTGCCGCGGGGGAAGGGGGGGCCTGGGCCCCCGGGGGAGCGGCCCCCGCCCGGCCCACGCCGACGATGCCGCCGGCAACCGCCGCCACCGAACCCGCCAGGAAGTCCCGTCGCGATCTGCGCATGAGCCGTCCCCTCGACCCGAGCCTGCGGGCGAATGCGTGCGCCTGCGTTGAAGAGGGGGCGGATGATAGCCGAAGGGGGAGCCGGCCTACAACGGGGAGGAGGCGCGGATCGGCCGGGGGTCCCGGGCCGGCCGCGCCGCGATATTGCGCGACAGGGAGCGGTAAGCCGCCTCGACTTCCATGACGGTGGCGCGGCGCTCCGCCTCGCAGTCGAGCGAGGCGAGCGCCGGCGAATCGGAGCGCAGGGTGCGGCGCAGCCGCATATAGGCGTTCAGGACCTCGTCGTGCATGGCCCCGGGATTCAGGTCGAGGGCGCGAAACGGGTCGGTTTCGGCCCACTGGGCCGGGCCCACGGCGGTCCCGCACGGGGCCGGGCGGGAGCGGGGTGCCGCCGGCCGGGGCGTCGAGAACGAACCGGCGACGGCGCGCAGCATCTCGGCGGTGCGCGACCGGGGATACTCCGACAGGTACGCCCGGCGCGACTTGAGGCACTGCACCAGGGCCGGATCGTAGGGGATGGCCCCGGCATATCGCAGCGGGATGCGGACGAAACGCTCGGAGATCCACTCCATCTGTTCGCCCAGTCTCTCGTCTTCGCGCGAGCGGACCTGGTTGATCACCAGGTGCGGGAGGTAGGTCTCGACCTGGCTGGCGATGGCCGCCGCGGCGTGCGAGTCGATGCGCGCGATCTCCTCCAGCACCTCGAAGGGGCGCCCGTCATCCGACTGGTCGCGGTGCTCCATCACCAGGTCGATGATCGACTGGTAGCCGAGGGTCCGGCCGAGGTGATACAGCCGCCTGAGAAAGGCCGCCTTCAGGAAGCGGTAGCAGTTCTCGATCGACGTCGGCTCGGGCAGGATCACCATCAGCCCACGGTCGGCGAGGGAGAAGAGGTCGAGGACGTTCAGCGACGTCCCCGCCCCGAGGTCGAGCAGCACCACGTCGGCGGGAAGCCCCAGGAGCACGCGCAGGAGGCGGGTCTTCTGGAAATGCTTCAGGCTCTCGATGTCGAGGCTGTTGCGCGCCCCGCTGATCAGCGAGAGGCGGGGAACACCGGTCTCGAGGACGACCGTCTCGATCGACTCGAAGCGCCGCTTGACGAAATCGCTCAGAGCCAGCGCGGGCGGGTCCATGCCGAGGACGGTGTGCAGGTTGGGGGCTCCCAGGTCTCCGTCGACCAGGATGACCCGTTGTCCCATCTCGGCCAGGTGGATGCCGAGGCTCGCCGCGACGAGCGATTTGCCGGTACCCCCCTTGCCGCCGCCCACGGCCCAGATCTGGGGCCTGCGGCACAGAGGCTGAGTATTGGTCTTCATGGATGATCAAGTACGCCGGATCGAGGGGGGGCGCAACTGACGGTATCGTGACGCGGCGTCGGCGCGACGGCACTTGTCAAACTGGCGCAGGTGGGGTAGAAGCGGCGGGGGGAAAAGGATGTCCCGTCACGTTTTCGTCATCGCCGTTCTGGTCCTTCTGCTGCCCGCCGGGATCCGGCCGGCTGCCGCCCAGCCTGCACCGGCGGGATCCTCCGGTGCGGCCCGGAAGAACCTCGCCGACCGCAACGACCGTCGGCTGTTCCAGCGCTTCGTGGAGGACGCCGCCGTTTCGACGGGAGGATGGGCCGAGCTGCAGTACCGCTACACCAACCTCTCGAACGGCAGCGAGCATTTCCTGGGCCCGCTCGTGGCGTTCAGGATCGTCAACAACATCGAGGGCGGGCTGCGCTTCGGCGTTCGCGACATCAACCCGGACCCGGGATCGGGCGAGTCGGGGCTGTCCGACATCGACCTGTTCGCCAAGTACCGCTTCCCGGGCGGGAGGGGGCGGGCGGCTCTCGGCTTCCTGGCCAAGGTGCCGACCGCCAACGAAGAGGAGGGGCTGGGGACCGGCAAATCCGATTTGGAGGTCTTCACGGCGTGGCGCGCCGACCTGGAGGCGGTGTCGATCGTCGCCAACGCGGGGGTGCGATTCAACGGCGATCCCGATCCGCCGGTCCCGCCGACCGACAATTCGCTCTTCTTCGGAGGTGCCTTGATCCTGCCGGCCTCGGCGAGCCTCACCCTGGTGATCGAGGCGACCTACGAGACCGAACGATTCGAAGGGGCCAAGGACGACGCGCGTCTCACGCTCGGAGTCCAATCGCGCGGCAGGCAAGGGCACGGCGGGATGCGCGGCGGCGTGGCCATTCCGCTCAGTGACGGCGCCCCCGACTACGAAGTCCTCCTGGGTGTCTTCCTCACCTATTGAACGTCTAGAACCCGGCGGCGGCGCGCAGGAAGCGGGAGACTTCGGCGGGGGAGCCGGCGGGGGGCGCCACGCGCAGCAGGTGCTCCTCGGCGCCGGTCTCCTCGCTGGCCGGCTCGCTCTCCGACACGGTCACGCTCGCGGGGTGGGCGATCGGGAAGCTGATCTCGGAGGCCTTGCCGTCGTGCTTGACCAGGAGCGTGCAGGTCGGTTCCCCTTCGAGCCGCTCGATCTCGATCAGCGCCACCTCGGAACCGGGCAACAGGCCCGCCGAGCGGATGATCGCGGCGTCGAAGTCCATGCGCGCCGGGGCAAGGAGCTCCTGGATCTCCCGCCGGTTACCATCCCCCAGGCGGTTGCTGACCAGCTCGTATTGGTTGGAGCGAGCCAGGATGTAAAGCGGGCGCATGGCGATCCCCTGCAGTGACAGCAGGTCTTCCTCCCGCACCACCACGAACATGCGCGCGTCGCCGTGCAGTGAGGACAGGAAGGTCTGCTCCCCCGGAAAGGACCGCGAGTCGTGCCGGTATTCCATTCCGAGTCGAATGTCGTCGCTGTGCGGCAGCACCAGCCCGACCGTCTCGCGCAGGTAGAACGGGAGACCCCGCAGGTAACACTGGTACGCGTAGACCATCTCACTGCCGCGGCGCTCCTGGCGCAGGACCGAGGCGAAATTCCTCGTCTCGTTCAGAAAGTTCACTCGCCCGATCCCCATGAACAGGGCATAGCATGCGGCCATCCACAGAAGGGCCGCCGCGGCGAGGCCCGTCAGGTGACGGCCGCGCCGCGCCAGGCGATGGCCGACCAGAAGGGCCCCCACGGCGAGGGAGGCCACCGCGAGGCCCACCACCGCCCCCGTCCATGATTCATCCAGGAACACCCAGCCCTCGCGGCGACGGTCGAATACGGCGGCGCCCGCCGCGAGCACGATCATCAGGATCGAGGGCCAGAGGAACAGGCTCAAGTGGCGTTCCTGCTCCAGGCGGCGATCCAGGGCCGAGGCGATCAGAAGGGTCAGGGGAGGGAGGAGCGGGAGAACGTACAGCGGCAGCTTGGACTGGGCCACGGTGAAGAGGAGCAGCCCCGGCAGGACCCAGGACCACAGGAAAGTCCGCGCTTCCGAGGCGGCGGCGAGGTCGGTCTCCGCTGTCCTGCCGCGATGCAGGCAGGCGGGAAGCATCAGGCTCCAGGGCATCAGGCCGATCGCCAGGACCGCCAGGTAATACCACCAGCCCCCCTGGTGCCGGTGCACCGCGGTCACGAACCGCGCCAGGTGCTCGTGCAGGAAAAAGTAGGCCGGGAACTCCGGATTGGCGATCGACACGGCGACGAACCAGGGGGCCGCGACGAGGAGGAACAGAACGCTTCCGCGGATCCAGGGGATGTCGCGCGCGCGCCGCCACTCCTTCCGCCACGTGAGGAAGCAGCCGATGGTCAGCGCCGGCAGGACGACGCCCAGAAGGCCCTTGGTGAGCATGCCTCCCGCGGCGGCGGCGAACATTCCCGCGTAGGCCGCGGTGCCGGACTTCCCGGCCCGGTACCCCTTGAGGAAGAGGAACAGCGTCAGGAGGACGAAAAACGCCAGGGCGAGGTCCAGCGTCAGGATGTGGCTGGCGGCGAAGAACAGCGCCGACGAGGCCAGGATGATCACGGCGAGCGAGGCTCCCCGCCGGCCCAGAAGGAGCGTCCCCATGCGCCAGGTCACCAGAAGCGTCCCGAGGGCGAACAGGAGCTGGCCGAAGCGGGCCCCGAATTCGTTGTGTCCCCAGAGCGCCAGGGACGCCGCCGTCACCCAGTAGACCATGGGGGGCTTGTCGAGAAAGATGGCGCCGTTGACGCGGGGGGTCACGAGATCGCCGCGGGCCAGCATCTCGCTGGCCACGTCGGCATAGCGCCCTTCGTCCCGCTCCCAGAGCCCCCAGGGGCTGACCCCCAGGAGGAAGAGCAGGAGGCACAATCCGGCTATCGGCCAGACGCGGCGGAGCACGGGTCGAATCACCACGGTGAGAGGATAGTCCAGCTTATACTCTCGCGCCATGAGTTCAACACCCCAGGGAGCCGGTCGCGGCAGGGCCGGCGTCCTCGCGCTGCGCGTCCTGGGGAGCGCCGGCCGCTGGTGGCCGATCCTGCTCGTCGGGGCGGTCCTGGTCCTCGGCTGGGAGGAGCTTCGCCGGGTCGATTTCCTGCAGGTCCGCGAGGCGCTCCGCTCCCTGTCCGGCCGCTGGCTGGCCGTGGCGGCGGGCCTCACCGCGCTGAATTTCGCGCTCCTGGGATGCTACGACCTGATCACGCTCGGGCGGACGCCCGTGCCCCGCGCCGCCCGCTGGATCTTCGGGACCCTCTCCTTCGCCTGGAGCAACTTCCTGACCCTCGGCCCGATCGCGGGGAACGCCATTCGTTTCCTGCTGTACAGGCCGTACGGCGTCGATGCCGCGGTCCTCAGCGCCGCCATCGTGGCGAACATGACCGCGTTCGCCTCCGCCCTGCTGGCCTGCATGGTGAGCGTCTGGATCCTGCCGCCCGTGGCGGCCCCGCTGGGCGCCATGCTGATCCTGGCGCTTTTGGCGTTCCTGCTCGGACGCCTCGGGCGCCGCAGCGGGACCCCCCGCTGGCTGTCGCGCGGCGGACGGACCTGGGCCGCCCTGTTCGGCGTGGCGTTTCTCGACTGGGTCATCGCGGCGACGGTCTTCGCGGCGATCGTGCGCGCCACCGGGGAGACCGTCCCCCTGCTCCCGGTCGTCCGGTCTTTCTTCACGGGCCAGCTGATCGGCGCGGCATCGCTCCTTCCTGGAGGCCTGGGGAGCGCCGACGCCTTCTGGCTGGCTCGTCTCCCCGTCCGTCCCGCCTCGGCCGGGGCCGCGCTGCTGGCGTATCGCGCCATCTATTACGTCGCGCCGTGGCTCCTGGCCTGCCTGGCGCTGCTCGGCCGGGGAGCCCGGGCGGGGGCGCGCTGGCTCCGTCCGGTCCCGTCGATCCTCGCGATCCTGATCGGCGGTGGCGGCGCCATCATGCTCGCCAGCACGGCATCCCCCGCGCTGGCGCACCGCCTGCGGATCCTGGAGCGCTGGGTGCCGGTCGGAGTGGTCGAGCTGTCGCACCTGGCCGGCGCGGTCACGGGGCTGGCGCTGCTGATCCTGGCGCGCGGGGTGGCGCGCGGCTATCGCGAGGCGCAGCGGCTCACCGTGGCGGTGCTTCTCGTGGCCGGCCTGATCGCGCTCCTCAAGGGGCTGGACTACGAGGAGGCGGTCGTCCTGTTCGCCCTCTGCGGCGTCACCTGGTCCCAGGGCGCTCTGTTCAAGAGGGAGGGACGGGCCCCATGGCTCGGCTGGACGACCATCGGCATCGCCGCCCTGGCGGTGGGGATCTTCGCGGTCGTCGGATTCGGCTCGCAGGCCCCCGTTCCCTATGAGCGCGCGCTCTCGTGGACCTTCGGTTTCGCCGGCCACGCCGACCAGGCGGCCCGCTTCCTGCGCTCCCTGGCGGTCCTGGGATTCTCGGCGGTCGGGATCCTGCTGTACCTGGGGCTGCGGGTGCCGGCCCGGTTCGAGGCCCCGGGCCAGGAGGAGATCGAGCGGGCCCTTTTGGTCCACCAGGAGCGCGGATCGGGGACGACCCCCCTGATGGTCGCCTCGGGGGACAAGTCGTTCTTCTTCCTGGAGGATCGCGCCTTCTGCGCCTACCGGGTGGTCGGGGCCTACCTCGTGGTCTTCAGCGATCCGACCGTGCCGCGCGGGGAGGAGCGGGACTTCCTCGAGGCGCTGATGGCGCGGGCGCAGGAGATGGACCGCCGCCTGGTCTTCTACCAGGTCGGCCCCTCCTGGCTGCCGCACCTGCACGATCATGGATTCTCCTTCTTCAAGCTCGGCGAGGAGGCGATCATCCCGCTCGAGGGGTTCAGCCTGGACGGGGCGCGCTGGAAGCACTTCCGGCACGCCATCAACCGCATCGAGGATCGGGAAGGGTTCTCGTTCACCGTCGCGCCGCCGGAGGAGGTGGCGCGGCACATGAATGATCTGAGGGAGATCTCCGACGCCTGGCTGTTGAGCAAGGAGGTGCGCGAGAAGCAGTTCTCGATCGGGGCATGGAGCGATGCCTACATGGCCCGTTTCCCCTGCGCCCTGGTGTGCGACTCTCACGGCAGGCCGGTCGCCTTCGCCAACCTCCTGCCGGGACCCGGAAAGCAGGAGCTGTCGATCGATCTGATGCGCCACTCGCGCCAGGCCCCCGAGGGGGTGATGGACTACCTGTTCGCCCGGCTTCTGCTTTGGGGTGAGCAGGAAGGGTACGGAACGTTCAATCTCGGCATGGCCCCGCTGTCCTCGGTCGGCGAGTCGAGCGACGCGCGCCTGGGGGAGCGGCTGGCCCATCTCCTGTTCCGCCACGGAGAAGGGCTCTACAATTTCAAGGGGCTCAGGGCCTACAAGGCCAAGTTCCACCCGACCTGGGTCCCGCGCTACATGGCGTATCCCGGGGTCTGGGAATGGCCGCTCGCCGTGGCGCAGGTATCGGTCCTGATCGCCGGCGGCTGGCGATCGGTTCTGCAGCCGCGGAGGAGAGCCGCATGATGGCCGAGGTGCTCGCCGCCCTTCTCGCCGCCGGATCGCCGGACCCGGCGGACGTCCGCGAGGTCGCGCTCCGGCTGCCGCTGGTCGGCGAGTCGAAGGTCTACGTGCCGGGCGGACGCCCCGACCGGGTCATCCTGTTCCTCAGCGGCGACGGCGGATGGAACCGGGGCGTCGTCGACATGGCGCGGCGGGCGGCCGCCGGCGGGGAGGCGCTCGTCGCGGGGCTGTCGTATCCGCGCCTGCGCCGCGCGGCGCTCGCCGCCACCTCCTCCTGCTGGTATCCGGCCGGAGATCTCGAGACCATCGGCCTGGCGCTGGAGAAGCAGGAGCAGTTCCCCGCCTACACCCGTCCGATCCTGATCGGGTACTCGAGCGGCGCCACGCTGGTCTACGCCGCGCTGGCGGCCGCCCCGGACAGCTTCGCCGGCGGCATGAGCCTAGGGTTCTGTCCCGACCTGTCCGACGTGCCTCCGCTGTGCTCCCACGATCGCTTCCATCCGAAGTACGACGCCGCGAAGCGCCGGGCCGAGTGGGAGCCGATCGAGGAGATCGGCGCTCCGTGGGAGGTCCTGCAGGGGGCGCAGGACCAGGTCTGCAGGGCGGGGGAGACCGAGTCGTTCGTGCAGGGCGTGGCCGGAGGGCGCCTGTCGCTGCTGCCCGGAGTGGGGCACGGCTACGGCAATCCCGGGAAGTGGGGCGAGGCGTTCGATCGCGGCCTCGGGGAGATCCTGCATGCTGCGGACGCGTCCCGGGCCGCGCCGAAGCCGAAGCGGGCGGCGAGCGACCCGGACCTCGAGGCGGAGCTGGAGGCGCTCGATCTGCCGCTCGAGCTGCGCCTGGTCGAGCGGCCGCGCGGGTTCTTCTTTTTCATCTCGGGGGACGGCGGGTGGTCGAACCTCGATCGCGCCGTGGTCGACGCGCTCGCGGAGCACGACATCTCCACCGTGGCCCTGAACACCCTGAAATATTTCTGGAACGAGAAGCCCCCGGAACGGGTCGCCGCCGACCTGGAGCGGCTCATCGCGACGTGCCGCCCGAGCGGGCTGCCGCTGTTCGCCGGCGGCTACTCGTTCGGAGCCGAGGTGATGCCGGTGGTGCTCCATCGGAGCGAATTCGCGGGGCGATTCGCGGGTCTGATCCTGGTCGGCCCCGGCCCGAACGCCTCGTTCGAAGTGAGCGTCCTCGACTGGATACGCCCGAAGGAGAAGCCCACGCCCCACAAGGTGGTCGATCACGCTCGCGCCCTCGGGCCGTTGCCGCTTCTCTGCGTTTCGGGGGAGAAGGAGGACGAGTCGATCTGCCCGGCCCTGCGTGCCGGCGCCGGGGTCGAGGTCGTGACCCTGCCGGGGGCGCATCACTTCGGCGGCGACTATCGGAAGGTCGGCGACGCCTGCGCGACGTTCGTGGAGAAGCTCCTGCCGCCCGCGTCCGACGCTCCGGCGGCGGCCATCACGGAGTGATCTGCGCCAGGTAGAAATCCCGGGCCCTGTCGAAGTCCCCCAGGACGGCCGCCTTCTCGGCCGCGGTGTTCCACCCCCGGTGCTCGCGGGCCGCCTTCTCCAGTCGATCGATCCAGGCGAGGAAATAGGCGGCGTCGTCGGCCGATCGGACTTTCCCATCCCCCACCGTCACGTAGATCGGGCTCGTCGTCCCGAACGGATAGATGTCCAGCACCGGGTGCTCCGGGTGGGCGGCATAGGCGCGCAGGACGTACCAGCCGCTCGCGTCGACGGCGAGGGCCTGGGTCGTCGTGGCGGACGTTCGATCTCCGGCGAGCGGCAGATCGGCCACCACCCGCCCGTTGCCGACGATCTCCAGCCGGTCGACCGGAACGATCGAACGGAGGGAGATGCGCGCCTCGACCGCATGGTGGCCTGCCGGCAATCTCAGCTCGTCCCCCGGGACCTTGCCGCCCAGCGAGAACTCCAGGAGCGGTCCGTTGGTGGCGAACGTCCTGCCGCTCTGGATGCCGCGGAGCCACGCGGCGTGATCCGGGCGTGCTCCGGTCTTCACGTAGACCCGGTCGACGCCGACCGGGCCGCGCAGCGAGGCATAGTTGGCCATGGCATCGGTGCCGGCGCCGGCCGGCAGCCGCAGCCCGCAGTTGAGCAGGCGGTACCAGACCTGGGACGTCGCGAGGTGGTCGCTGAAGCCGACCACCTCGAAGTAGTCGACCTTGCCGAGCGCCGCGGCGACCGGCAGGTCATGCGTGATCGGCTCCTCCATCCTGGCGGGATCCGGCGGCGTATCGAACGGGTGGACGTAGCCGGTCAGGGCCCCCTGCGCGTGCGCCAGGTCGAATACGGCCGGGTTGTTCGGGTAGAGACTCGCGGCAGGGGTGTTCACGTAGGCGGCGTACGCCGGCATCAGGAAATAGTCGCGCGGCCCGAGGATCGCCGTGTGGCCCCAGAAGCTGGTGTGGTACTCCTGGCCGTGGACCACCAGCGTTCCGTCCTTCCACGGAGGGGCCGGACCGGCGGGGAAGTAGGCGATGTCCGGGACGCGCTGCTCCTTGTTGACCACCAGGTTCTCGATCACCGCCAGGTCCTCGGCCCTCCCCTGGAGCGCCAGCCTCGCGGGCGTGTTCCGGTACGCCCCGCCGTAGTTCATGTGCACATGCAGATCGCCGCTGTAGAACCCCCGGGCCGGCATGTCGGCGATCCGCTGCAGCGTGACGCGCACCGGCACGACCCCCCCGGCGGGGACCGTCACCTGCTTCAGGACCGGCCGGCGCTCCAGCCCCTTGATGATCTCGACGGTCACCGGGCCGGCCGGTACCACGACCTCCGAGCTCCCGGTCGTATGGAAATAGCTGTACTCGAACTTGCTCTGCGACCGGTCGAACGCCTCATCGGCATGCCGCCAGGCGTCGTCCGGGGCGAAGGCCCGTCCGTCCGGTCCGGTCACGGACACTCTCGCCGGGACGGGCCGGCCGGCGTCGAGGACGGTGATCTTCAGGCGGCCGACCGGGCCCAGGTAGCGCCGCTCGCGCGGCTCCACGCGCTCGCGCCGGCCTCCGGGAACCTCGATGGTCCACAGAGACGTGTTGCCGTCCTGGTTCGAGATGAACGCGATGCGCCGCCCGTCGCGCGACCACCGTGGGGACGTCGCGTCGTAGTCGCCGTAGGTGAGAGGCAGCACGTCCCCCCCCTCGTCGGTCATCAGCCAGAGCTGGTGCCACTGGCCACCCAGGTACGAGCTGTACACGATGCGCCGGCCGTCGGGCGACCAGTCGGGCCTGGCCTTCCACGCGGTCTCCTCGTAGCGGATCTCGCGCAGGTCCGATCCGGGGGCCGCCTTCATCCTGAAAAAGCCCCCCGTTCCCCAGATGTGGCCCCGATTCGAGACCAGGACGATCTCCTTGCCGTCGGGCGACCACGACGGGGAGATGAAGTGATCGAACGGAGAGTAGTAGTAGCGCGGCAGGCCGCTGTCGTGGTCCTCGGTCAGCCGCTCGATGGCGCCCGGCTCCCCCTGGTCGTCCAGCGTGACGGTGTGGACGTGGAACCTCCGGTTGAAGACCGTCGAGACGAACGCGATGCGCCTCCCGTCGGGCGAGAAGCGCGGCTCGACGTTGACCGCGCCGTTCGTGGTGATCGGGCGGGCCCGGCCGGTTTTGGCGTCGAGCAGCCAGAGCTCCACCGCGTCGTCGCGGTACGAGGCGTAGGCGATGAACCGCCCGTCCGGGGACCAGTCCGGCTGGTAGTCGTAGCCGGGGCCGGCGGTGATCTGCCGCGCCTCCGTCGTTCCCGGGCGCTGCCGCCAGAGCGATCCCTGCATCGAATAGACGAGCTCGGCGCCGTCGGGTGACCAGGCGGCCGAGCCGGGACCGGTCGTCGCCTGGGGCAGGTACATCTCGCGGTAGTAGTAATGATGCGGCAGCTGGATCTGCTTCAGGACGATTTCGCGGACTTCCGAGCTCTGCCTGGCGAGAGCCGGCGCCCCGATCAGCAGGACGGCGGTCGCGGAGGCGATCCAGCAGCAAGTCTTTAGCGTGCATCCCATGCGGCGGATTATACGGGATAGGCCGCTTGCTTCTACTCGTCGAGGCGGGAGACCGCCTCCGGATCGATGCCGGGGCGGTGGTCGAGCGGGACTCCAAGGTTGGTGAGCAGGCGGGCGAGAAGGCTCGAGGTGCGCGGCGCGGCGCAGTCGGACGCGTCGGGGAGGGTCAGCGCCACGAGCGTCCCGAGCCCGACGCGGTACTGGGCGATGCCCGGAGCGAGGACGACTGGCGTGATCGTGGTCCCCGCCTCCGCGCTGCGCAGCCGGAACTCCGGACGTCCCTCGCGCCACAGGGGGTCGAGATCGTCGAAGCTGATCCCTTCGAACAGGGCCGCATCGGGGTCCAGGTGCGGGCGAAACGGCGAGGTCGACTCGAAGTGGACCGGGAAGCCGGTGACGGCGCGCAGGTAGTCACCCGACATCGGCTGCGGGTTGAGCAGCACGACGGTCCCTCCCTCGCGCAGGAAGCGGGCCACCGCGGCGAGCGGCGGCAGGCCCGGAGTTCCGGACAGGCGCGGCGCGCGCCAGTCGCCCGGCACCAGGAGCGCCTCGACCCCCTCGAGGTCGCGGGGCGCGCTGGCGGCGGACGGCGACAGGGGGGCGAGGCAGGCCGGGAGATCGTCGGGAGAGCCGCCGTACATGAAGGTCCGCTTCAATTCCGGGCGCCCGCCCAGGAGATACGCGATGGCGTTGGCCAGGACCGTCCGCGCCCCTTGGTCGAGGTCAAAGTCCTCGCAGAGCGACTCCTGGGCCGCCAGGACGAGCCCCTCGCCGATCGGGACCTCGAGCAGGGTCACCCCCTCCTGCCAGGATGTCCCGCTGCGGGTGCGAATCCCGGCGATGACCCGGAAGTTTCCGTGGGCCGGCGGCAGGAGCGGCCGGACCCGCGGCGCGCCGGCCAGGCCGGCGGCGCGGCTGCCGGGCGGGACACCGCGCAGCACCGGGTGGTGCGCCGCGAACAGCGCCGTGCTGTCCGCCGACCGTGCGAACGACGGCCACAACCTCAGGTCTTCGCTCAGCGTGCCGGGCAGGGACGGCTGCTCGAGCAGCAGGATGTGCATGCCGGAGCGGGCGCGCGCCGCGAGGATGGGCCCCAGGGCCTCCCGTCCGCGCGCAAAGCCCCCCGGGCCGATGACGATGAGATCCCCCCGGTACAGGGCGAGGCCCTCGAAGGCGCTGAAGCTCTCGCTCTGGATCCCCAGGGCCCGCAGCGCCGGTGCCGCCTTCCCTTCGGGATCGAAGAGGGCGACGCGGGCGCGGTTGAACAGGCCGGTCCTGTCCGGCGGCCTGGGCGCCTCGGCCCCCGTCGCCGGTGCCGGATCGGGGGGAAGAGTGCCCCCCTCGGCGGACGACGCGACGCGGGCGACCACGATGATGGTGAGAATGATCAGGAAGACGACGATGGTGCGGCGCGCGCGTGCCGTCGGCACGGTGATCCCCCCCGGTTACGATCCTGAAATCAGTGAAGCCGGCTCACGGCAGCCAATATAGGCAGCCGGTGCCCGGGGGGCCATCCGGATCGGTCTTTACAACGGCGGGATTCTGTGTGATACGATTCCGCCTCGGGTCTGTGGATTCAACAACTTTGAGGAGGTCGTCACCGTGTCCTACGTCATCACGGGAAAATGCCTGGGCGAGCGCTACGCGACGTGCGTCGCCGTCTGTCCCGTTGATTGCATCCATCCGGGGGAGTATCAGGGGCAGGAGTTCATGATCATCAACCCCGAGGAATGCATCGATTGCGGGGCCTGCCTGCCGGAATGTCCGATCGAGGCGATCGTCGAGACGGAAGAGGAATCTCCCGACTGGGCTGTGATCAACAAAGATCTGACGCCGTCCTACAAGAGCAACCCGGCCGTCACTCCCCGGCCGGCGAACGATCCTCCCCGGAGGCCCGAGAACAAGCTGCGCGGCTGAAGTCCTGCGAAGGGAACCCGCCGTGACCCTTCTGCGCCGCCACCCACGTCGATTTTCCCCGCGACCGCTCGCCGGGATCGCCTGTGTCCTCGTCAGCGGCGGACTCGATTCCGCCGTCCTGCTGCGCCATTTCGCCCGACGGTATCGCAGGGTGCAGCCCCTCTATGTGCGCGCCGGCCTGCTCTGGGAGAAGGCGGAGGTCGCCAGCCTTCGGGCGTTCCTGCGGGCCTGGCGCTCGCCGCGGATCCTGCCCCTCGCCTTCATCGACGTGCCGATGGCCGACCTGTACGCCGGGCACTGGAGCACGACCGGCCGCCGCACTCCCGGTTTCCATGCCGGCGACGCGTCGATCTACCTGCCGGGGCGTAACCTGGCGCTCCTGTCGAAGGCCGGCACCTTCTGCGCCCTGCGCCGCATCCCGGTGCTCGGCTCGGGCATCCTGAACCTCAACCCGTTCCCGGACGGCACGCCGGAGTTCTTTCGCGCCATGCAGGAGGCACTGCGGCGGGGCCTGGGAACGCCGATCCGCATCCTGACCCCGTTTCGCGCGCTCGCCAAGGACGAGGTGATCCGTCGTGGCCGCGGGCTGCCTCTCGATCTCACCCTGTCGTGCGCCAACCCGCGGAGCGGGCGGCACTGCGGCCGCTGCTGCAAGTGCGCGGAGCGGGCGTGGGCGTTCAGCCGCGCCGGTGTGCCCGATCCGACCGACTACGCGGGAGGGCCGGGGGCGGCCGTGCCGGCATCGAGCGGGATCTCGCTCCGGCCGGCGGCGTGGAGCGACAGGACGACCCGCGTCGCTCCGAAGAACACGACCAGGGTCAAGTAGGAATTGGCGAACAGGACGAGCCCCTCCGCATAGCCGGGAGCGGCCTTGCCGCCGTCGGGACCCTGGGCAAAATGCAGCCCCCCTTCCAGCGCCAGCATCGCCAACAGCAGGAGCAGGAGCCGCCGGGACTCGGCGGGACAGGCGCGGAAGAGCCGCAGGCCCTCCCGGATGTTCGGGCGCCACTCCCCCCGCGTGCGTGACAGGATGCACAGCGGCGCGGCATAGAGGGCCAGGACCTGGGTCGCGAATCCCAGGATGGGACCGGCCCAGTAGATGACCTGCTCGAGCGATTTTTCGAACGGCGCTCCCGCACCTCCCGCAAGCTGCGTGACGGACGCTGCCAGGGCCGTGACCCCGAAGAGGATGAGTTGCAGCTTGATGTTCAGCCACGCGAGCGGCAGGAACAGCCCGATCGCCCAGCCCACGGCGTTATTGCTTCCCGCACGCCCCGCGGCCGACTCGTAGACCAGCCCCAGGATGCCGCAGTAGGCCGTAAAGAAAACCAGGGAGGCGGCCATGATGATCGGCAGCCCTTCGGGGTCATCTCCGGACCAGTGTGTGACGAACCGCAGGAACAGCTCGACGAGGGTGTAGAGGCCGACCAGGTGGAAGCGGGCGTTGATCCCGGAGAAGCTCTCGCGCAACGTCACGGACGCGGGACCTGCATCCGCGATCCGGGCCTCACCGGGACGGAGCGGGGGAGTACGAGGCGATGGAACTGCCGGTTTCCCACAGGCGGACCGTCGACACGGGGAGCCCGCGCGACACGGCATAGTCGCAGATCACCCGTGCGATCGCCTCGGCCGTGGGATCGATCTCCATCACGAAGATTGGCTCGTCATGCTTCCGGAGCAGCGGGACGAGAGGATCGTCCTTGTGCAGCAGCAAGCGGTGGTCGAGGTTCTGATCGATCCACTCCTTGACGATCCGGCCGATATCGGAGAAGTCGGCGACCATCGACTGATCGTTGAGACTCGGCGAGGCGAGCTCGATCTCGACCCGGCCGTTGTGGCCGTGCAGGTGGGCGCACTTCCCCTTGTAGCGCAGCAGGCGATGCCCGTAGCAGAACTCGATGCTCTCGGAGACCCGGTACATGGAAACAGAGACGCTAACACAGTCCCGGAAGACCGGTCAAACCGGAGGCTGCGGGATGGCGGCCAGGACCTTGCGCACGATGGAGGAGGTCGGGACGCGGTGCAGGTCGCCGCGGGCGACCCAGCGATAGGTCCCCTTCCGGGGCTCCGACAGGAGGCGTGCCGGATGGATGCTGATCAGAAGGCGGCGGTAGGTGATGGCGTGCCGCACCGTGGCCACCGGCCTCCCGAGGTCCAGCCGGAGGCCGTCGCCGGAGTCGCCCGGTCCCGCCGCCGGGAGCTCCCAGAGCCCCTGCATCAGGGAGGGATCCCGGCGCCGGACCAGGAGGAACCTCCCGCCCCGCGAGACGACGGCCACCGCGGAGCGGACCTCGACCGGCCGCCGCCGGCGCGGCGGAGGAGGAATCTCCTCTTCCAGGTCGGCCGCGCGCGCGGCGCAGCGGTGGGCCACCGGGCAGGCGCCGCAGGCGGGGTGCTTTGGAGCGCACACGGTCGCGCCCAGCTCCATCAGGGCCTGGTTCAGGTCCCCCGGCGCGGCCGGCGCCGCCGTGACCAGCGCCGCCGCGGCGTTCCACAGGCGCCGCTGCCCGGCGGCCGAGCGCGGCTTCCGGATGAGCAGGAGGCGCGACAGGACGCGGGCCACGTTGCCGTCCACGACCGGCAGGGGGAGGGAATAGGCGATGCTCAGGATGGCTCCCGCGGTGTAGCGCCCGACACCGGGAAGCGCGAGGGCGGCATCGAGGGTCCTGGGGAAGCGGCCGCGGTGCCGCGCGACCACGAGCCGGGCGGCCTGGTGCAGATGGCGGGCGCGGCGGTAGTAGCCGAGACCGGACCAGGCGGCGAGGACATCCTCCAGCCGCGCCGAGGCGAGCGCCTTGGCGGTCGGGAAGGCGCGCAGGAAGCGCCGGTAGTAGGGGACGACGGCGACGACGGTCGTCTGCTGCAGCATGACCTCGGAGATCCAGACACGGTACGGGTCCCGGCTGCGGCGCCACGGCAGGTCGCGCCGCACCGACCGGTACCAGGCGAGCAGATCGAGGGCCAGGGCATCGCGCGACGGGAGGCTCACGCCGGCGATTATAATGACGAAATGACCGACGACTCCGAACGACGCGGCGGGCCGGACATCTCCGTGACCCTTCATCCCCGGAGCTACCGGGGAAGCACCTACGTCTATCCGGTCCTGTCGCGCCGGGCGCGCGGCATCTCGATTGGCATCAACCTCAATCCCGACAAGGTCTGCAACTTCGACTGCATCTACTGCCAGGTCGACCGGACCACGGAACCCCAGGTGCGCCGCGTGGACGAGGAGGCCCTGCGCCGGGAGCTGGTGGCCATCCTCCGGGAGGCGCAGTGCGGCGACCTGTTCGAGCGGCCGGAGTTCCGATCGGTCCCGGAGCCGCTGCGGGTGGTGCGCGACATCACCTTCGCCGGGGACGGGGAGCCCCCCTCGTACGCCAACTTCAAGGGGGTGGTCGAGGACGTGCTGGCGATCAAGAAGGCGGCGGGGTTTCCGGACCTCAAGGTCATCCTGCTCACCAACGCCACCCTCATCGATCGACCCAGGGTGAAGGAGGCGATGCGCCTGATGGATCGGGACCACGGGGAGTTCTGGCTGAAGCTCGATGCCGGGACCGAGGACTACTACCGTCTGGTGGACCGGACGACGATCCCGTTCGCCAAGGTGCTCGCCAACATCCTGGAGGCCGCGCGCGAGCGGCCGGTGGTCCTTCAGTCGCTGTTCATGAGGGTGCGCGGCCAGGCGCCGGGGCCGGAGGAGATCGCGGCCTATTGCGACCGGGTTTCCGACATCGTGTCGGGGGGCGGGCGCGTCAGCCTCATCCAGGTCTACACCGTGGCCCGGCCGCCCGCCGAAACCTATGTCGCGCCGCTGGCGGATTCGGAGGTGGACTCGATCGCCGATGCCGTGAGGCGGTGCGTTCCCGCCATCCCCGTCGAGACGTTCTACAGCTCCGGGCCGGCCTGACCGCGGATCAAGGGGGGCACCGGCCGGGATCGACCACCGGCAGGCCGTCCGCCCCGAGAGGCGCCGAGAACACCGCGAACCCGCGCCCTTGCCGTGCGTAACGCGCGTCCCGCACCACGATGTCTCGCCCGCCGTCCGTTCCCGGCTCGAGGGTGACAAAGGGGAAGCGGAAGAACTCCCGGACCGCGCGACCGGCGCAGCCGGCCCAGAGCGCGCCGGCCGCCGGGTCGTCGAGACGGCGCTCGAAGAGGGTCCAGGCCGCGTCGTCGGGGTCGAGCCCCTGGGTCATGCCGACCACACGGTGGCGGATGGTCCGATCGTCGATCACCAGCCCTTCCCAGCGCAGCGGATCGGCGGGACGCGGGAGCACCGCGAATTCCACGCCGGTGCCCTCGGGTGAGCCGGGGTCCCCGCGCGCCTCGGTCCGGACGATCTCGCGGAGTCGCAGGAGCGCGCGGTCGTGCGCCACGGCGCACAGCGCGATGTAGCCGAGAGCGATGCCGATCGCGGCGACGGCGGCCCGTGCCCCGGCCGCCCGGGAACCCCGCGCCACGTACCGGCAGAGAGCCACGGTCACCGCCAGGGCGGCGGCCCACGTCGCCCGGGCCGCGACCGGCACGACCGGAGCGCTCAGCACCACGATGGCCGCGACGGCGGCCCCCATGCCCCACGCGAGATGGCGGCGCCGCCCTCCCCGCGCCGTCACGAACACCGCGCCCGCGAGGACGAGCCAGAGCCACGGATCGACGATCACCAGGAGATCGCCGTAGCACCAGCCTCCGTTCCACGGGAGGAACGGGCGGATTCCGTAAGAGTTCAGGGCATCCAGCGCCCCGTGGCTCAGGACTCCGAGCACCGAGGCGATCAACAGGGGACCGGGGCGCGCCCTTCCGGCCTCCCCGCCGCCCGGGACGAGGCGGTCGACCGCCAGAAGGACCGCCCAGAGCAGCAAAGTCAGGAGGAGCAGCCCGGCGAGGGCGTGGGTGAACCCGCGATGGTAGTGGAAGTAGGTCAGGGGGTTCCGGAAGCTGCTCCAGGCCAGATCGACGTCGGGCAGGTTCGCGCCGACGACCAGGGCCGTGGTCGCGAGCCGGGTCGTTCTGCCCAGTCCGGCGCGGGAGAGCACCAGGCCGGCGAGCGTGTGGCTGACGTTTTCCATTAGAAAATGCCCTACATCCGTGGAGGTGAGGTCGGACGGCGTTCCTCTAACTCATTGGAATGTAATTACATATCCTGCCGAAGATGGCGTTTCCGCGCTGCGAGGTCCCACCCCCCGATCCATGTGGCGGATTCACCAGGAGTTGAATCAGAGCCACCTCCACGGTTGTAGGGCATTTTCCTTTTCCATTCAGGCCGCCTGCTAGAATGCTTCGCTCATGAGATCAAACGCGAGGCGATCGCCGCGGCAGACCGGCGCACGACTGTGGAAGGCGCTGAACGTCCGCTTCGACGATTTTCGCGTCTGGTACAAGATCACGTACAAGCGCGGGCGGATCCTGGCCACGGAAGGGGACGCCTGGCAGTCGCTCGACGCGGCGGCCCATTTCGAGAACCCGTCCCTCTTCTACCACGGAAACGGCACCGTCCCGCAGGTCAGCCGGCAGGTCGTCGGGCGGATTCCCGGGGCCGAGGTGATCCGGTTCACCTTTCCGACCCTGCACCCGCTGCGCTTCCCGGAGACGAACGTGGCCGTGGGGCGCTTCTACCGCAATCGCCGGACTCCCGGGGCGCCGGTCGTGGTGATCAGCCACGGCTGGGCGCACAAGACGCTGAAGACCATCGAGCACCTGTACGTCCGTCCGTTCGTGCGCGCCGGCTTCTCGGTCGTCTTCGTGGCGCACCCGCTGCACTTCGAGCGCACGCCCCCCGGCGCCTACAGCGGCGAGCTGGTCGTCTCGGCCGACGTGGTGCTCACCGTCGAGGCGTTCCGGCAGGGGGTCATCGACATGATCGGCGCGGTCAACTGGCTGCGCGCCGAGGGGCACGGAACCGTCGGGGTGTTCGGGTACTCGCTCGGCGCCTACCTGGCGGGGATCATGGCGGCGGTCCGCGACGACTGGGCCTTCGTCGTGCTCGGCGGCGGCGGCGATTCGCCGGTCTCGCCGATCCTCGACACGCCGCTCGGCCGGAACATCCGGGAGGATCTCGCCGCCTGCGGCATGCTCGATCGCGACAGGCTGACGCGCGCCTGGAAGGTGATCTCCCCGGCGGCCTTCTCTCCCCGCGTCCCCAGGGAGCGCATCCTCCTGATCGCGGGGCGCTACGACCGGATCATGCTGCCGTCCTCGGTCCGCCGGCTGTGGCGGGCCTGGGGCCGCCCGAAGATACGCTGGATGAACCGCGGGCACTACGCCCTGCTCGCCACCAACCGCGGCCTCATGGCGGAGGCCATCCCCTTCATGAAGCGGATGGCGGCTGGCCACTGAGCTCCGGAGCCCGACGGGCGCCCAGGATCGCGAACCATTTGAAGACGCAGTTGGAGATGGTCAGGACGATCAGGGTCATCAT
>Ga0070704_100000416_pt1 | contig 19780 bp, 25 predicted proteins | sample KBSK5252metaG_FD_65467 | JGI IMG/M metagenome (GOLD analysis project Ga0070704, IMG submission 65467) | Corn, switchgrass and miscanthus rhizosphere microbial communities from Kellogg Biological Station, Michigan, USA - KBS K5-25-2 metaG | ecosystem: Host-associated > Plants > Roots >...
ACCACGCACTTCGCGCAGACGCCGCAGGAGCTCGCGCTGCTGCGCAGCCGCTACGGCATGGGCGCCGCGGAATACGCGCGCCACGCCGGTCTCCTCGGCCGCAATGTCGTCCTCGCCCACGCCGGCTGCGCGACCGACGTCGAGCTGAAAGTGCTCGCCGGCAGCGGGACGAGCGTCGCCAACTGTGCGTTCAGCTTCGCGCGCGAAGGCATCAGCTTCCCTTACGAACGCTTCGCGCGCGCCGGCATCAACACCGGCATCGGCACCGACTCGCACGGCATGGACTTCATCGCCGAGATGCGCGTCACCGGCCTGTTGTCGAAACAGCACTTCGGCAAAGCCCACGTCGGCACCGCGCGCGAGCTGATCCGTGCCGGCACCCAGGCCGGCGCCGATGCGCTCGGCCGGCCCGACCTTGGCCGGCTCGCGCCCGGCGCCAAGGCGGACCTGCTCGTGTTCGACCTCTGGAAGCCGCATCTGCAGCCGGTGCGCGACCCGTTGAAGAACCTCGTCTGGAAGGGCCACGGCGGCGACCTCGCGCTTGTGATGGTCCACGGCGAGCCGGTCGTTCGCGACGGCCGGCATCTCAAGATCGACGAAGCGGCGATGATGCAGACCGCATCAGTGGCGGCGCAGAAGATCTGGAACATCGCCGAGCAGCGGCAGATCCTTCCGGCGTAACTTGCGCGAGGCTTCAGGATCAATGGCGGACCTGTTCCCAGTGCGGGCGTTCGCAGAACAAGACCGCGAAGCCCTGGAAGCGATCTATCTGCAGTGCCGCGCCGAAGCGACATGGCTGCCGCCCGCTGCGAGAGAGGGCTCTGATTTTGCGCGCGACACCGCGGGCGAGACCCTGTTCGTTGCCGTCGGCAGCAACGACAATCCGCTCGGGTTCGTTTCCATCTGGCAGCCCGACCGGTTCATTCATCATCTGTACGTGCGGAGCGAGTGGCGCGATCGAGGCATTGGCAAAGCACTGCTCGGATACCTGAGCACCCAATTGCCGATGCCCTGGAAGCTGAAGTGTTTGACCGCAAACGACGCAGCGCTTGCTTTCTACGCCAGCCAGGGCTGGAGCAAAGTATCGTCGGAGGTGGGTGAGGAAGGGCCCTATTGCGTGCTGGAAAAATCGCAATGAGCGAACGCGCAGGCGTAGTCGCCGCGCTGCTGTCGAGCGCGCTCGGCGGCACCGCAGCTGCGATCACGCGTTACGCGATCGGCGCTACCGACCCGGTGACGCTGGCGTCGTTTCGCTTCGGCATCGCTTTCCTGCTGGTACTGCCGATTGCGCTCGTGCTCGGCAGCAAATGGCCGGTCGGCCGCGACTGGCTCGGCGTCGCGGGCCTGGGCGTGTTGTTCTTCGCAGTCTTCTTCGTCCTCTACAACGTCTCGATGAGCCACACCACCGCGGCACGCGGCTCGCTTGCGCTGTCGACGCTTCCGTTGACTACGATGCTGGTGGCTGCGCTGCTGGGTTACGAAAAGCTGACGACGCGGAAGACCATCGGCGTGCTGATCGCGATCGGCGGCGTTGCGGCAGCGCTTGCCACGGGGCTCGCGGATGCGCCCGCGGACGCCTGGCGCGGCGACCTGATCATGCTCGGCGGCACGTTTATCATGGCGCTATACAGCGTCTGGTCTCGACCTTTCATGAGCCGCTCCAGCCGCCTCGGATTTCTCGCTGCGGGCATGGGCTTCGGCTCGGCGGCCAGCGCGTTGCTCGCGTGGCACAGCGGCGGTTTCGCTGCGACGCAGGGGTTCGATGCCGCCCAATGGATCGCGGTGCTCTGCCTCGGCATTTTTGGCGGCGCCGCGGCGTTCTACTTGTGGGTCTACGCGCTCGAGCGCACCACGCCCACGCGCGTGGCGAATACGATGACGATCAATCCGATCGCCGCTTCTCTATTGGCCGCTGTGCTGGTTGGCGAACCGCTCGGGGTAAACCTGCTCGTCGGCATCGGCGCGGTGGGATTCGGAATCTGGATTGCGTCCACCGAAGGGCGGAAAACTTGATGATGCGCTTACTCCTGACCGCAGCCGGCGTCCTGCTTGGTGCGCTCTCGATGGTGACGCTCGTGGATGCGCGAACGATCGTTGTTTCCGGGGCCGCTCCGAAGGAGCTCCGCATTTCGTTTCGCGTCGTTTATATCGTCACGAATAAGGCGAAAGTCTTCTGTCAAGACCTCAACTTCCTGGCGGGACGATGGACAGATCGGACCAAGGACTACATTTACGACGTGCCGAATCCAGCCGATCGCTACAAAATCGAGCTGCCGCTTTCCGAACTGCCGAGCGACAGCTACTGCAAATGGCGCCCGCTGGAGATCCGGTACACGGTCGCGCCAGCCCAGCCGCATCCGAGTGCAGATCTGGGCCTCTATAGAACCCTGCTCTCGATCGATAAGATCGATGGCAAACCGCTGGCTCGCATTGAGCTGGTGTGCAATGCAAGAGGATCTTTGGCATGCTGGGGTCAGAAAGGCATCCCGAGCCTGTTGAACACAATCACTCCCGATCAACGTTCGTTGACTGTGGATTTCGTGATGAGCCCCGAGCGCTAACGCAGGACCGCAGAAAGCAGACGCCAACGTGATCCCCGAGCTCGACTATTTGCATCTGCTGCAGTGGCCCGCAATGATTGTCACGGTCGTTGCAGCCTGGCTCATCGCCTCCCAGTCCAAGCGCAAGCGCATGGTCGGCTTCTGGTGCTTCCTGTTCAGCAACGTGCTCTGGGCCATTTGGGGATGGCATGACAACGCCTACGCATTGGTTACGCTGCAAGTCGCGCTTGCTATTCTCAATTTTCGCGGCGTCTACAAGAACGAGCCAGCCCAATGAAGCCATTTATCGCAGGTGCCGGGCCTCCCGGGACCCCTCCGATGACGCTTGATCGCCGGTTCGTCAGACTCGTGATCGAGCTCGCTCTGCTCGTCGTCATCGCGATGGCGGTCTATTGGTGGGTCGGGACGACGCGGTATGCGCCGGGCGATAAGGCAAGCGGTCTGATGCCGGTCGTTCTGCATGTGGCCGGGACCCAACCTGCCCGCTATGAACTGGTCCAGGCAAGCGCGTTGGCGACCACGTTGTCGGCGAATCCGTCTTTTTCGCTGACGCTTCCCGAGCTCGCAGGCTCGTTTTCGCTGCCGCCCGAGTCGGGCTTCACGCCGACGGTCAACTTTGAGGCCAGCGCTCTGCCGGGTGGTCAGCGAGTGCTGGTAAAGCACAAGACCGACGACTACGACTTCGAGGGGCAGTACGTCACGAACGGGGTCTCGTTTCAGCCCGAGCGATTCTTCGCAGGGCACGCCATGTCGCTGCTGTTTGCCGTAATCGTTGGCCTGGTCGGCGCGAGAGCGCTGTCATGGCTCCAGGCCCGGCTCTGGCGAGCCCCGCGAACGAACACCCACCCACAATCGAGGTAAGAACTGATGGCTGCCACTGAGCAGGAGAAGTTCGAGTTTGTTAGCCGAGTTGGCTTCGAAGCATTTCAACTGATGCAGCAACGGATCGAGGCGCTTGGCCCGTTGGCATTTACGGAACGGTTCATGACAATGGTCTCTGTCTCAGTCGTCTGCCTGGCCAATGTTCTGCGGCCAGGCGTCGAGAGGGCGCCTTCCCGAGGCTCCGCGGCGGACGCGCTGATCAGCACTACGATGAAGCAGGTTCGACAACTGCTCGAGCCAGTCGTCCGAGGTGAGCAATGAGAGGGGTGACGCATGGCCCACGAACCGCACGATTCCGCGCCGCGCACCTTCATCTACGGAATCGGGTTTGCGCCGGTCAGCGATGAGCGCGCCCGGGTCCTGATCCTCGGCAGCCTGCCCGGGCAGCGTTCGCTCCAGCTGCGGCAGTACTACGGCCAGCCGCGCAATGCGTTTTGGGCAATCATGGGGCGGCTGTTCAATGCCGGGCCCGAGCTGCCGTACGCCGAGCGCACGCAACGACTCGTCGACTCGAAGGTTGCGCTGTGGGACGTCTGCGCGGCCGCCCATCGGCCCGGCAGCCTCGATTCGTCGATCTCGCGCGCCAGCGTCGTGACCAACGCGTTTGCCGACTTTCTCGGCGAGCACCGGCGGATCGGGTTGATCTGCTTCAACGGGTCGACGGCCGCGGCGCTGTACAGCCGGATCGTGCTTCCGGATCTTCCCGAAGCGTTTCGCGCCATCCCGATGGCGGCGTTGCCGTCGACCAGTCCTGCGCATGCATCGATGTCGTTCGACGAGAAGCTGTCGCGCTGGTCGCTCGTTCGCGACCATGCTCGATCCAGGCGAGTTCGTGCCGCCAGCAGAGAGCCTGTTGCGGTCAAGAGAGTATCCTGAGCGAGGGAACTTGTTCAAATTTTCCGGATAAGCGGATGCCATTCAAAAGTAAGGCGCAACGCCGCAAGTTCGCCGAGCTGCTGGTCAAGGGCAAGATCAAGCCCGAGACGTTCGAGGAATGGAACCGGGAAACCGGCCGCGCGAAGCTGCCCGAGCGGGTCCATCCGCAAACGCGGGCAAAGCCCAAGCGCAACATCAAGCGAAGACCCAAGCGCCAGTAGGAGACGCCGAAATGTCCTCGAACCCTCACCCCAAGGCCGTGAACGCACGCGAGGTCGCGCCGCGCGCGGCCGTTTCGTTCTACCCCGAGCCGTTCAGATCCCGCGTGGCGGGCCGGCAGAAGCGCCAGCTCGGCGAGTTCTTCGGGCTGAAGAACTTCGGCGTCAATCTGACCAGCCTCGCGCCAAACGCGCTCTCCTCGATCCGCCATGCGCACTTGAAGCAGGACGAGTTCATCTACGTCGTGCAGGGGCGCCCTACCCTGTACACGGATGAGGGAGCGACGCTGCTGTCGCCGGGAATGTGCATGGGGTTCAGGGCCGGGACCGGAAACGCCCACCACCTGCGCAATGAAACCGCGGAGGAAGTGCTCTACCTGGAGATCGGCGATCGCACGCCCGGCGACGAGGTGAACTATCCGGACGACGATCTCAAAGTCGTCGATAGAAAATACCTGCACAAGGACGGCACGCCGTATTGACGACCGCGCAGGCACTGAAAGCCAAGATCAAGGTCTGCATGTTCGACCAGTACGGCACTGTGGTCGACATGCAGAAAGGCCTGACGGAGGCCGTGACTCCCTATCTGAAGAGCAAGGGCTGGGACGGGCGGCCCGATGCGCTGGTGACCTGGTGGCGGCGCACGCACTTCGAGAACTCGATGATCGACGCGCTGCTGCACCGGGAGCACACGCCGTATCGCGAGATCGGGCACCGCGCGCTCGCGTACACGCTAACGCGTGCGGCGATTCCGCACACCATGGACGAAGTTCATTTCCTCGTCGCGCAAATCGAGCGGCTCACTCCGTTTCCGGATGTGCCCGAGGCGCTCGCCCGGTTGAAGACGCGGTACAAGATCGTCGTGCTTTCCAACGGCGATCCGGACATGCTGGAAGCGGCCAAGGCGTTCCACAAGATTCCATTCGACGCGGTGATCTCGGTCGCCGCCGCGAACTCATTCAAGCCCCATGTCGCGACGTATGCGAAGGCTGCCGAGATCATGGCCGTAAAGCCGGACCAGGTCCTCTTCGTCGCCAACCATGCATTCGATTGCGTCGGCGCAAAGTCCGCCGGCATGCATACGGCATTCATAGACCGGCGCCTGCGACCCTTCGGCATGACTCCGCATCAGCCGGACCTGGTCGTCCCCGACATGGCCGGACTTGCGGACCTGCTGGTGCACTGATGGCGACGGAGATCCGGATCTACAGCGGCGGGGCGACGCGTGCGGCGCTGCAGCCGCTCGCCGCAGCGTTCGAGCGGACGACCGGCCAGCCATTGGCATTCACGTTCGACGGCGTCAGCGCGATCCGCGACAGGCTCGCGTCGGGGGAAAACACCGATGTGATCCTGCTGCCGACGCCGATGATCGACGCAATGGGGGCCGCGGTGCTGCCCGGCAGCCGCACGCAGCTCGCGCGTTCCGCAATCGGGGTCGTCGTGCATCGCAAGGCGACGGCGCCCGATGTGTCGACCGCAGACGCGCTGCGCAAGTCGCTGCTCGCGGCCCGCTCGATCGCATATTCCGATCCGAAGCTCGCGCCGAGCGGCATTCACCTGGCCAAGGTTCTCGCGAACCTGGGGATCGCCGACGACGTGCAAGCGAAAACGGTACTGCGAACGCCGTTCGACGGCGGGGTCGCGCTCGTCGCCAGCGGCGAGGTCGAGATCGGAATCTATCTCGTCAGCGAGATCCAAGCGGTCGAAGGCGTCGCGCTGGCCGGAGTGCTCCCCGGCGAATTGCAGAGCTACGTGGTCTACGCGGGAGCCGTTGCGGCCAACAGCCCCTCGCAGGACGCCGCGCTGGCGTTCCTCAGGTTCCTTGCCGATCCGGCCGGCTCGGAGCACTGGAAGGCCGCCGGGTTCGAAAGCGTGTAGGTTCATGGACAATGCTGCCCTGCGAGGTCTCGTACTGATCAAGGCGCGCATCGCCGAGCTGCGCCAGAAAGGCAAGAACCGATGAATTTATGCCGAGCAATCCGAGCCGCCATGATCGCCGCCGCGTGCGCATGGGCGCCGTCCGCTGCGGCGCTCGATCGGGTGCGCGCGATCGAGGTTGCCAAGAAGGAAGTCGGAGACAGGTGCAAGGCCGACGCCGCGTGCACGTTCACGGCCAAGGCGGAGGGAAACAAGTGGCACGTGCGGGTGGATTTCCCCAGGGCCGCAAAGAGCAAAGCCAGTCATCGCGATCATGCGATCTTCATCCTCGGCCCGACCGGCAGGATCGTCGGGCGCATCGAGGGAAAGAAATAGGCTACTTGTGCCGCGGGTCGAGCGCGTCGCGCAGCCCGTCGCCGAGCAGGTTGAACGACAGCACCAGCAGGAAGATCGACACGCCCGGCCAGATCGCCATCCACGGCGCCTGGTCGACGTAGTTGCGCGCGACGTTGAGCATGCTGCCCCAGCTCGGCGCCGGAGGCTGCTGGCCGAGGCCGAGGAACGACAGGCTCGCCTCGGCGATCACCGCCGCCGCGATCGCCAGCGTCGCCTGCACGATCAGCGGCGCGACGATGTTCGGAAAGATGTGCCGCAGTGCGATCCGCAGGTGCGGGTTGCCGAGCGCGCGCGCGGCCTCGACGTAGTCCTCGGACTTTGCCGACAGCACTTGCGCGCGCGTGAGCCGGATGAACACCGGCGTCGCCGAGATCCCGATCGCGATCATCGCGTTGGTCAGGCTCGGCCCGAGGAACGCGGCGAGCGCGATCGCCAGGATCAGGAACGGGCACGCGAGCATCGCGTCGGTGACGCGCGAGATCAGCGCATCGACCCAGCGCCCGACATAGCCGGCGAGCATGCCGATCGGCACGCCGAGCGCGAGCGAGATCGAGACCGAGACGACGCCGGCGAGGATCGACGCGCGCGTGCCCCAGATAATCCGCGACAGCACGTCGCGGCCGAGCTCGTCGGCACCGAACAGGTACGCGCCGCTCGGCGCATGCCGGACCGCGCTCCAGCTCGTCGCCAGCGGATCGTGCGGCGCAAGCCACGGCGCGGCGAGCGCCAGCAGCACGAAGAACGTGACGACCGCGAGGCCGAACATCGCGCCGCTACGGCGCAGCAGGCGTCTCATGAGACCCGCATGCGCGGATTGACCAGAAAATACGCAAGGTCGGCGAGCAGGTTCAGCGTGATGTAGACGGTCGCAGTGAACAGCACGACGCCCTGCACGACCAGGTAGTCGCGGTTGAACACCGCATCGACGATCAGCTTGCCAAAGCCGGGGATCGAGAACACCTGCTCGGTCAGCACGGCGCCCGACAGCAGCGTGCCGAACTCGAGCGCGCCGAGCGTGATGATCGGGATCAGCGCATTCTGCAGCGCGTGCTTCAGCACGACGACGCGCTCGTCGAGCCCTTTCGCGCGCGCGGTGCGCACGTAGTCGGACGACAGCACCTGCAGCATCGCGCTGCGCGTGTGCCGCATCAACACCGCGGCAATCGCATTGCCAAGCACGAACGCCGGCATGATCATCGCCGCGAGGTTCGCCTTCAGATCCTCGAAGGGGCTGACATACCCGGATGCGGGAAGCCATCCGAGCTGCACCGCGAACAACAGGATCAGCAGGATCCCGAGCCAGAAGTTCGGCGTCGACAGCCCCCACAGCGCGAACAGGTTCGCGGCATAGTCCCACGCCGTGCCCTTCTTCACTGCCGAGATCACGCCGGCGGTGATCCCGATCGCCAGCGCGATCAGCATCGCCATCGTCGCGAGCTGGATCGTCACCGGCAGCTTCTCGAGGATCAGCTCCAGGACCGGCTTCTGGATCCGCACCGAGTCGCCGAGATCACCCTGCAGCACGCCCGAGAGCCAGTACCAGTAGCGCACCGGCAATGGCTCGTCGAGATGGAACTTCGCGCGCAGGTAGGCGACGACGTTCGGGTCGCGGTCCTCGCCGGCGAGCGCGATCGCCGGGTCGCCGGGTAGCAGCTGCTGCAGGCCGAAGATCAGCACCGACACGAAGAACAGCGTCGGCACGACGAGCGCCAGGCGCCGCAGCAGGTACTTCAGCATCTAGAAATGGGGTCCGTCCCCATTTTCAGTTCACTACTTCTGCATCCGCAGGTCGTGCACGCGCACCATGCCGTCGGGCACGGCGCGAAGGCCCGTCAGTTTCGCGGTATGCGCCCAGAGCCAATGGCGGTGATACAGGTAGACGATCGGCCGGTCCTTCGTGATCTGCTGCGCGATCTTGTCGTAGGCGGCGGCGCGGCGCGCGGGATCGAGCGACGTGCGCGATTCCTCGATCAGCTTCTCGACCCCCTCGTTGCAGTACCCGGCGTAGTTCGTCGGTCCCTTGCACGAGAGCATCGTGTGCAGATTGCCGTCGGGATCCGCCCGTCCGCTCCATCCGATCACGTACGCCTCGAACTGGCCTTTGTCGGCGAGGTTCAGCGAGGTCGCGAACTCGGTCGACTGGATCTTGACGTCGAACCCCGCGTCCTTCGCCATCGCCTGCACGACCTGCGCGATCCGCTGCGTGTCCGACGTCGTCGGCGTCATCAGCGTGAAGCTCGGATTCGCGACGCCGGCCTCCTTCAGCAACTGCTTGGCCCGCTCGACGTTGCGCTTGGGCGGCGGTGCGCTCTTGCCGTAGTAGCGGTTGCTGGGCGCTACCCACTGGTTGCCGACCTCGGCCTCGCCCTCCATCGCGACCTTGACGATCGCGTCGCGATCGAGCGAAAGCTCGAACGCCTCGCGCACGCGCGCGTCCTTGCCCAGCGGATTCTTTTGCGCCAGGTCGCTCTTGCCGACGTTGATCGTGATGCCCTGGTAGCCGATCTCGACGATCTTCGCGATCTTGAAGCGGCCGTCCCCACGCAGGCCCGGAATGTCCGACGGCCCGACGCGCTCGATGAAATCGAGCTGCCCGGAGCGCAGGTTCGCGAGGCGCACCGTCGCATCGATGATCGGCAGGTAGACGATCCGGTCGAAATGAATCTGGCCCTTGTTCCAGTACTCCGGAAAGCGCTCGAGCACGATCCGGTCCTGCGCGATCCGCTCGACGAAGCGGAACGGCCCGGAGCACACCGGCTTCGCGCCGAACTTCTCGCCGGCGGCTTCGGCGGCCTTCGGCGACACCATCATCCCCGCGCGATCCGTGAGTACCGCGAGCAGCGGCGCGAACGGCGCAGCGAGATGGATGCGCACCGTCGACGGGTCGACGACGTCGACGCTCGACACGACCGCGAGCTCGCCGCGGCGGTTCGAGCCCTTCATGTTCTTGTGGCGCTCGAGGTTGTACTTGACGGCGGCTGCGTCCATCTTCTCGCCGTCGTGGAACGTGACGCCGGAACGCAGCCTGATGACGAGCGACTTGTTGTCCGCCGACCACTCGGACGAGGTCGCGAGCTGCGGCACGATCGCGAGCTTCTCGTCGAGATCGAACAGCTTGTCGCACAGGCCCGCGAACACGATACGGCCGACGAACGTGCGCGCCATCGTCGGATCGAGGATGTCGGGATCCTCGGCGAGACCGATGCGAAGTGTCTGCGCGTGGGATGCGCAAGCGAACGCCGAAAGCGCGCAGGCGAGCAGCAATCTGGATTTCATGATCAACCTCCTCAAGGGTGAAACGCTGCCTGAAGCCGCCGCAGTCTCTCATTGATCGGCGTCAAGTGCGAGGCGGCGCTGTACGGCTCGATCTCCTGCCAGAAATGGCACGCGATGCCCGAGACGAGCGGCGGCTCCTCTGCGGCGCAGCGTTCGCGTGCCCAGGGGCAGCGGGTGCGGAAGCGGCATCCCGAGGGTGGCGCATACGGGCTCGGCACATCGCCGTCGAGCACGATCCGCTCGCGCTTCAGCGCAGGATCGGGCACCGGGATCGCCGCGAGCAGCGCGCGCGTGTACGGGTGGCGCGGCCCGGCGAAAAGCGCGCGCTTCTCGGCGACCTCTGCGAGCTTGCCGAGGTACATCACCGCGACCCGCGTCGCGATGTGCTTCACGACCGCGAGGTCGTGCGCGATGAAGACGTACGCGAGGCCGAAGCGGCGCTGCAGATCCTGCAGCAGGTTGATCACCTGCGCCTGGATCGATACGTCGAGCGCCGAGACGGGCTCGTCGCAGACGATCAGCCGCGGCTCCACCGCCAGCGCGCGCGCGATGCCGATCCGCTGCCGCTGGCCGCCCGAGAATTCGTGCGGATAGCGCTGCGCGTGCTCGGGCGCAAGACCGACGAGGCGCAGCAGCTCGGCGACCCGCTCGCGCTTTCCCCCTTTTGCGAGGCCGTGCAGCATCAGCGGCTCTTCCAGCATGTCGCCAACGGTCATCCGCGGGTTCAGCGAGCCGTACGGGTCCTGGAAGATGATCTGCATCTCGCGGCGCAGCGAGCGCACCTCACGCTCGGGCAGCGAGAACAGGTCCCGCCCGGCGAACCACACCTTGCCCGAGGTCGGCTCGATCAGCCGCAGCAGCAGCCGTCCAACCGTCGACTTGCCGCAGCCGGATTCGCCGACGAGCGCGAGCGTTTGCCCTTCCTCCAGCTCGAAGCTTACGTCGTCGACGGCGCGGATCGCCTTGAAATGCTTGACCAGCCGCTCGGCTCTCAGCAGCACGGTCATAGCGGCGCGCGCCAGCACGCAGCGTGATGGCCGAGCTTCACTTCCACGAGCGGCGGAATCTGCTGCAGGCATTTCTCGACGGCGAACGGGCAGCGCGGATGGAAGCGGCAGCCGGCGGGCAGCGCCGCGGCGTCCGGGACGAAGCCTTCGATCGCGCTCAGGCGTTCCTGCTCGAGGTGCAGTCGCGGGATCGACCCGAGCAAGCCGACGGTGTACGGGTGCTGCGGCTCGGAAAAGAGGCGCCGGACGGTGCAGCGCTCGATCACCTTGCCTGCGTACATGACGATCACTTCGTCGGCGAGCTCGGCGATCACGCCAAGGTCATGCGTGATCAGGATGATCGCGGTGCCGAGCTCGGCGCGCAGCGAGCGCATCAGCTCGAGGATCTGCGCCTGGATCGTCACGTCGAGCGCGGTCGTCGGCTCGTCGGCGATCAGCAGCCGCGGATTGCACGCGAGCGCCATCGCGATCATCACACGCTGGCGCATGCCGCCGGAGAGCTGGTGCGGGTAGTCGAGCGCGCGCCGCTCCGGCGAGGGGATGCGCACCCGGCGCAGCATCTCGAGCGTCTGCGTGCGCGCTTCGCCCGGCGTGACCCTGCGGTGGCGCAGAATCGCTTCGGCGATCTGGTCGCCGACCGTGAACGCCGGGTTCAGCGACGTCATCGGCTCCTGGAAGATCATCGCCAGCTTGTCGCCGCGCAGGTCGCGCAGTCGCTGCGGCGCGAGCTTCAGCAGGTCCTCGCCCTCGAACAGCACTTCGCCGGCGGCGATGCGTCCCGGCGGCTGCGGCACCAGGCCCATGATCGACAGCGCGGTGACGCTCTTGCCGCATCCCGACTCGCCGACGATGCCGAGCGTGCGGCCGCGCTCGAGCCGCAAATCGATGCCGTCCACCGCGCGCACCTCGCCCTGCTCGCCGTCGAACAGCGTCCGCAGCCCGCGAACTTCAAGCAGCGCGGTTGCGGGTGCGGGATCTTGCATGGTCGGCGATCTGTCTTTCGATCTCCTGGCGATCGAGCGTGCCCCACGGCTGCGCTTTCGTCGGCCCGCAGCGCATGAACGGGATGAAGCGCTCGTGGGCTTTCTGGTAGAGCCGGCGCAGCTCGGCCACAGGCTCAGAATGATCGTCGACCCGAAGCGAAAGCGCCGGGTATTCTTCGGTCGAGTAGACGAGCAGCGCCGCGGACTGCTTTCCGCGCTTGTCCCCGCCTGCAGCCTCGCCCGCGGCAAGTGCGAAGATCAGCCGATCGGCGAATTCGAGCTCGGAGTTCTCCCGATACGCACGTGCGGTGAAGTCGATCACGCTTTTTCCGGCCAGCATGTTCCCTGCAACCGAGTAGCCCTCCCCCGAAGTCGCGCCGCACCAGTCGACGCAAGCAGCGCCGGTGTGCTGGCCGACGCGGCCCGCGGCATCGATGACGTGGACCTGGCGCTGCTCGCGGCCCTCGTCCGGCGCGATCAGGCGCTTCACGACCTCGGGAGCGGCAACGCCCGCGCGCAACAGCTCGAGTCCCTGCGGCCCGTAGTGCGGATTCATCAGCGCCTGCGTCGACATCGCGCCGACGCCGCTTTGCGCGTACGGACAGAGCGCGCCGACTGCGAAGAAGCGCGTTGCGATCGCGACGCCGAACGCTCCGCTCGCCGCGTCGCGCGCTATGATCGACCAGGTCATGGGCCGCGATGATACCCAGCTTGCCGGGCGCCGGGCAGTTTCCGTCCGATGCTAGGCGCGATTGCCGGCGACATGATCGGCGTGCCGTGGGAGGCGCTGGGCGAGAAGCGCTACGACTTTCCGCTGTTCACCGAGTACTCGCGCTTCAGCGATGACACCGCAATGACGTTGGCGGTCGCGCAGGTGCTGCTAGAAGGCGGCGACTATGCGGCGACGATGCGCGACTTCGGGCGGCGTTACCCGGCGATCGGCTACGGCGGGCATTTCGAGCGCTGGATTTACGACGACTCGATGGCGCCATACAACAGCTACGGCAACGGCGGCGCAATGCGCGCCGGCCCGATCGGCTATGCAGCGCGTTCCGCCGAGGAGGCGCTCGCCGAGGCCGAGCGCTGCGCCGCTCCGACCCACAACCACCCGGAGGGCCTCAAGGGCGCGCAGGCCGTCGCGCTCGCGGTGTTCCTTGCCCGCACCGGCGCGTCGAAGCAGCAGATCCGCAGCGAAATTGCGACGCGCTTCGGCTATGACCTCGACCGTACGGTCGCTTCGATCCGCCCGACGTACACCTTCGACGTCGCCGCGCAACGCTCCGTGCCGGAGGCGATTGTCTGCTTTCTCGACGCCGCGGATTTCGAAGCAGCGGTGCGAAACGCCATCTCGCTCGGCGGTGATGCCGACACGATGGCGTGCATCGCGGGCGCGATCGCCGAGGCGCATTGGGGCGGGATTCCGAAGGCGATCGAGACCGAGGTGCGCCAGCGGCTGCCCGCTGAATTTCTCGATGTGGTGGAGCGCTTCCGCGCCCGCTTCTTGAGATAGGGCGCACAATCCTTGCCGGACCGGCTGATCCGCGGTGCTTCGTGGGAGCGCGAGAGAAACCGCTTGGCCGTATATCATGGACAGTGAATGGATGATGACTGGACGTCGCACTCCACGCGCCAAAAATTGGGTTCGGTGTGGCGCGCTGCTATTGCTAAGTGCTGCGTTCTTGTCCGACGCCACGGCGCAGACCCGGCGGGTGGCGATTCTTGAGCAAGGCGACAAGGCGACGCGCTCGGCAGGGTGGCGGGTGTTCGAGGAGCGGCTGCGCGAGCTCAGCTACGTCGAGGGGAAGAATCTCGTGCTGGTGCGCCGCTGGGCGGACTCGGTCGATGCGCGGCTGCCGGCGCTGGCACAGGAACTGGTCGCTGGCGCGCCGGAATTGATCGTGGTGACCACGACGCCGGGGACGCAGGCAGTCATGCGGGCGACCAATACACTGCCCATTGTCTTCATTGGCGCGGCGGATCCGGTGACGGCGGGGCTGGTGGCCTCGCTCGCGCGGCCGGGCGGCAATGTGACCGGACTTTCCGCGCAACTGGTCGACGTAAACGAGAAGCGCTTGGCACTGATGCATGAGATTGTTCCGCAAGCAAGGCGTTTCGCATTATTCGGCCCGGACAACGATGGCGTACGCGCGGTGCTGAAGCGCCTGCAGGCAGTGGCGCCCTCGATTGGAGTGGAAGTGCGCTTCGTCGAGGCGAGCGACGCGGCAACGATCGAGCGCGCGTTCGGGCGGCTGCGCGCCGAGGGGATCGATGCGCTGCTCGTGGCTTCCGCGCTCGCACAGCACAACCGGCAGGTGATCGCACTTGCGGAGAAGTATCGCGTCCCCGCTTCCTATGTCCAGAAGGAAACGCTCGAAACGGGTGCCTTGATCGTCTTCGGTCCGGACACCAGCGCTTACTACCGTCGTGCCGCCGAGTACGCGCACCGCATCCTCTCTGGCGCGAAGCCGGGCGAGCTGCCCGTCGAGCAGCCGAGGGTGTTCTGGCTGGGGGTGAACCAGCGCACCGCGAAGGCCCTCGGCCTTACCGTCCCGACCTCGGTACTGCTCGGCGCCGACCGGGTGATTGAATAGGGTTACGTCGCTGGCCGCGCCGGTGGCTTCTACGTTAGAGCACGGCTCGGCCGGCGCTAAGATGTGCGCGTGACGACGCAAACCAGCGAGGCGCTGGCGAACGATTGGCTCGCGAGGTTCGAACGGGCACTGGCCACGCCCGGCGATCGCTCGCTCGACCCCTTGTTTCATCCCGACAGCCATTGGCGCGACGTCCTTGCGCTGACATGGCAGATCCGGACCGTCAGCGGCGCGCACAACATCGTCAGGGAATTGAAGCCGCACCTTGCGCGAGCGAAGCCGTCCGGCTTTCGTGTCGACCCGATCCGCACCGCGCCGCGCGAGGTAACGCGCGCCGGCGAAAAAGCGATCGAAGCGATCTTCCGGTTCGAGACCGCCGAAGGACGCGGCAACGGCGTATTGCGGCTCACCACGAACGGCGGCGACGGCGCGCCGAAAGCCTGGACGCTGCTGACCGCGCTCGACGAATTGCGCGGCATCGAGGAGCAAGTGGGCAAGTCGCGTCCGAAGGGCGAATCCTATTCGCGCGATTTCCACGGACCGAACTGGCTCGACCTGAGGAAATCCGCCGTCGAATATGCCGACAGGGACCCCGCGGTCCTCGTCGTGGGCGGCGGCCAGGCCGGCCTTTCGATCGCCGCGCGCCTCAACCCGTTGCAGGTCGACACGCTGATCGTCGATCGCGAGGCGCGCGTCGGTGACAACTGGCGCAACCGCTACCACGCGCTGACGCTGCACAACCAGGTGCACGTGAACCACCTGCCATACCTGCCGTTCCCGCCGAACTGGCCGCTCTACATCCCGAAGGACAAGGTCGCGAACTGGTTCGAGTCGTACGCGGAAAGCATGGAGCTCAACTACTGGACGGCGACCGAGTTTCGCGGCGCCAGCTACGACGAAGCCGGGCAACGGTGGACCGTCCCGCTGCAGCGCGCGGACGGCACGCAGCGGACGCTGCATCCGCGGCACATCGTGCTGGCGACCGGGGTCAGCGGAATCCCGAATCTCCCCGACATCCCTTCACTGGGGAGCTTCCGCGGCAAGGTGCTGCACTCCAGCCAGTATGGCGACGGCGAAGCATGGAAAGGCGCGAGCGCGATCGTGATCGGCACCGGGAACAGCGGTCACGACATCGCGCAGGACCTGTACTCGAGCGGCGCCAAGGTCACGCTCGTGCAGCGCAGCCCGACGCTGATCGTCAATATCGAACCGAGTGCGCAGCTCCCGTACGCGCTGTATGACGAGGGACCGCCGCTGGAGGATTGCGATCTGATCACGATGTCCGTGCCGCTCGCGCTCTCCTGGAAGACCCACCAGATCCATACCGCAAGAGCAAAGCAGCTGGACCAGCCGCTGCTCGACCGGCTCGAGCGTGTCGGCTTCAAGCTCGACTTCGGGGAAGAAGGCACCGGCTGGCAGTTCAAGTACCTGACGCGCGGCGGCGGCTACTACTTCAACGTCGGGTGCTCCGACCTGGTCGCCGAAGGAAAGATCGGGCTGGTGCAGTTCTCAGAGATCGCCGAGTTCGTCGCAGAAGGGACACGGATGCGCAGCGGGGAAATGCTCGCTGCCGATCTGATCGTGCTCGCGACCGGCTACAAGGGCCAGGAAGTGCTGGTGCGCAAGTTGTTCGGCGAGGACGTCGCCAATCGCGTCGGCCCGATCTGGGGATTCGGCGAGGGGCAGGAATTGCGCAACATGTTCACGCGCAGCGGCCAGCCTGGGCTGTGGTTCATCGCCGGGAGCTTCGCCCAGTGCCGGATCTATTCCAGATACCTCGCGCTGCAGATCAAGGCGTGCGAGGAGGGCTTGCTACCGACATCTCAATAGGGGGAAACATGAAACTGCGGCTTGTCGCGGCTGCTCTCACGGCATCGTTGATCGTTCCGATGCCGACCAATGCCCAGGTGCCCGCCGCGAAGCAGATCGCCGCGCGGACCGAGATTCACTCGATTCCGAGCCTGACGATTTCCGACGAGCAATTCCTCAAAGGAGAGAGCGCCGGAAAGCCCGTGGTGGTTTCCGGGCTTTTGCGGATCGCACAGGGAACGGGCCGCCTGCCGGTGGTCGTGATGATCCACGGCTCGGGCGGAATGGGGCCGAACGTGGAATTCTGGACGAGGGAATTCAACGAAATGGGCATCTCGACCTTCGCCCTGGATGGATTCACCGGGCGCGGTCTCACCTCCGTGAATACCGACCAGGCGCAACTCGGACGACTCAACATGATTCTGGATGCGTACCGCATTTTGGACATCCTCGCCGCGCATCCGCGAGTGGACGGGTCGCGGATCACGCTGATGGGCTTTTCGCGCGGCGGCCAGGCGGCGCTGTTTGCGAGCCTGAAGAGATTCCATCGGTCCTGGAACAAATCCGGAATCGAATTCGCCGCGTACATTCCGTTCTACCCGGATTGCATGACGACCTACACGTCCGACACCGAGCTTGCCGATCGGCCGATCCGGATCTTTCATGGAACACCCGATGACTACAACCCGGTGGCCACCTGCAAGGCCTATGTAGAACGACTGCGCGCTGCGGGACGCGATGTCCGGCTCACCGAGTATCCGAACGCGGCGCACGGATTCGACAACCCGCTCGGCAGCCCAACGCCGGCGGCCGTGAAGAATGCGCAGACCGTTCGTCGCTGCAGGATTCGCGAGGAAGGAATCGGCCGGCTCGTCAACACCGCGACCAATCAGACCTTTTCGTACAAGGATGAGTGCGTGGATCGCGACCCGCATGTAGGGCACGATGCTGCAGCGACCGAGGCCGCGAGGCAATCGGTCCGGGATCTGCTGAAGACAGTGTTCAAGATGAACTGATCGGAGTTCGCCGCGGAAAGGTCCGACTCGATGATTCGACAAAGCCGCGAAGACGACCTGACCGCAGTTCTCGCGGTCATCAACGACGCCGCGCACGCGTACAAGGGCGTGATTCCGGCGGACCGGTGGCATGAGCCCTACATGCCGCTCGCCGAGCTCGCGCAGGAAATTGCCGATGGCGTCGGTTTCTGGGTCACCGAGGAGCATGGCCGCGTGATCGGCGTGATGGGGATCCAGGACAAAGGTGAAGTTGCTCTCGTGCGCCATGCATATGTCGCGACCGTGCTGCAGCGTAAAGGCGTCGGTGCTGGGCTGTTGAAGCATGTGCAGAGCCTCACGAGCAAGCCGATGCTGATCGGCACATGGCGGGATGCGACGTGGGCGATCGATTTTTACCGGCGCAACGGCTTCACGCTGCTCTCCGACTCGGACAAGGACAAGTTGCTGCGCAGGTTCTGGTCGATTCCGGCGCGGCAGGCCGAAACCTCGGTCGTCCTCGCCGACCAGCGCTGGATGGAGCGAGCCGCTGCGACAAAAGCATGATCACGAGCGCGCGGCAGGCGCTTGCATTCGTGCGGAAACACGGCGTCGTGCTGGCTTCGGCGAAAGGAAGCGCGCCGCGGCTGACCGAAGCGATCGCGGGTAAACCGATCCAGGGCAGTTGGTGGGCCCACCCGCAAGGCCGCAGGATCTTCGCCGTTCTCTCCGCGGTCAGCGAATCCAAGAACGTTCTCGTTTGCCGGCTGATCGACGGCAAGATCACGCTGGTTCACAGGCGGTTGTGGCCAGCGCTCGTCCGGCTCTCGAAGCACTTTAGGCCGGAGCAGCTCGCGCAGGTTCGAGAGGAGCACACTCCTTCGGGCCGGCACATCAGCCGAGCGGTTGCCTTTCCTCGCTGGGTGCCGGCGGAAATTGCCAAGCAGGCCAAAACGATCGACGAACCGGAAGCTCTTTCTGCATTCGGCGCCTGGCTGCCGCGGGCGAAGCGGCGATGACGGATTCACCGCAGGTCTGGCACTACGGCCTGATGGCCGAATACTGGGCGCGCTTCAAGACCGACGCGCCGGAGGCGCCGTTCTTCATCGAGTGCGTGCGCCGCTACGGTCAGCCGGTGCTCGACCTGGGGTGCGGAACGGGCCGGATCTTGCTGCCGCTGCTGCGCGCAGGGCTCGACGCCGACGGGTGCGACGTCTCGCCGGACATGCTTCGGTGGGCGAAGAAAGCGGCAGACGAAGCGCGATTTTCTCCTCATCTCTTCGCGCAAGCGATGCACGAGTTGGATTTGCCGCGCCGCTACCGCACGATCCTGATCTGCGGCTCGTTCGGGCTGGGCGGAACCCGTAGCACCGACCTCGAGTGCCTGCGCCGCTGCCACGCACACCTCGAGCCCGGCGGAGCGCTCGTCTTCAATGTCGAATACGCGTCGGCCGCGTGGGACCTCTGGCGCACTTCAGCCGCGCTGCCGGCGCCATGGCCAGAAAGAGGGCGACCTCGCATCGCCGCCGACGGATCCGAGCATTTCATGCAGATCCGGTCGGTGGCGGCCGACCCGCTGACTCAGACGTATACGCGCGAAGTGCGTCTCGAGAAATGGCAGTCGGGAAAGCTCGTCGCGACGGAGAGCTACACGCTGAAGGAAAGCATGTATCTCCGGGAGGAAGTCCTCCTGATGCTGAAGGTTGCCGGTTTCGGGCGGGTGCTCGTGCAGGGCGACTTCACGAACGACGACGCGACTGCGGAGCACGAGGAGCTCGTCTTCACCGCGGTGCGCAGCTGAGCGCGCGCGCTAATCCCCCCAGATCGAGCGCGCTGCGTCGACGCACAGCCTGAGCTTTGCGCGCTGGTCCGTCTCGGTGACCGGGTTCCCGCCCATCGTGCTCGCAAACCCGCATTGCGGGCTGATCGCGCAGCGCTCGGCGTCGACGTACTTCGCCGCTTCGTCCGCGCGACGCTTCAGCTCGTCGAGCGTCTCGAGCTGCGGCACCTTGCTGCTGACCGTCCCGAGCACGACGCCTTTCGTCTTCGGCAGGAAGCGCAGCGGCGCGAAGCTGCCCGCGCGCGGCGTGTCGAATTCGAGCAGGAAATGGTTGACGTTTGCGCGGCCGAAAAGCTTCTCGGCAACGGAGTCGTAGCCCCCCTCCGAGAGGTACATGCCCTTGTAGTTGCCGCGGCACATGTGCACGCCGACCACGATGCCGGCAGGCGGATCCTTCACGGCCTCGTTGATTGCATCGACGTAGAGGTCGACGAGCGCTTCCGGGTCGCCCCCTGCGGTACTCACGTGCTC
>Ga0070704_100000418_pt1 | contig 19744 bp, 9 predicted proteins | sample KBSK5252metaG_FD_65467 | JGI IMG/M metagenome (GOLD analysis project Ga0070704, IMG submission 65467) | Corn, switchgrass and miscanthus rhizosphere microbial communities from Kellogg Biological Station, Michigan, USA - KBS K5-25-2 metaG | ecosystem: Host-associated > Plants > Roots >...
TTGGCGTGAGGCGCTACTGGAAGAACTTCAATCCGCGCACCGGCGTGTCGTGGCGCCTGACGGAAACCAACGTCGTCCGTGCGGGCTACGGCGTCAGCGCGCTGCCGTGGCCGAGCTCCTACGGATTGAACTATCCCGCCAAACAAAACAATCAACTCAACCCGCCGAACAGCTTCGCGACCGCCGGCTCGCTTGCGGCCGGTATGCCGCCGCCGAATTTCGCCACGATTCCAGAGAGCGGCATCATCCCCGCGGCGCCGTTCAACGCGCAGGGTCTCACCGTCGTGCCGGCCGATCGTCGCGAAGGGCGGCTGCACTCGTGGAACGTCGCCTACCAGATGACGCTGCCCGGCGCATTCACCGGCGAGGTCGCCTACGTCGGCAATCGGGGAGAGGACATGCTCGCCACGCTTGATTTGAATGCGGGCTACGTCCTGGGAGCCGATCGCGCCGGCCAGCCGCTCTTCGCGACGTTCGGGCGGACGGCCAGCACCAACAGCACCATTCCGGTCTCGTCCAGCTACCATTCGATGCAGGTCAAGGTCGACCGCCGCATGAAAGGCGGCCTGCTCGTGACCAACTCGTACACGCTGGGGCGTGCCTACAGCTACTCGGACGGGGACGGCGCTCCCACCATCCGCACGCCGGCCGACTTCGACCGAAGCTGGAATCGTACGATGTTCGATTCCACGCACAGCTTCATCAGCAGCTTCGTGTACCTGTTGCCAATGGGCGCTGAGGGCCGATGGCTCAGGCAAGGCGGCCTCGGCAGAGTGCTGGGCGACTGGCAGGTCACCGGTCTTTTCTCGGCGATCTCCGGCACGCCGATCCAGTTCTCCGCCAGCGCGGCGGGTCTGCGCGCCCCGGGCAACGATCAGACGCCGAACGCCACGGGCAAACCTGATGTCCTCGGCGGCATCGGCTCGGACGCGCTCTGGTTCGACACGTCGGTCTTCTCGGCGGCCGCGCCCGGGACGTGGGGCAACACGAAGCGCCGCGGGCTGCTCACCGGACCGGCGTACGTCAACCTCGATGCGTCGCTCGTGAAGATCATCCGATTCGGGTCGCGACGCGCCGAGGTGCGAGCGGACCTCTTCAACGCACTGAACACGGCGCACTACGCCAACCCCAACGGAACGTTCGGTGACGGGACCTTCGGCCGCATCACGGAAATCCTCCCGCTGACCGAGAGGGTCATCCGTTTCGGCGGACGTTTCTTGTTCTGAGGTGAAACCAACTGAGCCGGAGTCCTGGCATCTGACTTGTAGTGCTCGCGCCGATGCGTGCAGCCATGGCAGACAGATCCAGAATTTCGCGCAGAAGGTTTCTCGAATCGGCGGCCGCCGGCGTTGGTGCAGTCGCGCTCGGCCACCGCGTACTGGCCGAACAACCGGCGGCGCCGGCTCTTCCCGATCCGAAGCACTCACGCATCGATCACGTCATCGTCGTGATGATGGAGAATCGATCCTTCGATCACATTCTGGGGTGGCTGCCGGGTGCCGACGGAAAGCAGGCGGGACTGACCTATTTCGATCGCGCGGGGCTGCCGCACTCGACGCATCCGCTCGCACCCGACTATCAAGGCTGTGGACATCCGGATCCCGATCACTCTTATACCGGCGCCCGCGTCGAATACGACGGCGGAGCGTGCGATGGCTGGATGCGCGCCGGCGACAACGACGAGTACGCGATTGGGTACTACGAGGCGCGCGATGTGCCGTTCTACGCGCGTGCCGCGATCGACTGGACGTCGTGCGATCGGTATTTCGCCGCGATCATGGGGCCGACTTTTCCCAATCGCCTGTATCAGCACGCGGCCCAGACCGATCGCCTCAGCAACACGTTCGAACTGAGCTCGCTGCCGACGATCTGGGACCGGCTTGCCGCGGCCGGCCTGAAGGGCCGCTACTACTTTCAGGACGCTCCCTTCGTGGGGTTATGGGGGGCGAAATATCTGCCGATTTCCCGACCGTACCGATCGTTCTTACTTGCCTGCGCAACGGGCCGGCTGCCGCAGGTCTCGTACGTCGATCCGCGTTTCATCGAAGAGCTGACCGGCACGACGAGCGACGACCATCCGCCCGCGGACATCAGGAACGGTCAGGCCTTTCTGAATCAGGTGTACACAGCGGTGACGACGAGTCCCGCGTGGCGACGGACGCTGCTGGTAATCAACTACGACGAATGGGGCGGATTCTTCGAGCACGTGCCTCCTGATGCCGCGCCGATTCCACCTGCCAGTCGAGCGGCCGGAGACGAGGACGGACTCCGCGGCTTCCGCGTGCCTTGCCTTCTCATCTCTCCGTTCGCGGCGCGCGGCGTCGTGGCGCACAGCGTGTTCGATCACACCTCCGTTCTTCGTTTCATCGAGTGGCGATGGGGACTCGAGCCGCTGACGGAGCGCGATGCCACCGCCAACAATCTCGCGGACGTGCTCGATTTCAGCCGCCGGAACCGCCAAGCGTCGCAGTACCCCGTCCCGCCAGGTCCGTTCGGAACGCCCTGCCCCGCGTCCGAAGCGAATCCGTTCATCGTCCTTCGCGATTTGGCCCGTGGATTTGGTTTTCCGGTCTAGGTCGATCCACGGTGCATGAAGAAGTGAAGAGGAGACACGGTCAGGCGAATAAACGGGTGTAGGATTCTGCTCCGACAACATACCGTGGGCCTGAAGGAATGTAGGGAGGTGACTTCATGCGCCGCTCGGCATTTCGATGGAGCCGTTCGTTCGTCGCTGCGGGTTTGTTCGCGCTCGCTGCCGGCCCTGCTCTCGCACAATCCACGTTTGCCACCCTCACCGGCACCGTCCTCGACAGCACCGGCGCCGTTCTGCCGGGCGTGACGATCACCGTCACGAACGTCCGCACGCAAGGAACACGCACGGCGTTGACCGACAACGTCGGCAATTACGTGATTCCGAACCTCGACGCCGGCGAGTACCGGATTGTCACCATGCTCGCCGGGTTTGCCGAGCAGACGCGGCAAATCGAACTGCTCGCGCGCCAGGCGGTCCGCGTCGACCTGCAGTTGCAGGTCGCCGGCACGAGAGAGCAGGTGCAGGTCATCGGCACCACTCCGGTAATAGAGACGGAGCGCGCGACGATTGACAACTCCAAATCCGGCGACGACATCAACAAACTGGCGCTCAATTTCCGTGCGACGACGAGCACGAGCCCGATTGTCGTCGCGACGCTGGCGCCGGCCGTCCAGCAGGACAGCGGCGGCGGCATCTCGCTCGCCGGCAACCTGCCCTACATGACCTCGTTCTCCGTCGACGGCGTGTCCATCCAGCGAACCCGCGGCGGCGGGCCGATGCGCGACCTGTTTCCGTCAGTCGAGTCGATCGAGGAATTCAAGGTGACGACGGCAGGCAACAACGCCGAGTACATGCAGGCGACCGACGTGACGACGACGACGAAGAGCGGGACGAACAGGCTGCACGGATCCGGCTTCTGGTTCAATCAGAACAGCAGGTTTTCGAGCGTGGATCGATTTGCGCCGCGCGACGCGGCGGGCAAGCCGATCAAGCCCTCGACGAATGCGAATACCAGCGGCGGCACTGTCGGCGGGCCGATCGTCCGGAACCGCACGTTCTTCTTCGCCACCTACGAAGGCCTCCGCAGACCGGACGAAACGACGCGGTCGCAGATCGTGCCGCCCGACGCGTTTCGTCAAGGCGATCTGTCGAGCGTGCCGAGGCAGCTCGTCAATCCGTTCACCGGCGCGCCGTATCCGAACAACCAGGTGCCGGTGAGCGTCGCTGCCGCCAAGGTGATCGACCGTCTTTTTCCGCGGCAGAATCAGGCGACGGGCGCCGCGCTCAATCGGCCGAACTTGATCTACAACGCCTCGCGCGACTTCACCGTCGACGGCATCGACGGACGCATCGACCATACGCTGTCGTCGCAGCACCGATTGATCGGGCGATTCACGATCAAGAATCGCGAAGAACAGAGACTCGCCACCAATCCCGCGATCGGCAATCAGTCGAACCGCAACGAGTTGAGGCAGGTCGTGCTCATCGCGAACTCGATCCTGGGCGCCAGCCTGCTCAACGAGGCGAGGGGCGGCGTCTCTCGACAGCTCGAAACGTTCGGCTATGACTTCGCCAACGAAGCGACCGGCCTCATGCGCGACCTCGGGTTCACCGGCTTGCCGGACCTCACCGGGATCGGCGGCGCGCCGTCGTTCGAGTTCACCGGCGAGGACTACATTTCGACCACGCCGGGAAAGCCGAGCCTCGTCCTGTCGAATGTCATTCAGTTCAACGACGCCGTCACATGGCTGAAGGGACGTCACAGCCTCAAGGGCGGAGTCGACCTTCAGTACGTCGAATACAAAGACATCGTCTCGTTCTTCGACGGCGACGACTTCGGCAGCTACACCTTCAGAGGCGACTACACCGGCAATCCGTGGTCCGATTTTCTCATCGGCGTGCCGTTCTCGACGCGCTATGCGTATGGCCCCGTCCCGACGAATCCGTACGCGAACTGGTGGGCGTTCTATCTGCAGGATAGTTGGCGGCCGACCTCCAAGCTCACGATCGACTATGGAGTCCGGTACGATCTGCGGCCGCCGATGAAGGATCGGACGAATCAGCTCGGGAACTTCGACCGCAACACGGGCAGCGTGGTCGTGCCGAATCAGGAAGCGCTCGCGCTCGTTCCCGCGTCGGTCCGTGCGAGTCTGCCGCGGACCCCGTTCGTGCTCGCAAAAGACGCGGGCGTGCCTGAGGCGCTCAGGTTCACCGACAAGAACAACGTCAACCCTCGCGTGGGCGTCGCGTGGCGGCCCTTCGGCGACAATCGGACCGTCATTCGCGGCGGCATCGGCACCTACACGGTTCCCCTCTACGGCTCGGTCAATTACTCGCTGGTGGCGACCGTCACGAGCGATGTTCCGGTCTTCCTCAATCAGCGGACGCCGGGCGGCTTTGCCATCACCTTCCCGAATGTGTTCCCCGCGGCGTTGCGCGCGGTGCCTGGCGCCGGCAGCCAGGACTTCCGCCGCGCGAATCAGTTCGACCTGCAGGATCCGCAGACGACGCAGTGGTCGGTCGCCGTCGAGCGCGATCTGGGCGCGAACACGGGCCTCAGGCTCAGCTACATCGGCAACAGGACCACCAACATCATCGTCAGTCCCGACTTGAATCAGATTCGATCGAACACGCAGGGGTATGCGGCGTTGATCAATACGCGGCCCTTTCCGGATTGGAACGTCGTGGCATCGCGTGACAACGGCGCTCACTCGCGCTACGACGGACTGCAGGCGGAGATCACCCGGCGGTTTTCGAAAGGGCTGACACTCGACGGCTCGTACACGCTTGGACGCCAGCTCGCCGATGCGGGCGGCGCGGTGCCCGGCGACTTCCCCGCCGAGAACGGTCCGAGTCTCCTCGACAGGTTCCGCGGCCCCGACGACGACTACGGGCCGATGCCGTTCACACGCCGTCATCGATTCGTCGCGACGTTCCTCTACGAGTTGCCGTTCGGCCGCGGCCGGACGTTCGGCGGCGGCATGGGACGCGGCCTCGACCTTCTAGCAGGCGGCTGGGATCTGGCCGGTGTGGCGCTGGCGCAGTCCGGTCCGTTCCTGACACCCTTCTTCACGGGAGGCGATCCGAGCGGCACCGGCGCGAACGCGCGCGGATTCACGTCGACCACGCGGCCCGATCAGGTCGGCGACGGCAACGTCGAGAAGCCGACGGTCGATCGCTACTTCGATCGATCCGCATTCGTCATCCCGGCGAACAACGTCGGCCGCTTCGGCAACGCGGCCGTCGGATCGCTCATCGGCCCGACGACGAAGGTCTTTTCGATGACGATCGGCAAGAACTTCCCCGTGGCGGGGTCGTCACGGATACGCTTCGAGGCTGCATTCTCGAATCTGTTCGACACGGAGAACTTCGGGCTGCCGAACCGCAACGTGAGGTCGGCGCAGTTCGGTCTGATCACGAACACACAGACCGTGGATCAGGCGGCGCCGCGCACGGTGCAGTTCTCGTTGCGGTATTCCTTCTGAGCCGCGATCCCGGCCGACGCGCCGGTCGAAGTAGTTCCACTGTTACGCGTTGCGCTCGCTGACGCCATCCGTGTGACTCTGCTGGCACTTCAGCGGCTCGATGCGAGTAGCAGATACTCGGCATCCGGCCGCCGCGAATCGGCGTCGCGATCCGCCAGCAACGGCCGCGGCGCGAGTAATAAGGAGAGGCAAGCGCATCGCTTCTGGACATGCATCGATGAAGCACGCTATCGGTACGCGCGGACGCTGTTCGAGGAATGACGACCTATCCTTGATGACGCTCACGACACTAACGCGCACGACGTAGCTCTTCACGACGTCCTGCCGAACGCCGCCGAGATTTCGACTCTCGAACGTGCATGCCCCGACAGTGGTACACCGATTGGATGGGGCGACTCGGTCTGGATTTCTCGACGGAGCCACACGATGGAGTCAGCACCGCGAGTGATAGACGCGGTTCTGCGGTTGAAAGCCGTGTTCCTGGAAATACCCGGCACGCGGCTCACACCTGCCGACGCGGCGCGTCTGTCGGGGCTCGACGCTTCACTGTGTCAGCTGGTCTTGTTGACGCTCGAGGACGCACATTTCCTGAAGCGCGGGCACGACGGCCTCTACATGAGACGAACGCTCGATTCACCCGACTCCTGACCGCGTCATCGAGCTGACCGGGAACGGACCTGACGCGACAGGATGAACGCGTCGAGCTCGGGCACGCGGATGTCAATGCCGTGATCGGTGGGCTGCTGCGCGATCTCGCGGTCGCGCAGACGTCCGAGCCCCACACGTTGACTATTCCCTCGCCGCACGCGCGGCTGGCCGCCATACCTCCGGATCGCATCGACAAATGAGACAATCCTGAAGCGGGACGACTGCGCCCGCCGATTGTCGATTCCAGTCATGCACACGCTCAACGAGCGGGCTGTGTTGTTTCTGCCGCCAGACACCGTGGAGGCCGCGGCGCTGCAGCAAATCCACAACACCGCGTCGATGGGATTCATCTTCAAGCACGTCGCGGTGATGCCCGACTGCCATTACGGCCGCGGCGCCACCGTGGGCACCGTGCTGGCGACGCGAGGCGCGATCATTCCAGCGGCCGTCGGCGTGGACATCGGGTGCGGGATGATCGCGTTGCGCACGCCGCTGGGCCGGGGCGACATCACCGATCCCGGCAGAATCCGCCATGACATCGAGCGCCGCATTCCGATGAGCGCGGGCCGCAACAACAAGACCGTGTCGGAGACGGCGGCCCCCCGGATCGCGCATCTGGAGTCCATCGCCAGAAAGGACTACCGCTCGATCGATCGGTCATGGAATCTGCAGCTCGGAACGCTCGGCGGCGGCAATCACTTCATCGAGCTCGCCACCGACGAGACCGGCACGGTGTGGGTCACGCTGCATTCCGGATCGCGCGGCATCGGGAACAAGATAGGAAACCTGCACATCAGGAAGGCGCAGCGGGGCATGGAGGCCGAGGGCGTGTCGCTGCCCGACCGGGATCTCGCGTACCTGACGGAGCACACGCCGGAGTTCGACGACTACGTCGCCGACCTGCAATGGGCGCAGGAATTCGCGCGGCTGAATCGCGAGGAAATGATGGACCGCGCGATGGCGTCGTTGAGCGACGCGATCTACGGCACGTCGCATCGCACGCGCGATCTCGAAGTCCAGCGCATCAACTGTCATCACAATTTCAGCCAGGTCGAAACGCATTTCGGCGAGCGCGTGTGGATCACACGCAAGGGCGCCATCCAGGCGAAGCGCGGGATGTGGGCGATGATCCCCGGTTCCATGGGCACGCGCAGCTACATCGTCACCGGTCTGGAGAATCCGATGGCGTTTCATTCCGCGCCGCACGGCGCCGGCCGCCGCTACTCCCGCACGGCGGCGAGAAAGCTGTTCACGATGAAGGATCTCGAAACCGCCATGAGCGGGATCGAGTTCCGCCACTCGACCGTGCTGCTCGACGAAATCCCGCTGGCCTACAAAGACATCGATGAAGTGATCGAGAACGCGAAATCCCTCATCGAGGTGAGACACATCCTGCGGCAGTTCATCAACGTCAAGGGCGACTAGTGGCGTGTCCACGCCGAACAAGGACCAGATCGCGGAGCGCGGCGCCTGGATGGCAAGGCGCGACCGGCCTCCGCGCGTCCGCTCATCGGTCAACAAAAATCCGATCCCACCGCCCGCAAGGTGCTACGCTGCCGGCGGCCGCGGACCGAGAGTCGGTCCGCGGCGTCAATCGCCACCAAGGTAGGAGGCTGTCTCATGGTTCGATTCAGGAAGTGCCTACCAACGATCGGAGCTACGGCTGTTGCCGTGCTGCTGCAATTCACTCTGGCGGCGAGCCCGTCCCTGGCGCAGACGGGCACGCTGGGCAACATCATCGGAAAAGCCGGCGACGAGACCGGCGGCGTGCTGCCGGGCGTTCTGGTGACGGCGACGAGTCCGGCTTTGCAAGTGCCGAGCGTGACGACCGTCACCGACGCGGAAGGCAATTACCGTCTGCGCGACTTGCCGGCGCCGGGGATGTACCGCGTCTCATTCGAGCTGCAGGGCTTTCAGACGATCGCCTTCGATGCAGTCAGCCTCACGGCAGGTTTCACCGCAAGGATTGACGCGTCCATGAAGGTCAGCACGATTTCCGAGACGGTGGAAGTCAGCGGACAAAGCCCCGTCGTCGACACGGTGAGCGTCGCCGGCGTCTCGTCCATTCAATCAGAGCGTCTCGAGATTACGCCGCTCGGACTGGGCATCCAGAATCTGCTGCCGATGGCTGCGGGCGTCAGCCTGCAGGGTTCTCCTGACGTCGGCGACAGCCAGCTGGCGAATCGGCAGCGTATCGTGACGTATGGCGTCGCGCTCACGCCCACCTTGGACTTCGAAGGCATCAATTCGACGACGGCCCGTCAGGGGAACACGGCGCTCTACCTGGATTTCTACCAGGTGGAGGAAGCCTCCTTCAAGACATCCGGCAACAACGCGGATGTCGCGTTCGGCGGCGTTCACCAGCAGATGATCATGAAGAGCGGCGGCAATACTTTTCACGGATCGGTCGAGGGCGACTACGAAAACAAGAACTGGCAGAGCAACAACGTCTCGAAGGATCTGGCCGCCAAAGGTTTCTCAATTACCAATCCGACGACGCGCTATTACGACTTCAACGGGGATCTCGGAGGCTACATTCTCAAAGACAAACTCTGGTTTTACGGCGGCGCGAGCAAACAGGAAATCGACCAGCTGCAAATCGGATACGTCGCGGGTCCCAATGCCGCCGGGTGCTGGACGTGCCCCGACGCGCCGCCGGGAACCGTGATCAGGATTCTGAAACAGCAGTATTCCAAGTTCTCGTGGCAGGCTTCGCCGGCGACGAAGGTGATCGGCACGTTCGTACACGCCGAGAAAGTGACGCCATTTTTTGGATTCGGCGCCACGACGCCACAGCCAACCACGCGAGTCCAGAGCCAGCCCACGAGAACCTGGAAGGTCGGGACTCAAAGCACGCCGAATAACCGTACATTCATCGATGCGGCATTTGGGTTTTGCTGCTATTGGACACACTACACGCCGCAGCCCGGCACGGCGGTCGCCGGCAACGCGGCGTCGCAGGAAATCACGACCGGCATCCTGACGGGACCGCTGGGCGCGATACCGGGCACCGTTTCGGAACGGTACCAGGCTCGCACCTCGGTCAGCTACACGGCCGGACAACATCAGCTGAAGGTCGGAGCCGACATCAACTGGGAGCGGCAGGACTCCACGCGCCCGAACGAATATCCAAGCGGCAGCTACACGTTGTTCTTCAACAGAGGAGTGCCGAACGAGATCAGAACCTACAACACGCCGACGAACCCGATCGATCGCTTGTACAACCAGGCTGCGTTCATCACGGACACCTGGTCGCTGCGGCGCGTGACGCTCTCGTACGGCCTCCGATGGGAGCGGTTCCACAACTTCTATCCGGACCAGACGAAGGAAGCCGGACAGTTCAGCATCCAGCAGACGTTCAAGGGCGCGGATGTTTTGAAGTGGCGGGACGTCGTGCCGCGCGTCGGCATGAACTGGGACGTGACCGGGAACGGCAAGACATCGCTCAAGACGTTCTTCGGGATCTTCGGAGACACGATGGGAGCCGACTTCGCGGCCACCTACAACCCGAATGCCGAAGTCACGACCCGGTACCGATGGAGCGGTCCGTGCAAGGCGACGCCGTACACCAACGTTTCTTTTGCGCAGCCGAACATCAGCTGCGACTATGTGCCGGGAACGGTCGATTTCAGTCCGACCGGAAGGGATTACATCAGCGCGACCGGCGGATCCAACACGCTGCCCAACCCTGACCTGAAGCAAAACAAGAATTACGAGGTCTCGGTGCGGTTGGACCGCGAACTCGTGCCGAACACCGGTGTCGGCGTCGCCTACGTCTATCACAGGCACACCAACTGGTACGACACCGGCGTGGTGAATGTGGGGCGGCCGTACGAAGTCTGGACGGTTCCGGTGGTTTTGAGGGATCCGTTCGACGGACAGCCGGCGACGATCTATACCTACCCGTCCTCTTACGCAGGCGCCGCATTCAATCAGAACAAAGTGCTGAACGCGGCGAGCGATCGGTTCGACGACTACCACAGCTTCGAGCTGACGATGAACAAGCGTTTCTCGAAGCGATGGAACATGTCGTCGTCCTATTGGCTGACCAAGACTCACCAGTGGATCCGCGCGACGCCGACGAGTCCGAACGACGATCGGTTCCCGATCAACGACACCTGGGCGTGGGAAGCTCGAGCGGATGCCAACTACCGCTTCCCGTGGGACATCAATACCTCGGTCAATGTGCGCGCGGCATCCGGGGCAAAGGGACAGCGGACTCAGACGTTCACCGACTCGCGACTGCTGCAGGGCACCGTGACGCTGCGGATGGAGGAGTTCGGTGCGCAGCACAGTCCTCTTGTCCCGGTGACCAGCTTTCGAGTGGCCAAGAAGTTCCGAGCCTCGGACCGGTACGCCGTGGACGTGAACTTCTCGGTGTTCAACCTGATCAACAGCAGCGCTCCGGTGGCCATTTCTTACTTGAGCGGGACATTCGGGAGAATCACCGACATTCTGGCCCCACGCGTCGCCCGCATCGGGCTGCAATTCAGTTTCTAGAGGGCTGCGACATGAAACGAAGAGATTTCGGGAAATCGCTGGCCGGCGGCGTGATCGGCGCCGGCGTTGTCAGATCGATCAACCCCTTGTCGGCAAGTGCCTCGCCTGCGCCCAGGAAAAATACGCTGATGCATGTCGGAGCCGACTACCACAGCGTCGCCGGGACCGGCGGTCTCACGTCGAAACAAAACCTCGAGTACAACCTGCGTTTTGGCGTCAGACACCTCATGCCGCAAGTGAGAAAGGTCGATCAGAACGGCACGTGGGATCTCGACGAACTGAAAATGATGAAAGACAACTGCGACAAGTTCGGAGTTGAAATCGAAGGCATCCGGATGGATGCCGACTACATCACCCTGAACAAAGGCGCGGAACGCGATCGAAAGCTCGACGCCATCTGCGAAAACATCAGGAGAGCGCGTCAGATCGGCGCAAAGGTCATCAGCTATCACTGGACCGTGATACCGATCAGACGAAATGGAAAAGCGCCCGGACGCGGCGGCGTCACCTACGAGACGTTCAAGCTCGAGCCCAACTGGAAGGACCTTCCCGTGGGCAAGTCAGGCAGAGTGACCGCCGACGATTATTGGGAGCGGATCACGCATTTTCTCGAACGAGTGATACCGGTCGCCAAGGAGAACGATGTGAGGATGGGCTGCCATCCCTACGATCCGCCGGGCTTACCATTCGGCTATCAGGGCGCCGATAACTGGGATTCTCCATCCATCTTCGACGCGTTGAAGCGCTACGGGTCCATCGTGGACAGTCCTTACAACGCATTTCAATTGTGCCTGGGCACGACCAGTGAGGGGTTGAAAAACCCGAGGACTGAACTTCTTCCAATCGTCCAGTATTTCGGCGAACGAGGGAAGATCGTCTCTATCCACATGCGCAACATCCGAGGAGGCCTGCACGATTTCGCCGAGGTCTACGTCGACGAAGGAGACATCGACTTCTTCCAGGTGATGCGCATTCTCAGGGATGTGCAGTATTCCTACATGATCTTGCCCGATCACAATCCCACACACCCGGATGATCCCGGCAAACTCCAGGCGTACGCGTTTGCGTACGGCTACATCAAGGCATTGATTGACGCGGTGAATTCGGAAGTGCAGACGTAAATCGATCGGCAGCGTCGCCCGGTCACCGCTCGACCACACACAGGTCCGCCCGCTCACGGTTACGGCAACTCGACCGCGCAAGACGGTGAAATGGATCTGCTCACCCTGACCGGCGACGCCGGGCGTGCGCGCGGTGTGAAACCGGAGCCTGGCTGCGGCGACTGTGCGGAGAACGTAGCGGAGATGACAACCGAGGCGAGGTCCCCTAGCGCGCCGAGCTCGCGCGCCCGGTGTAACGAAACTCGAGAATCGAACCGGGGTTCTCCACGCCGGAGGCCGGGCGGCCGGTCTCGTCCTGGGTATTCCCGCCGACGTCAGTCGCGATGAATAGCACCAGGCCGTCGGGGCGTACCACCGCGTCCCTGTACCGATTCACCGTCTTGAAGTACTCACTTTCGTCGGGGTCGCCGACGACCGCGGTGCCAGCATCGTTGAGGTGAATGCGGTACACCGTGCCGTGCTTCAGGCTCGGCATCAGAAGCGAGTGAGTCCATCCGGGAATGCCGTTCGTCGCGGAGTACACGGCCAGACTCGATGGGGCCACTGTCGGCCAGCACTGGTAGTACAGCTCGCGTTCGGCGCATTTCGGGTTCTTGAAGTTGTACCCCGTCGGCACCGTGCGAAACGTCTGGATCGGCGGGGTGAAGTCCGGATGGCTCCACTCGCTTTCCTTTTGCAGTGGAACCGATGCGGGGACTTCCGGATAGGCCGTGAATTTCAGCGATCGGCACGGCACGCCTTTCGACTGAGACCAGTTCGCGAAGGCGTACGACTGGTCGTCCTTGTAGCCGGCGACGTGCGGCCACCCGTAGTTCTTGCCGGCCTGAATCAAGTTGACTTCGTCGTCTGTGTTCGGACCGTGCTCTGACTCGTACAACTTGCCGTCAGGCGCGAAGGCGAGGCCTTGCGGATTGCGATGGCCGTACGAATACACGTGGCTCTTCACGCCTGCGATCGTCGGATTGTCGGACGGAATCGAACCGTCGAGATTCATGCGCAGCACTTTCCCGACATACCACGACCAGTCACGCGCCTGCACCTGTGCGGCGGTCGGCACGTCCTGAGAGTGGTCGGGCATGCAGAAATTGGCGAGCTGGTTCGCGCCCAGGTCGCCAATAGAGAAGTACAGCTTCCGATCGGGGCCGTAGACGAGACGCCCGCCCTGGTGATCCGTGCCCGCCGGCAGGTTCGTCAGAATGTCCTTCGGGCTGGAAAGCGTGAACGTCTTCCGGTCGTAGGTGAGCCGCACGATCTTCGTCTGCCGGCGCAGTCGCTGGGGATCCGGATCGGCGTCGTAGGTGTGCGCCACGTAGACGAAATCGTTGCCGCTCCCCTTGAGCAATCCAGAATCGAGCGCCATGCCCAGCAAGCCACCGGGGCCGTCGGCCTGAAGTACCTCGCCCATCGTGATCGCCGTCGTTTTCGATCCGTCCGACGGCTGCACTCGCGTAATGCGGCTGCCGGTCCGTTCCGTGATCCACAGATGATCGTCCGGACCCCAGACAACCTGGAACGGATTCGCAAGCCCGGTCGTGACCACGCGCTTGGCGAACGTTTCGCGCGGCGGGTTCCCGCCCTGCCGCGTTCCAAGAGCCATGACGCCGAGCGAGGCGACTCCCGCGATCGCGGCGAACGCCGACAGATTCCGGTTCATGAGGTCTGGAAGCATCCCTCTGCTCCAAAGAACGTTCGGGTTGTCAGAAGCATCACGACTGAGCGCGCGCGACCTGCCAGTACACCGAGTACCGCCGGTCGAACAGGCTGTTCAGCGGGACCAGCGTGACGTCCTTCTTTTGTCCGGTCGTCCGAAACACCTGCGGCTTGTCCGTGGGTTTGATCCACGACGCAAGGTCCGTCCCCGCGGCGCGAAACGTCGGAATCTCGAGATCCGGAATGGGTGGAGTCCGGTTGACCGCGGCGAGCGGCGACCCATTCTGCTCGACATTCGGAAATCCCACCCGCAGATTCGGGCCGACGATATGCGCCTCGGTCAATCCTTCAGCGCCGAGATCGCCGGCGAGGACCAGGGGTCCGTACAGGAACGCCTGCAGCTGCGAGTCGTCTGGCATCGCTTCGGCGCGCAGATGCATCGGAAGTTCCATCTCGATCTTGTCGCCTGCCTTCCATGCGCGGTTCAGCGACAGGTAACTGCCCGGCGCTGCGGAGGCATCCAGCGCTCTTCCGTTGACCTTGATCGACGGTGCGGAGCGGAGCCATCCCGGCACGCGCAGCCGCATCGCCAGCGTGTCGGGGCGCGCAGCGACCACGGTGAGCGTCGTGGTCTCGGAATTCGGATACGCCGTCTCCTGCCGAAGCTTGAAGCCTTTCTCGGTCCAATCGAGCTCCGAGGGGATGAACAAGTTCACGTACAACCCGTCGCGATCGCGCCAGTAGATGCTGTCAGTGAGCTTGGCGTATTCCTCCACACCCGATCCGGTGCAGCACCAGAACGTCTGGTCTTCGGTGTTGAAGGTCTTCCACGCGCCCGGCGCCATCGACAGGTAGTACTGCGTGGTTCCGACCTTCGGCCGGATGGTGCCGATGCGGTGGTTGAGCAGCAGCCGTTCGTAGTAGTCGAAGTAGGCGGAATCGGGACGCCAGCTATAGAGCTGGCGCGCGAGCTTCAGCATGTTGTACGCACAGCAGCATTCAGCGGTATTGGCACTCATCTTCAGTTCCGCCGCGAGCCGCCGTGGTGGAGCCAGCCAGGCCTCGGCGTTGCTCGTGCCGCCGGTCACGTAGGAGCGGGCGGTGCTGACCTCGTGGAAGAAGTAATCCGCGACATCGTGGAACCGGTAGTCGCCCGAGATCTCGTAGCGGCGCGCCGCGGCGATCGCCTGCGGGACGTGCGTGTTGACGTGCAGCCCGCGCAGCTCGTCGCGGTGCTGGGCGAGCGGATTGATGAAGCTCCGCTTCTGGAAGCGGTCGCCCACGGTCGCCCATCGAGCGTCCCGCGTCTCCGCAGCGAGATGGTAGAGCGTCTCGGCGATGCCGCCGAATTCGATCGTGAGAATCTGCTGCATGTGCTCGTAGGTTTTCGGCGCGGTCCACTCATCGGCCCACGCCGACATCCCTTCGAGCACCCGGAGCGCCTGCTTGTTGCCGGCCAGGCGATACATGTCCCACATGCCGGCCGTGATCTTGTGGATCGTGTAGAAGGGCGCCCAGACGCGCTGCCCTTTCTCGAGGCGGTCCCACCAGGTCGTCGGAAAGGCGCTCAGGTACTTGCCGCCAAGCTTCTCCTGGCACTTCGCCATCTCGGCGACCATGTAGTCGGCTTTGGACTTCGCGGCGCTGTCTCCGGTCGAGGCGAACAACAGCGCGCTCGCCGAGAGAAAATGTCCCGCGAAATGACCGCGGAGCTCGCTGGCGCGCTGGCCGTTCTCCGGTTGCTCCCAGCCACCCAACGGCTTCGCGGATGCCGTCGGCAGGCCCGCATTGGCGCGGAAGGTATAGAGCATCCGGTCCGCATCGAGCCGTGCCATGTATCCCCGGTTCCACTCCTGCGCATCGGAGAACGCGCTGTTTGGCAGCAACCGAACCTGCGTCATCGGGAACGGCTCCGCCGGGAGCGTGACAGGTCTCAGCGTGAACTCCAGAGTTGCGTCGAACGGCGGTGCGTCAGGCACCAGCCGTCGCAGCGGCGGCGGAGTGCCGTCAGGCTGCCGCGTCTGCGGCGGATTCTGCGGCGCGGGGACCATCGGGAGAGCGGCGGCCGCAGCCACCAGGCCGCCGAATTCGCGCCGGCTCAAACGCTTGACGTTGCCGCTGTGGCTCATGATGTCACCTTGACGCTCGGCTGAAGCCTCGCGCTCCACGGCCAGTCAGTATCGGAGCCGCAGACCGATCTGCAGTGCCCTGGGGGCCAGCTGCGTCGTCGATCTTCCGAAATTGTTGTTGTTCAAATCCATGGTCGGATCGCCAAGGTTGACGCGGTTGAATGCGTTGAACGCATCCAGCCGGACCTCCGCCGATACGCCGGTCGTCACCGCGACTTTTTTGGAGAGCGAGAGGCTCACCTCCGCGAATCCGGGCCCTCGAAATGCGTTGCGCGGCAGGTTTCCGTTCTGACCGGCCGCCGGCGTGGGGAAATCCGACACGCGGAAGATCCCCTGCAGGTATTCGTCCGTGGTCCATCCGCTCTGCTTCACGCTCGACGCTGGTACGTTGGGCCGGTCGCCGCCGTTGCCGTCGGCGTTGAAGTCGCCACGGGGAAATGCGGCGGCGTTGGTCACGTTCAGCGGTGCCCCCGATTGAATGATGGCGTAACCGGCAAACTGCCAGCCGCCGACAACCCGGTGTCCGAGCCCGGAGCTGTTCTTGAAGAACGGCAGCTCCCACAATCCGGCCAGCGACACTTTGTGACGCGCATCGTATCCGGCGACCGCGCGGTCCGCCTGGATGTTCGCGGCATCCTGGTAATTCGTCGCGCCAACCGCCGCGTCCGCATCGTCGAGTGCCCGCCCAATCGTGTACGCGCCCTGGACCATGAAGCCCTGGTGGAACGTGCGTCGCGCCGAGACCGTCGCGCCGTGATAGATCGACTGCGACGTGGACGTAATCCAGGTGATGTTCGAGAAGCTCGGATTGAAGCCGTCCTGACGGCCGTCGATGAGATCGCCGACGTAGCGGTTGATGTTGTACGCGTTGTGCAAACCGCGGCCCGCCGAACCGAGGTAGTTCGCGTCGATCACGATGCCGCTCACGAGATTTCGCTGGACCCCGAGGAACCAGTTGTGCGCGTACGGCATCTTCAGATTTGGATCGACCGCGGTGATGCCGACCCTGGCGCCGAGGACGCCGTTCCGCGAATCGAGGCCGACGCGGAGCGCGGGATCGACCGGGTACCCGAGATAGGACTTGGACGGATCGCCGAGGCTGTAGGTGAACGGCGTGCCGAACACCTGCCCGAGCGACACCGACGCGCGCAGCGGCGGGCTGTGCCGGTAATTCTCCGCCGGCAGATTCATGAGGCGGTCGTACGCGATCCCGTAGCCGCCGCGTACCGCCGTGCGCGCGTCGCCGGTCGGGTCCCACGCGAAGCCGACGCGCGGCGCGATGTTGTTGTTGTCGGGCGGGTAGAACCGATCCACGAAGTCGACGCGCGCCGACGCGAGGCGCTCCGCAAACGTCGACCCGGGGCCGAGGATGAGATTACGAAGCGTACCGTCCTTGTCCACGAACGTGCCGTAGTTCTCGTAGCGCACGCCGGCATTGATCGTGAGGTTCCTGGTCACCTTCCAGTCGTCGTTGAGGAAGACGGCCCATTCGGTCTGACGCAGCTCGGAATACGCAGTCACCGGCTCGCCGGTCCGCGGGTCGACGTAGCGTGTCATCTGCCGCGGCTGGTCGTTCGCGAAATTCAGCAGGCTGAAAAAAGTGTAGGCCGGAACGTAGTTCGTGGTGTTCACAGCCGATCCGTACATCCGGCGGAGCTCTCCTCCCATCTTCCACGTGTGAGCCGAGGACGACCACGTGAAGATATCCTTGAAGTGCCAGTTCGTCTGCCACCATCCACGCGGATAGCTCGCCGTGCCGAACCCGGCAATCTCGGTCACCGTGATGCCCGGGATCTCCAGATGGGACGGCGTATCCGGCGCCCCGACCAGCCGCATCATTCCTCCACGGAGCTCGTTGAGCTTCGTCGCGCTGAAGATGTGCGTATGGTTCACGTTCGCGAAATGCGTCGTCTCGAGAACCGGCACGTCGAACGCCGGCCGGATGCCGCCGTTGACCGTGTACGACGTGGTCCGGTACCCGCTGCCGTACAGTCGGTCCTTGCCGGGACTCAGTTCGTAGTCCGCGCGCGCATTGAACTGGTTGCCGCGGCGCCACGCATCCGGCACGTAGAACGCGGAGCCCACGTCGCGAATCCCGTCGGCGGGTCCGATGGCGCTCTGGCCCGGCACCGGACTTCCAAGGTCGCGGAAGTTCGAGGACGGATCCGCGCCCGGGGCAAAGTCCCGCAACAGCCTGGCCGCGATGCTGTCCGGGCGCGTCTGCAGGACGAAGTTGCGGAATTCGGGCGTTTCAACGGTGAACGATGAGGCGCGTCCGCCGGACTGGCGCAGGCCCTCGTACGACGTGAAGAAGAAGATCTGGTTGCGGACGATCGGTCCTCCAACGGAGTAGCCGAACTGGTTCTTGTAGAACGCCGGCACCGCAGTCTCGAACACGTTCTTCGCCGACAGGATGTCGTTCTGGAAATAGTAGGACCCGCTGCCGTGCAGCTGGTTCGTGCCGGCCTTGGTAATCACCTGGATCTGAGCGCCGCTGTTGCGGCCGTCCACGGCGGAGAAGTTGTTGGACACGACACGGACTTCCTCGACCGACTCGGCGTTCGGCGTCAGGTTGGTGATCCCGCCGCGCGCCACGCCGTTGGTGCTCGTGTCGTCGACCGTGAACGAGTTGGCCTCGTCGCGCTGACCGCTGGCGTTGATGCGCGGCGCCGATTCGCCCGAGAAGGAATCGTTCCCGGCGCCCCCCGCGCCGAACGTCGCCGAAACTCCCCGGCCCGTGACGCCCGGTTGCAGTGCGATGAGGTTGTAGAGATTGCGCCCGTTCAGCGGCATCTCCTGCAACTGGATGCGATCCACACGACCCGACACACGGCCCTGCTCCGTTTCGACCAACGGCGCAGTCCCCGCCACCGTCACCGTTTCGCTGACGTTCGAGAGCTCCAGTGTGAAGTCGAGCCGCACCGTCTCGCTGATGCCGACGTTGACGGCCTCACGCTGGACCTTGCGGAACCCTGGCAGCTCCACCTCCACCCGGTACGTGCCCGCGCCGACGCTGAAGACGCGATACACGCCGTCTCCCGACGTGACGACGTCACGCGTGAGACCGGTGGTCGAGTTGGTGACCCGGACGGTTGCTCCGGGAACCACCGCGCCCTGGCTGTCGGTCACGGTGCCCTGGATGGTGCTGCTGAACTGCGCGCTCGCCGGCAGCGGCGCGATCAGGAGCAGGAGGAAGAGCAGGAAGCTGTCTCGGACGGACGTGGCTCTTGCCGTGATCATCAGACTTCTCCTTGAACGGAGCTCTTGTTGACCGGCCTCGGCGCCAGTGGTGTGAACGTTCAGTGGGAACGAGGCGAAAAGATGTTCGGCTCGTCGAAGAGTCGACTCGTGATCTCAGACGCCCGATAACAGATCGAGCTCGCCGGTGCTGTCGCCGAATTTGTCCAGGTTCACGCCGAACTTGTCCATCAGGCTCAACGACAAGTTCGCGAGCGGTGTGCCTTTCGGATACCTGAGGTGGCGATTGCCCCTGAGTTGCCGATCGCGGCCGCCGACGACAACCACCGGAACGTTGTAGTTGTTGTGCGTGTTGCCGTCGCTCATGCCGCTGCCGTAGAGCACGATCGAGTGATCTAACAGCGTTCCATCGCCGTCGGGGATCGACTGCAGCTTCTTCAGGAAGTACGCAAGCGTATCGACGTGATAGGCATTCAGCTT
>Ga0070704_100000425_pt1 | contig 19637 bp, 23 predicted proteins | sample KBSK5252metaG_FD_65467 | JGI IMG/M metagenome (GOLD analysis project Ga0070704, IMG submission 65467) | Corn, switchgrass and miscanthus rhizosphere microbial communities from Kellogg Biological Station, Michigan, USA - KBS K5-25-2 metaG | ecosystem: Host-associated > Plants > Roots >...
GCCGGTTCCGTTGGCATACATGAAACCTAGGTTGAATTGAGCCTCGGGAATTCCCTGTTCCGCTGCCCTGCGAAAAGCGACAATCGCCCGTTGATAGTCGCGACTATCCCGGAATCGAATACCCTCCTCGAGGTCGCCGGCGCCGGCCCGGGTCGCGAGCGTCGCGAGCAGGGCTGCGCACCCCAGAGCCCCAATTGCATTTATGAAGATAGCCCTCACGCGGAGCAGTTTAGCCGAGACTGTTCTCGGTCGGTCGTCAGTTAACCTCAGCGCTCGATTCAACGAATCCTGCCTAATCTTCAATAGTCGTAACTTCTTTTCACGGCGGTAATGTCAGCCTGCCCTCGAAGCGTTAAGCTGCTATTTTCCACTCCCACGGCAGCTCGAGCGTCGTCGCCAAGCCAGCCTGCCGATCGACCTCAATGCAACGGAGACCATGAGCTTTCACGATAGCGATCGCCCGCGGCGCAAGTCCGCCGCCTTGCTTTTTCTGTTAATCCTCCTCATCGCGGGCCTGGCAGCCGGTGGCTGGTACCTGCGGCCGCGTTTCGAATCCGAACCGCCGCAGATCGTGTTCAAGCCCGATTCCGACACGGTCGGCACGGGCGCGATTGAAATCGTGATCGCGGACAAGGGCACCGGCCTGCAGTCGATCGAAGTGAAACTGGGCGAGGCGAGCATCGCGACCGAGCAGTTCGCACAACCGGTCACAGAAAAGACGGTCACCGTCTTCTTGTCAAAGCTTCCCGGCATCAAGGAAGGCCCCGCGACGCTGCAGGTAGTGGCTCGCGACGCGAGCCTTTTCCGAGGTAACCAGGCGGTCGTGCAAAAGCAGCTGACGATCGATCTGACGCCCCCAACGATCAACCTGGTTGCCGACGACCGGTATGTGAACTTCGGCGGCGTCGGCGCGATCGTCTACCAGACGTCTGCGGATGCGGTGACGAGCGGCGTGAAGATCGGCGGCCACTTCTTCCCCGGCGCGCGCGGCGTGATCAAGGATCATCCCGACCGGTTCTTCGCCCTTTTTGCCCACCCCTACGACGCCCCGAGGGACGCGAAGGCGGTTCTCGTCGCTACCGACCAGGCCGGCAACTCGCGCGAGATGGGGCTCGTCTACGAACTGAAGGATTTCCGCTACCGCAAGAGCAGTCTCGTGCTCTCCGACAGTTTCCTGCAGGCCAAGGTGGTCCCGCTCGTCGCCGACGCGGCGGCGCGCCAGGGCGCGCCGAAGGACGTTTTCATTTCAGTGAACAAGAAGCTGCGCAAGGAAAACGAAGACAAGATCACTGCGATTACGCGCAACGCTTCGCCGGCGATCCAGTGGAAAGGCGCGTTCGTGCAGCTCAGCAATTCCAAGGTCGAGGCGAATTTCGCCGACCACCGCACGTACCTGTACAACGGCGAGGCGATCGACACCGCCTACCACCTCGGCTATGACCTCTCGGTGACGAAGCGCTATCCCGTCGAAGCCGCGAACAGCGGCACAGTCGTGTTCGCAGGGGACCTGGGCATCTACGGGAGCACGGTGATCCTCGACCACGGAATCGGCCTTTTCACGCTCTACGGTCATCTCAGCCAGATCGACGTGAAAGTCGGAGAGGCCGTTCAGCAGCGGCACATCCTCGGCCGAACCGGGGAAACGGGGCTCGCCGCCGGCGACCACCTGCACTACGGCGTCTATTTGCACGGCGTAGCGATTCTTCCGGTGGAGTGGTGGGATCCGAAGTGGATCGACGACAACATCACGCCGAAGCTTGGCGGTATGACGGGCGAAGCGATCCATGAGACGCAGCAACCGTCGAGAGCGTCGCGAACGGGCAAGCGTCGCCGCTAGGGAGCGCTACCGTCGATGCCCTCCCTCTGGCTCCTGCTGCTCTTCGGCCTGCTCGTGCTGGCGGGGATCGCCATCTGGTCGATCCGCACCCACCGTGACCCGCGCTTGCGCGTCGATTGCGACGCCCCGATCGACAAGCTCGTCCCGTCGCTGTCGGGCCTGACGCTCGGCACCCCGGTTGCAGGCAACTCCGTCGAGGTGCTGGAAAACGGGGCCTTCTTCGAAAGCATGCTGCAGAGTGTGGGTGCGGCCAAAAAGTCGGTCCATTTCGAAACGTTCCTCTGGAAGGACGGGACGCTGGGCCGACGCGTGGCGGCAGCGCTGTGCGCGCGTGCAAGCGCGGGCAGGCAGGTGCGTGTGATGCTCGATGCGAATGGCTCCAGCAACATCGGCAAGGACGTGCTGCAGCAGCTCCGCAGTGCGGGGTGCAAGGTGCACATGTTCCATGATCATTCGCTCCGCAACCTGGGCGTGCTGAACGACCGGGATCACCGCAAGATGGTCATCGTCGACGGCAGGGAGGCTTTCGTCGGTGGCCATTGCGTCGTCGACGAATGGCTGGGCAATGCAGAGGACGGCAAGCATTATGCGGACGTGAGCGTGCGGCTGCACGGCCCGATCGTGCACAGTCTCCAGGGCGCGTTCAGCGAGAACTGGGTCGGCGAGACCGGCGAGCTGTTCCTCGGAGATGATGTCTTCCCGCAGCTCGAGCCGGCCGGCAACGCGCTGATCCATGCCGTGTTCGTCAAGCCGCAGAGCTCCGCCCCCGCGATCAAGATCCTGCATCACACCGCGATTTGCCTCGCGCGCAAGAAAATCTGGATCCAGAACCCCTACTTCATCCCGGAGCCCGACGCGATCGATGCGTTCGGCGAAGCGGTCAAGCGCGGCGTAGATGTGCGCGTGCTGATGCCCTCGACCAGCGGCTCGGACAATCCGATGGTGCAGCACGCCGGGCACCGTAACTTCGAAAAGCTGCTGAAGTGCGGTGTGCGGCTGTTCGAGTATTCGCACACGCTGCTGCATCAGAAGATCATGACCGTGGACGGCGTCTGGAGTGCGGTGGGTTCGAGCAATTTCGACGACCGCTCGTTCGAAACGAACGACGAAATCAGCCTCGCGATCAACGATCACGAGCTGGCGGGCAAGCTCGATGCAATTTTCGAGAAATATGTCCAGCGGGCGGAGGAAATCGAACTCGGCCGGTGGCAAAAGCGCGGCGCGTGGCACAAGCTGAAAGACAACGCCTATTACCTGGTCAACGAACTGCTATGACGAAGTCTCCCCGGGAAAGGCCTCATCCAGAAGCCTGATCGGCTTGTGTAGCAGCTTGTTCGTAAGCCGTTTGGATAGCCCCTCTATGACCTGCACCGGGTCCTTGCCGGCCCGCAGCAATCTGAGCGCGCGCTCCAACTCGAGGCGGCGCGCTACCTCCGGTTGGCAGGAATTGCGCTTCGTCGGCATGACCATCTGGCGCCGGGTTTGGGCTAGCGCTCCCTTTCGGAGCAGTCCACGCAGGTCTGGCGCGACGGGTCCTCGGCCACGTGCAGGAAGGGGATGACCCCGCTGCATACAACGCAGGTGCCGTACTCCGGGCGGCGGAGCCGGGCAATGCTTTCCTGAAACTTGTGGACCTCATCGACCCGGCCCGCCTTGCGTGAGACGTCGAGCCGAATGCGCAGCGTCCGTTCAAGCGAGCGTTGATAGTCGAGGGGATAAAGGACGGCTTGATCCATGAATCGAGACTACGCACCTCCGACGGCCACATTTTGATGTATGTCAACCGGCGTCGACCCGGATCCAGGGAAGCAGAGCTACGTCCCGCTCCGACGCGCCGGCTCTGTGTGCTACGCCACAGACCGCAGAAAACCTGCAACGTATCCTCGCCGCTCGATCCACTAGGAGAACACCATGCTGCAAAAGATCTTGGCGACACTGACGTTGTTGGGCGCAATCGCAGGCTGCAATACGATGCAAGGCTTCGGACAGGACGTCGAGCGAGGCGGCGAAAAGATTCAGGAAAAAGCTGCGCGATAGGTGCCTGCAGGTCCGCTTCTGTCCTACTTACACCACGGCCGAATAGGGCTAATAGACGGAGGCGGAGGAAAAGATGCGTTACGCTTTCGTCGTGCTGTCGGTGCTGCTCTGCGCAGCCACTTCAACCCTTGCCCAGGTCAGCGTTGGCGTCGGTATCGGGGTCCCCGGCGTCAGCATTGGAGTCAACGTGCCCGCGTACCCGGAACTCGTCGTGGTGCCGGGCTACCCCGTTTACTACGCTCCGCGACTGCGCTCGAACTACTTCTTCTACGACGGCATGTACTGGGTCTACGTCGACGACAACTGGTACGCGAGCTACTGGTACAACGGCCCCTGGTCGCTGGTCGGTTCGGAGGTCGTGCCTGTGTTCCTCCTCCGAGTCCCTGTGCGTTACTACCGAGCCCCTCCGCCCTATTTTCGCGGGTGGCGATCGGATGCACCGCCCCGCTGGGGCCAGCACTGGGGCCCTCAATGGGAGCAGCGTCGAAGCGGATGGGACCGGTGGAACCGCCGCTCCGCTCCGGCAGCTGCCCCGCTACCGGTCTATCAACGGCAGTATTCAGGAGATCGGTACCCCCGCGCAGTAGATCAGCAGCAGGCGCTCCAAGGCCAGCGGTACCGCTACCAGCCGCGCGACGCCGTAGTGCGGCAGCATTATCAGGAGCACGTGCGTAGCGCGCCCGCGACTTCTCCGCGCGACCGGCAGGAAGCGCCTCGGGACCGCAGGCAGCAGGAGGTCCAGCAGCAAAGGGCGCCTGAGCAGGCGACCCGGAGGCCACAGGAACGCTCCAGCCCACCGGCGCCGCAGCAGCAGGCCCCGGCCCAAGCCCCAACGCCTCAACAGAAGGGCCCGGCCGCCCAGGAGCAGAGGCAGCAGCGGCAACAGGCGCCAAGGTCAGGCCGGGAAGACGGCAAGGGCAGGGGGCACGAGAAAGACCGCGAGGAGCGCAAGTAAGTAGCGGCGATTGAAGGACACGTCGCTTTTACGGGACAGGCAGTTCAACACGTCGGTTTTCCGTTACACGCGTCGACTCGCCGCCACGTCACATTCGTGAGGCCCTGATAGCTGTGGAGCACGTGAGTCGATACCGTTCGGGATCAGCAATCCAAGGGGACATCGTGAACGCCACCGTCGACTACTCGCACCGGGACCTCCTGGCAGCGCGGACGTTGCACAACGAAATCAAGAAGGTCCTGAAGGCGCATGAGCGGGGTGAGCGAAGCAACGCAATGCTGCCGGACATCAAGGTCCTTTGCAGCTGCATCCTCCAGACGATCCGCGACCCGTACTGCCAAGAGAAGATGTGCGAAGTGGAGATCCACTCGGACGAACTCTTCGCAGTCGACCAGCGTCCGCGGTGGGGCCGCAGCAACAGCACGCAACCGAGCTCGATGTTTCTGCGGCGGCTGATTCTCAAGGCACTCGAGTCCTTCGAAGATCGATTGGCATATCTCGAGACGGAGCGGGAATCCGCTCGCGCGTCCGAGGTCAACGCCGAAATCCGCGCTTCGCTGTAGACCCTCCGCGTTCCAAGCCCGCAAGACTGGCGCGCTTGCGCGCGGCTGTTTGATTTGTACTCGCCGCCCGGCGCATAATTTGCGCACGGGGGTGGGCAATGGACAAATTCATCAAGCATTTCATCAGAGAGCACGACGGCTCGTGGATGTGCGTCTCACTCGCTTTGTGGCAGGGTCCACCGGTCGTAGTAGCGACACCCAGAGCGCGATTCACGCCTGGAACGATGATCGCAGGCACTGAACCGGCCCGGTTGCTGGAAGATCAGTACGTGAGGCAGGGGCGCAGAATCTGAAACGGATTGCCCTGGTCCTGCTGCTCGCGACGGCGCCGCTCGCGCACGCGCAGCGCTTCCTGGTCGGCTACGACGAGGTGCCGACGCTCGCGAAGGCATTCGAGCAGGTGCGCGCGCAGCCGGAAAAGCACGTGCTGCTCTACTTCGACATGTCCAAGCAATGCCCGGCGTGCACCGAAGTCCGCGCGATCCTGAACAGCGAAGCGGTGCGCGAGCAATGGCGGCGCAACTACGTCGTAGTCACGATCGACCTCTTCGCGCCGAGCAAGGAGGAGCGCGAAGTCATTGAGCAGTTGCGTGTCTCCTGGGCGCCGGTGCTGGTGTTCCTCGATCGCAACGGGCGACGCGTCAGCTATGCGCGCGACCTGCGCAGCGATACGGATGCCAGACTGCTCAACGAGTTCGTCTCGCAGCGCCAGTACGCGATGTCTGCGGTAGCACGCTACGGCGGACAGCACTTCGATGCCACCGCAGCGCGGCAAGCTGCCCAGGCCCGGGTCGTGAAGGAGCAACCGGCGGCGGGCGGCCTGTCGCAGGAAACGCGCATCGAAGACCAGCCGCGGCTGCGCCAGGTGCTGGCGCACAAACCCCAGCGCCTCGCCGGCGCCGAGCTGAAAAACGCGATGGCCGGCAAGGTCATGCACAAGGAAAACCAGGAGTGGTTTCTCGACCTGCAGCTCGACAAGGACGGTACGATGCAGGCCAGCGGCCGCCGCAAGCTCGGCGGCGCCAGCATGCGCGGCGCCGGCAAGTGGTACGTCACGAAACAGGGCAAGCTGTGCCTCGAGCTGACGGCCGGTGGCGTGGACGAGAACTGGTGCCGGCACGTGTTCAAGGTCGGCGAGGGGTACTACGTATCGAAGGACCTGCGCCCGGAGCGGGTGGTCTACCGCTTCGTGCTCGACGAGCGCTGAACGCAGATGACGGCGAAACTCGAAAAGCCGCTGAAGCGCGAGATCGAGATCGGCGGCCAGGCTTTCATCGTCACCTTGGCCCCTGACAGGCTGAGCCTCGTCGGCAAGGGACGCCGCAAGGGCCTGGAAATCCGCTGGGACGAAATGGTCAGCGGCGACGCGGCGCTGGCCGCCGCACTGCAGGCGTCCGTCCTCAATCCGACTGTGCGACTCGAGCCTTCAGCGCGCAACGCACGCCAGCCTAGAAGCAAAGACAAACGATCCAAGAAAACCGGCGCCAGATAGGAGCGCCTAAGCCCTCGCCACCTCTCCGATCGGGCGCGCTTCGCGCACGTGCCGGTTGAAGGTCGTGAGGATCGCGAGTACCAGGAACCACAGCGTGAATACCCACACGGTTCCGACGGCGCCGATCCGCTCGAGCAGCAAACCCGACAGCGCGGCGCCGATCGGCATGAAACCGAACGCGAGCAGGCGAAAGGTGCTGTTCACGCGCCCCTGCAGCGCATCCGGAATGAGCGCGAGGCGGTAGCTGAACTGCACGACGTTGTAGATCGGCCCCAGCGTGAACAGCAGCGCGGCGACGACGCCGAGCAGCAGGTAGGCTGGGACGAATGCGTAGAGCGAAAACAGCGCAACGTTCAGCCACAGCACGCAGATGATCACCTGGCCGAACGAAAAGCGTCTCTGCAGCTGTCCGCCAATCAGTGCGCCGACGATGCCGCCGGCGCCGCCGATGCTGAAGATCAGTCCGATGTCGATCTCGCTCGCGCCCATTTCCTTGGCGAGGACGATCACGATCAGCATCGTGCCCGCGTTCACCAGGTTGAGGCTGCCGGTGACGAACGCCATGTAGCGGATCAGCGGGTGGCGCCACAGCCAGCGCAGCCCTTCATGGATTTCCGTGCGCAGGTTGCCGGCCGGCGCCGCCTTCTTCGGCAGGCGGAATTCGGTCCTGATCAGCCACAGCGCAACGCTCGAGACGAGGAACGAGATCGCATCGGCAATGAACGGCGCAGCGCGGCCGAGCGCCTGGAAGAGCAGCGTTCCGAGCGAAGGTCCGACGATGTGCGCCGCGCTGAACGCAGCTTCATTCTGCGCGGCGGCCTGAGGGAGCTGAACGGCCGGCACCACGCGCGGCAGCGCGGCGACCTCGGCGATGTTGAAGAAGACGAAGAACGTACCCTCGATGAAGGCGGCGGCGTAGAGCTGCCATACGCTCAGCACGTCGAGCCACAAGGCGATGGGCACCGTCAGAACGGTGAGCGCGCGGCCGACATCGCAGACGATCATGATGCGCTTGCGGTCCCAGCGGTCGATCAGCGCGCCCGCGGGCAGCGAGAAGACCAGGTACGGGATGCTGCCGAGCGCAGCCGCGATGCCGGCGGCGGCAGGCGAGCCGGTGAGCGAGAGGATCAGCAGCGGATAGACGACGCGCGTGGCGGCCGAGCCCAGCGTCGATACGACCTGCCCGCTCCAAAGCAGCATGTAGTCTCGGTTGCGCAGCAGCGGCCCGTGCGTGCTCATCGGCGCGCAATGATAGCGATACGCACCCGATGGGCTTCGATCCGCGCGGCCAAAGATGAACTTTCGCGGCGCTGGCGGGACCAACCGTGTAAGCGGTTGTAACCGCGGTGGACTTCCTCCATCGCGCGCGCTAGTGTCTGGCCGAGGGGGGTTGCAGGGCAACGGAGGAGGCAACCTCATGAACGCACGGGTTCTCACGCTTTGTCTTTCCCTGGCGAGCCTGCTCGCCGTCGGTAGTCAGAATGTTCACGCGCAGCGCTTCGGCGATGTCATCGGCAGCGGGTGGTCGATGTCGCAGCAGGGCACGCCGGTCGCGGCGCTGCCGGCGGAGCGCGCAGGCGATGCCCGGATGGCCGGAACGCTCGCCAAGCTTCTCCCCGCGGGCACCGACCTGCGAGCGGAAGCGTCCGGGTTCAGGACGCTCGGCGATTTCGTTGCCGCGGCCCACGTCAGCAACAACCTGGCGATTCCATTCGCGAGCCTGAAAGCAAAAATCGTCAAAGGCGACAGCCTCGGCGAGGCGATCCAGGCGCTGCGTCCGGAAATCGACGCGCAGATCGAAGCGCGCAAGGCGCGCGCGATGGCAGCCGACGACCTGGCGAAGGTATAGGCGCAGCGCGCGAAAAATGGGGACGTACCCCATTTTTCCGTGCCTCGAAAAATGGGGTACGTCCCCATTTTTAGACCTGTCCGCGTCCGTCCTATAGCGGCGCAGTATCTGCGAGCGTACTGTCCGTGGTTGCAGTGTCATGGACAACCAACACGAACTTTGTGAGGCCCGCTCGCTGCTCCGGGACCTCGAGAAGCTCTTCACGCCCGGCCAGGGCGACACCAGCACCCTGGAAGAGGTGAAGCGTCTGTGCGAGTCGGGGATTGAGGCGCTCGACGATCCCTATTGCCAGGGCGTGCTGCGCGCGATAGAAGAACATGCGGCTCATTTTTTTGCGCCCGAGGACGCCGCGCATCCGGCCGAGCGTACGGCGCTGGGCCGTCTCTACCTGTTGATCCTTTCCTTGCTTGCGGCTTTCGAGGTCCGGCTGGCGGAACTTGAAGCGCTCAGCCCGCTAGCTCACATCGGCGAGCGCGCGGGCCACCGCATCTCCCATCGCTTCGGTACCTATTGATCTCTCGCCGGCTGCGGCGAGATCGGCGGTGCGCAATCCCTGCGCGAGCACTGCGCGCACCGCGCGCCGGATGCGCTCGTCGCTCGCGGCGTCGTTGAAGCTCAGGCGCAGCATCATCCCCGCCGACAGGATCGCGCCGAGCGGGTTGGCGAGATCCTTTCCGGCGATGTCGGGCGCCGAGCCGTGCACCGGCTCATACAGGCCCTTGGTGCCGGTGCCGAGCGAAGCCGAAGGCAGCATGCCGATCGAACCGGTCAGCATTGCGGCCGCGTCCGAGAGGATGTCGCCGAACATATTGCCTGTGACGATCACGTCGAACCGCGTCGGCGCGCGCATCAGCATCATCGCCGCGGCATCGACGAATAGGTGCGTCAGCTCCACATCCGGGTATTCGCGTCCCACTTCGGTCGTGACCTCGCGCCACACCTTCGAGGTCTCGAGCACGTTGGCCTTGTCGACCGAGCACAGCTTGCGACGGCGCTCGCGCGCGAGGCGAAAGCCGACATGCGCGATGCGGCGGATTTCCGGCTCGGAGTAGATCATCGTGTTGAAGCCGATGCGGTTTCCCGCGTCGTCGCGCTTGATCCCGCGCGGCTCGCCGAAATAGGCATCGCCGGTCAGCTCGCGCAGGATGACGAGGTCGAGCCCCTGCACGACCTCGGGCCGAAGGGTCGAGGCATGGACCAGCTCGGGGAACATCATTGCGGGGCGCAGGTTCGCGAACAGATCGAGCGTCTTTCGCAGCCGCAGCAGCGCCGCGCCGGGGCGCTTCGCTGCCGGCAACAGCTCGTCCCCGGGCAGTCCCGCCGCACCGAAGAGGATCGCATCTGCGCGCCGCGCCGCTTCCAGCGTGGCCGGCGGCAACGGTTCGCCCGCAGCGGCAACGCCTGCGCCGCCGATCGGGAATTCCTGCAGTTCAAGCCCGGCGCGCGTCCCGACCGCTGCGCGCAAGACCTTGACCGCCTGGCGCGTGACCTCGATGCCGATCCCGTCGCCGGGCAGCACGGCGATCTTCATGTCAGCCGCTTTTCGTACGCCGTGATGTGTTCTTCGAGCGAGAGCGTATAGGCAAGCTCGTCCAGTCCTTCGAGCATGCAGTGGCGCCAGAACGGGTTGATCTCGAAGTGGTGCATCTCGCCGGCCGGATCGGTCACGGTCTGCGACTCGAGGTCGATCGAAACGCGCGCACCCGGCGAGGCGACAAGCGCGGCGATCATTCGCGTCACCACGGATTCCGGCAGCACGACCGGCAGCAGTCCGTTGCGGACCGCGTTCGACTGGAAAATGTCGCTGAACGCGCTCGAGATCGCCGCGCGGATGCCGTAGTCGTGGAGCGCCCACACCGCGTGCTCGCGCGACGACCCGCAGGCGAAGTTGCGCGCGGCGACGACGATCCCCGCGCCCTGGTACGCGGGCTGGTTAAGGACGAACTCTGCGTCCGGTGAGCCGTCGCTGCGCGTGCGCAGGTCGCGAAACAGGAATTCGCCGAAATTGTTCGCGCGCGGCTTTTTCAAAAAGCGCGCCGGGATGATCTGGTCGGTGTCGACGTTCTGCCGGTCGATCGGCATCGCCACCGCATCGAGGCGCCGGAACGGTTCCATCAGCGCTGCGCCAGCGTGCGCACGTCGGTGAGCCGCCCTGTGACCGCGGCTGCGGCAGCCATCGCCGGGCTCATCAGGTGCGTGCGTGCGCCGGGTCCCTGCCGTCCCTGGAAGTTCCGGTTCGAAGTCGAGGCGCAGCGCTCGCGCGGAGCGACGGTGTCGCCGTTCGTGCCGATGCACATCGAGCACCCCGGGTGGCGCCACTGGAAGCCCGCGCCGGTGAAGATCCGGTCGAGCCCCTCGGCTTCGGCTTGCGCCTTGACGAGACCCGAGCCCGGAACCACCCAGGCTTCGACGCGCGGCGCTACCTTGCGTCCTTCGACCACGGCCGCGGCCGCGCGCAAGTCCTCGATGCGGCTGTTCGTGCACGAGCCGATGAACACGCGATCGACCGGCACTTCGGTGAGCGGTGTTCCGGGCGCGAGGCCCATGTATTCGAGCGAGCGCTGCATCGCTTCGCGCCGCGCTGCCGGCTCGCCGCCGGGATCGGGCACGCGCGCGCCGATCGGCAGCGCGTCCTCCGGGCTCGTGCCCCAGGTCACCATCGGCTCGAGCTTCGCCGCATCGAGCGAGACCTCGCGATCGAACACCGCGCCTGCGTCGGTCGGAAGCGTGCGCCAGTGCGCGAGCCTGCGGTCCCACTCGGCGCCCTGCGGCGAGTACGGGCGTCCGGCGAGATATTCGAACGTCGTATCGTCGGGCGCGACCATTCCGGCGCGCGCGCCTGCCTCGATCGACATGTTGCACACCGTGAAGCGGCCTTCCATCGAAAGCGAGCGGATGGCCTCGCCCGTGTACTCGATCGCGTGGCCCGCGGCGCCCGCGGCACCGATCTTCGCGATCAGCGCGAGGATCAGGTCCTTGGCGTACACGCCGGTGGGCAGCCGCCCGCTCATCGTCACGCGCAGCGTCTTCGGCCGGCGCTGCCAGATCGATTGCGTGGCGAGCACGTGCGCGGCCTCGCTGGCGCCGATTCCGAACGCAAGCGCGCCGACCGCTCCGTGCGTCGATGTGTGGCTGTCGCTGCAGACGAGCAGCATTCCGGGCTGGGAGATGCCCTGCTCGGGCGCGACGACATGCGCGATGCCCTGGCGCGGATCGTCCAGGCCGAAGAAAAGGATGCCCGCCGCGCCCGCGCTCTTCGCGAGCGCGTCGGACATCGCGCGCTTTTCGTTGTCGCGCATCGATGCGAGGTCGCGGGTGTCGGTCGGCACATAGTGGTCCGGCGTCGCAAAGCAGCGCCCCGGTGCGCGCGGCGCGAGGCCGCGCTGGCGCAGCATCTCGAACGCCGGCGCCGATCCGTCGTGCAGCAGATGCCGGTCGACGTAGAGCAGCGTCTGGCCGTCGTCGCGCTCGTGAACGACGTGAGCCGACCAGATCTTGTCGAACAGGGTCGCGGGCGCGCTCACTCGACCTTCGCTCCCGAGAGCTTGACGACCTCGGCGTAGCGCTTCAATTCGGACGCCATGAACTGCCCGAACGATTCGGGGCTGCCGCCGCCGATTTCCGCACCGAACTCGACCATGCGCTTTTTCATGTCGGGCGACGCGAGCACTGCGTTCAGCTCGCGGTTCAGGCGCTCGACGATCTCGCGCGGGGTGCCGGCCGGCGCCATCACGCCGTACCACGCGCCGGCGTATACGCCCGGCACGCCGAGCTCATCGAATGTCGGCACGTTCGGCAGCGCCGCGTTGCGCAGCTTGGATGCGACCCCAAGCGCTTTCATCTTGCCCGCGGCGATGAACGGCAGGCACGCGGTGGTGTCGAGCAGCAGCGCGACGTCTCCGGACATCAGCCCGAGCTCCGCCGGGGCGGTGCCCTTGTACGGCACATGCACGATGTCGACGCCGGTCGCGCGCTTGAACATCTCGGTCGCGAGGTGCTGCGACGAGCCGACGCCGCCCGAGCCGTAGTTGAGCTTCCCCGGGTTCGCCTTGGCCATCGCGACCAGTTCCTGGACCGAATGGAACGGCGAGTTCGCCGGCACGACGAGGACGTTCGGCACCGAGGCGACGAGCGCGATCGGCGCGAAGTCCTTGACCGGCTCGAATCCCAGCCGCGCATACAGGTGCGGATTGATGGCGTTCGGCGATACCGAGCCCATCAGCAGCGTATAGCCGTCTGGCTTGGCGCGGGCCGCCTGCTCGGTGCCGATGTTGCCGGCGGCGCCGGGCTTGTTGTCGATGACGATCGACTGGCCGAGGCGCTCGGCGAACGGCTGCGAGATGATGCGCGCAGAAGTGTCGACGCCGCCGCCCGGCGGCCATGGAACGATCAGGCGGATCGGCTGCGTCGGATAGCCTTGGGCGGAAGCGAGCCCCGCGAAGCCGCATCCGAGTACGACCCCGACCCAGCGCCTGATTCGATTCAACAGAGCCTCTCCACCGCTTGACCCGGCCATGTTCTCACAGACGCCGGGGTGTCGCCTTTCGGCTACAGAGCGTAATTTGCCTTCTACCCCAACTTTGCCATCGCGCTATAGCGGTACGACAGTGTCGCGCGTACTGTCACAGCCGTTGCAGTCCAGGGAGCGTGGGAGTGAGCTTGGATTTCAGGGCGCGGTGCCCGAAGTGCAATAACTGCTCGTTCGAGACGCCGGAGCTGCTCGATGTCGCCACCGAGTTCGGGTGCGATGCCTGCGGCCACCGCGGCAAGCTCGTCGACTTCGCCGACCTCACCACGCTGGATGCAATCGTAGAGGATCTCAAGAAACGCGCGTTTGCGCCCAAAAACAGCAATGGTGTGAAAGCGGCCTGGTGAACGTCCTGTACCCGAAATACTGCGACCGCGACCTCGCCGAGGCGCGGCTGCTGCAGCAGCAGCTGAAAGAACTCCTGAATTCAGTCAAGCCGGGCAAGTCCGCCGCGCAATCGCTGGAAGAGGTGCGGCAATTGTGCGATCGCGCGCTGCTCGCGGTCGCGGACGAGCCGTTCCAGGAAAAGCTTTGCGAGATCGAGCGCTATGCGGCCGATTTCCTTGCCGCCCGCCGCGGCGCCACGACTCCGGGCGCGATCTTTCAACGCCGGCTGATTCTCAGCACGCTCGAAGCGATCAGCCAGCGGCTGGCGAATCTCGAGACGCTGTCGCGCGTCGGCGGCGGCGCCCCCCGCCTCGAAGGCTTCCTGCTGCAGAAGTCCTAGCGTCCCTCGGCCGCCGCCACCAGCACGTCGGCGGCGCGCTCGCACTGGGCGCGAGAAACATCGAGGTGCGTCACCACGCGGATGGTGCGCGGACCGAAAGCAAAGATCAGCACGCCGCGCTCGCGCGCGCGCATGACCACGGTATTCGCGTCCGCGGCCCGCGCGCTCAGGCTGAACACGATGATGTTCGTCTGCACCGTCGCCGTATCGAGCAGGATGCGCTCGCTTTGCGCCAGCCGCTCGGCGATCCGCTGCGCGTTCGCATGATCTTCGGCGAGACGCCCGAGGTGATTCTCGATTGCATAGAGGCCGGCGGCGGCGAAGATGCCGGACTGGCGCATCGCGCCGCCCAGCATGCGCCGGTAGCGCACCGCGCGCTCGATCAGATCGCGCGTCCCGGCGAGCATCGACCCGCCGGGCGCGCCCAGGCCCTTGGAGAGCGAAGCGCCGACGAGATCGAACGGCGCCGCGAGCTTGTCGAGCGGCTGCCCGGTCGCGACTGAGACGTTCCACAGCCGCGCGCCGTCGAGATAGGTGGCGATCGAGCGCTCGCGCGCAGCGGCGCAGATCGCCTGCGCCTCGGCCTGGGGAAAGATCACGCCGCCGGAGCGATTGTGGGTGTTCTCGATCTCGACCAGCGAGGTCGGCGGATAGATCACGTGGCCGCGCGGCTTGACCGCCGCCTGAAACGCCTCGGCCGTAAAGAGGCCTCCAGCCCCGATCTCGGTGAACTGCACGCCCGCGTTGGCCGCGGAGCCCCCGGTTTCGTGCCATACCGCGTGGCTCTCGCGGCTGACGATGACGTCGTCGCCGGGCCGGGTCAGCACGCGCAGCGCCACCTGGTTCGCCATCGTTCCGGAGGGCAGCCACAGGGAGGCTTCCTTGCCGAACAGCCCGGCCACCTGCTGCTGCAGGCGGTTGACCGTGGGGTCTTCGCCGTACTGGTCATCGCCGACCGGGGCTTCGGCGATCGCCGCGCGCATCGCCTGCGTGGGACGGGTGACGGTGTCGGACCGCAGGTCGATCAGGGTCGATTCGCTCATGGGGGGAGGAAAGTCGCGAGTGGCAGTATCATCGCAAAATTCCGCCCTGCGCGCCTGGACGCCGCGCAGGACATCGGGGGATCGATCGATGCAGCAAGGGAAGTTCCTGACCATGCTGGCCGACGTCGCGGCGAGCAGAACACTTCCCGCGGGACACGTGCTGTTCGAGATGGGCGATCCGGCCTCGACGATGTACGTCGTAAGGTCGGGCGAGCTGCGCATCCAGATCGGCGACCTGGTGTTCGAGACCGTGGTCGAGGGCGGAATCGTCGGCGAGATGGCGCTGCTCGACGACGACATGCACATTCGCAGCGCGACCGTGGTCGCCGTCAGCGAGTGCCAGGTGGTCGAGATCGACCGCGAAGAGCTGCTGAAGCTCGTGCATGCGCAGCCCGACATCACGCTCGAATTCTGCAAGGTGATGATCCGCAGGCTGCGCAAGACCACCGTCCTCACCTACCACGACTCGATCACCGGGTTGCCGAACCGGTTCCGCTTCCAGGAGCTCTGCCGCACGGCGCTGGTGCGCGCGAAGCGGCAGAACGCCTCGGTGGGCGTGCTGTTCGTCGATGTCGACCACTTCCAGAGCATCAACGAATCGCTCGGCTTTGCGTTGGGCGACGAGCTGCTGAACTCGGTCGCCACCCGCCTGCGCGAGACGCTCGGCGACGCGCACCCGGTGGCGCGCCTGCTCGCCGACGGCTTCGGCGTGCTGCTCGAGGACGTCGGCAGCACCCACGAGCATGCCGCGGTCGCCGACCAGATCCTCGGCGCATTCGCGCGGCCGCTGGTGCTCGGCGGGCGCGCCCACTACGTCACCGTCAGCATCGGCGTTGGCGTGTTCCCGCAGGACGGCAGCGACCCGGACGAGCTGCTGCGCAGCGCGGAATCGGCGACCGGCCGCGCCCAGGACGCGGGCGGAAACTCTTACCAGTTCTACTCCCCGGAGCTGTTCGCGATCGCCGTCGAGACGCTGCACCTGAGGAACGGGCTGCGCCAGGCGATCGAGCGCAACCAGTTCCACCTCGGCTTCCAGCCGCGCGTCGACGTCTCGACCGGCCGGATCCGCGGCGTGGAGGTGCTGCTGCGCTGGAACCATCCTGAAGCCGGCCTCGTGCCGCCCGCCAAGTTCATCCCGATCGCCGAGCAGGCCGGCATCATCGACACGATCGGCGACTGGGTGCTGCGCGAATCGTGCAAGCAGATGGTGACCTGGCTCGCCGGCGGGCTCAAGCCGTTCCGCCTCGCGGTCAACCTGTCGGCGCGGCAGCTGCGGCGCGCCGATTTCGGCAAGCGGATCGCTGCGATCCTCAAGGAAACCGGCATGCAGCCCGGTCACCTCGAGCTCGAGATCACCGAGAGCACGCTGATGGAGGACCCCGAGCGCGCGGTGGTGCTGCTGAACGAGCTGCGCAAGATGGGCGTGCTGGTGACACTCGACGACTTCGGCATCGAGTATTCGTCGCTGACCTACCTGAAGCACTTCCCGCTCGACTACATGAAGATCGACCAGTCGTTCATGCGCGGCATCCCGAGCGCGCGCGACGACGTCGCGATCTGCAAGGCGATCATCACGCTGGCGAAGAACCTCGGCCTGCGCGTGATCGCCGAGGGCGTCGAGACCGGCCGGCAGCTCGCGTTCCTCGTCGACCAGCGCTGCGAGGAATACCAGGGATACCTGTTCTCCAAGCCGATGCTCGGCGGCCAGATCGAGCCGCTGCTGCGGGCGAACCTGGAGAACTGAGTAAAAATGGGGACGGACCCCATTTACATTTAGCGCTTGCGGCTCCGCCTCGCTTCCTGAAACGCCGCGATCGCGCGCGCCGGTGCGCCCGATTCGTAGGCGCGCGCGAATTCGTCGATGCTCGCACGGATGCTCGCTTCGAGCGGCGCCTCCTCCCACATCCTGCAGAGGCGCTTCTGGGACTGCAGCACGTCGGCGTTGCTCGCGAGAAGCGAGTCGAGCGCCGCGTCGACTGCCTTATCGAGTGATTCGAATGGCACGACCCGCTCGACCAGCCGCCAGCCGAGCGCTTCGTCGGCGCCAATGCTGTCTCCGGTCAGGACCAGCCAGCGTGCCCGCCCGGTGCCGATCAGCCGCGGCAACAGCGCAGCCTCGACCACCGACGGGATCGCGAGGCGCACCTCCGGCATCGAGAAGCTTGCGTTCGCGCTCGCAATCCTGAGATCGCACGCCGCGGCGAGCTCGAGCCCGGCGCCGATGCAGTAGCCGTTGATGCGCGCGATGACCGGCAGCGGGCAATCGCGCATTGAGGCGCAGGCCTCATGGACGAGCGTGATGAATTCGCGCGCGCTGGCCGGGTCGAGCGCCGCGAGCTCCTCGATCTGCGCGCCGCCGATGAATGCTTTTTCTCCCGCGCCGGTGACGACTACTGCGCGTACGCGCGAGTTGCGCTCGATCGAGCGCATCGCGTCGACGATCCCCTGCAGCGCGGCGCGGCCGAGGATGTTGAGCTTCTTCGGGTTGTCGATCGTGACGCGTGCGACGAGCGCGCCGCCGCGTTCCTCGAGGTCGCAGCGAACGCTCAAGCCGCCGCGCGCTCGCTCTTCGCGAGCGCAGCGGTGAACTGCTCGAGCTTGCGCGCGTCGGCGTCGAAGCGCCGGATGCCGTCCGACAACTTCTCGACGGCCATCTGGTCCTCGTTATGCATCCACCGGAACGTTTTCTCGTCCAGCTGTATTTTTTCCATCCGATCGCCCGAGCTTTGCTCGGGCGAAAGCTTTTTGGGGACATCGCCCTCTACCGCCGCCAGCTTTTCAAGTAGATCTGGCGCAATGGTCAGCAAATCACACCCTGCCAGCGCCAGAATCTGCCCGGTCTTGCGGAAGCTCGCGCCCATCACCTGCGTCCTGTAGCCGAACTTCTTGTAATAGCGGTAGATGCGCGTGACCGAAGCGACGCCCGGATCGTCCTCGAGCGGAATGTCGTCGACCTTGCGCGCCTGCTTGTGCCAGTCGTAGATCCGCCCGACGAACGGCGAGATCAGCGTGACGCCCGCATCGGCGCAGGCGAGCGCCTGCGCGAAAGAAAATAACAACGTCATGTTGCAGTGGATGCCTTCGCGCTCGAGTCGCTCGGCGGCGCGGATTCCTTCCCACGTGCTGGCGAGCTTGATCAGCACGCGCTCGCGCGAAACGCCGGCGTCCTCGTAGAGCGCAATCAGGCGCCGTGCCTTCTCGATCGACGCTTCGGTGTCGAACGAAAGGCGCGCCGCGACCTCGGTCGAGACGCGGCCGGCAATGTGGCCGAGGATTTCGCGACCGAAGTTGACGAACATGCGGTCGACGTCGCGATCGACCAGGTGCTTGAACCGTGCGTCCTGCGCCGCCGTCAGCAGCAGCGACGGGTTCGTCGTCGCGTCCTGCGGCTTCCATTTCGCGATCGCGTCGATGTCGCCGGTGTCGGCGACGACGACCGAATGCTTCCTCAGGGATTCGAGTTGCGAGGCCATGCCGCAAGAATACACCGCACGATCAGCGCGACGACGAACAGCGCCGCGAAGCCGATGCAGATCCAGCCGAGCAGCGGATAGCCGCGCGATTGCACCACCCATCCGGTCCACGCGAGCGGCGCTCCGCTGAAGGCGCTGAACGTCAGCGAGTCGCGCAGGGTGCCTTCCTGGATTTCGAGAATCGCGATGCAGGCCGCCGCGAGGCACGCCCAGCCGAGCGCGAACCACGGCCAGACGCGCCCGGGCTCTTCCAGCAGCCATAGCGTCAGGCCGGTCGCGATCAGGACCTGGATCGCGCAACTGTGCTTCAGCTCGCCGATCGGGAAGGCGCGCCTCCTGTGGGGTTTACGCAAATATCCTAAGTCATGCGTAGGGTTTTGAAAATGCAGACCTTTCGTTTGTGTTGCGGCGCGGGTAAACTGTTTCGTTAACCAGACGTTGAATGCGTGGGAGAGAGGGTCTCGAGGAGCAAGGAGTTGCACCCAACCAATACCAAGAATCCCGACTACTTCCACAAAGTCGTTGATTGCCAGTGGGCGTGCCCCGCCCACACTCCCGTTCCCGAATACATCCGCTTGATCGCAGCAGGCCGCTATTCCGCGGCCTACATGGTCAACTGGAAGTCGAACGTGTTCCCCGGGATCCTCGGGCGGACGTGCGACCGCCCCTGCGAGCCGGCGTGCCGCCGCGGGCGCGTCGAGGAAGCGAACCTCGAGAAGCCCGAGCCGGTCGCGATCTGCCGCCTGAAGCGCGTCGCCGCCGACTTGAAGGGCGACGACGTCAAGGCGGCGATGCCGAAGCGCGCGACGACGAAGAACGGCCGCAGGATCGTCTGCGTCGGCGCAGGCCCCGCGTCGCTGACGGTGGCGCGCGATCTCGCGCCGCTCGGCTACGAGGTCACGGTGTTCGACCAGGATCCGCGCGCCGGCGGCATGATCTGGTCGCAGATCCCGCGCTTTCGCTTGCCGGAGGAAGTGATCGACGAGGAGGTGGGCTACATCCTCGATCTCGGCGTCACGTTCCAGCAGCGCAAGATCGACTCGATGAAGGCGCTGATGCAGGAGGGCTACGACGCGATCTTCGTCGGCTCGGGCGCGCCGCGCGGGCGCGACCTGCAGATCCCGGGACGCAAG
>Ga0070704_100000426_pt1 | contig 19631 bp, 15 predicted proteins | sample KBSK5252metaG_FD_65467 | JGI IMG/M metagenome (GOLD analysis project Ga0070704, IMG submission 65467) | Corn, switchgrass and miscanthus rhizosphere microbial communities from Kellogg Biological Station, Michigan, USA - KBS K5-25-2 metaG | ecosystem: Host-associated > Plants > Roots >...
AGGAAGTAAAGGATGAAGAAGACCGAGTGGGATATTGGGAGCTTCGACACGCCAAGCGGGGCGGGCTTGCGCGGGGAATTTGCGAAGATGCGACAATGGTGAGGAGTGGCGGATGGGATTCCATGACACGGACGATTGAAGAGTTGATACCGGATTTTATTCGCGGGCTGCCGGTGTATGTGCCGGGGCGGCCGATTGAAGAAGTGGAACGCGAGCTGAAGATTCACGCGGTGAAGCTGGCGTCGAATGAAAATCCGCTGGGGCCCTCGCCGAAGGCGGTGGAGGCCGCCAAGATCGCGCTTGCGAATGCGCACCGTTATCCAGATGGGGGAACGCATCTGCTGCGCGAAACACTGGCTGCGCGGGCGGGAGTGGCGCCGGAAGAGATTTTTGTGGGGCTGGGGTCGAGCGAGATTATTGACCTGGCGTCGCGCGTACTTTTGCGGGCCGGGTTGCAGGGGCTGACGTCGTATGGAAGCTATGCGCCGTTTTCCGTGGCGATTCGGGCGAGCGGGGCGGAGTTGGTGCTCGTGCCGCAGAAGCATTTTGCGTTTGATTTAAAGGCGATGGCGAAGGCGATCACGCCGAAGACGCGCGTGATCTATCTGGCGAATCCGAACAATCCAACGGGAACAGCGTTCAGCGCGGAGGAATTTTCGGAGTTTCTGGCAAGCGTTCCGGACGGCGTGCTCGTGGTGCTGGACGAGGCGTACATTCATTACGCGGCGAGCTTAAATCTGCACTCGTCGCCAGAAGCGTATCGCCAACGGGGGAATTTGCTGATCCTGCGGACATTTTCGAAAGTGTACGGGCTCGCGGGAATGCGCATCGGGTACGCCATCGGGCGGCCTGAACTGCTTTCCGCGATGACTAAATTGAAGACGCCCTTCAATACGTCGGGAACGGCGCAGGCGGGAGCGCTGGCGGCGCTGGATGATAGAGAGCATGTCGAGCGCTGCATTTCGACGAACGCTTTGGAGCGCGCGCGATTGAGCGCGGGCTTGACGACGCTTGGTCTGCGGCCGGTGCCGAGCGAGACAAACTTCATTTTCATGGAAGTGGGACCGGAAGCCAAGAATATTTGCGACGAACTGCTGCACCTGGGCGTGATCGTGCGGCCTTTGGGATGGATGGGATTTCCGGAAGCGATCCGTGTGTCGGTCGGGACGGCGGAAGAAAATGAGAAGTGTCTCGCGGCGATGGGACAAGTCTTGACGAAGCGAGCAGGACAAGGCGAGTTGGCGGCACGATGAGAGTGTTGTTGCCGGAAGGCGCGAGCGACTCGGCTGATCCAATCCTCGAAATTCTGAAAAAATATAAAAGGATCGCGGTGGTGGGGCTGACCTCGAATCCGGCGCGGCCGAGTTATGAGGTGACGGAGTACATGCAGAGAGCGGGATACAGGATCATTCCCGTGAATCCGAATGAAAAGGAGGTGCTCGGGGAGAAGAGTTACGCACGGCTGGAGGATGTGCCGGAAAAGATTGAGATCGTGGACGTGTTTCGGCGAGCGGAAGATGTGCCGCCGGTGGTGGAAGGGGCGATACGGGTTGGGGCGAAGGTGGTGTGGATGCAGTTGGGGATTGAAAATGCGGAGGCGGCGGAGCGGGCAAGGGCGGCGGGGTTGATTGTGGTTGAGGATGCGTGCATTTTTATGGAGCATCGGAAGAGAGTGAAGCAATTGGGTTGATTTAAGTTGCGGCAACCGAGATTAGGACCCGCGCAAATTTGTTGCGCGGGTTTTTGTTTTAGGCAAGAAAGCGAAGCTACAGGGCTTGCATCGCCGAGATGGCTCGCAACAGGATGCGGTTCCATAAGGTGACAGATACAGGAAAAGACGAGGGTGTCAGCCTGGGAGGGGGAAGACCATAAGATTACGTTTGCCAGGTAGGACGACACCGAGAAAGCGGCCGTTGGGGGAGATGGCGAAATCGCGAATCGTGAGGCCGTGAAGGATCGGTTGCGGGGTTGGTTGAAGGATGGGGACTTCTTTGCCGGGCGTCTGGGGCAGGAGCGGAGGAATAGTAATCCAGACAATGTCGCCGGATTTTCTTTCGGTGGCGCGCTTGAGGAGGATGCGATTTTCGTCGGGGGCCCAGTGGAAAACGCCGAGACCCACGCGGAGGCGGACAAAATGATCGGGAACGGCCAGGTTGCGAACTTCGAGGGTTTCGCGGTCGATGAAATAGGCGACTTTTTCGCCACTGGGTGAGACGGAGAGACCGCCTTCGTAGCCGTCGAGCGTGGCGACTTCTTTGTCGTCTTGGGCGAGGAGGTCGAGACGCTGCAGGCGGGGAGGACCGGTCAGCGCGTGGTTGCGCTCAACGGCGATGGCGGCATTAGTGCCGGAGATGCGATCGGAGTCGAGAAAGGTGCGACCCTCGAAGGCGAGGCCGGCCGGGCCGGTGGTGATATTGGAGTAGCGGAAAGAGAAGAGCATGCGTGGCTTAACGGCTTCGGTGAGGTAGACAATCGTGGCGTTGTCCTGCAGCCAGGTGGCGTCGAAGCAGTCCTGGATGGTGCTTTCCCCTTTGCCGAGGCGGATTTCTTTGCCATTGTCTTCGAGCGCGAGGGTCATGAAGGAATCTTCGGTGCGGCCGGACTCGTCGACGACCGTGGTGGTGAAGAGCTGGGCGAGGATGAGGCGGCCGTTGGGAGACCAACGGAGAGCGTCACCGATGTAGGAAAAGAGCTGATCGCCGCGATTGAATTTGTCGCCTTGAAGAAGACGGCGGCGCTTACCGTTGAGTTCCTGAATCCAGATGTCGTCGTGCTGAAGATCGTATTTTTTGGTTTTGATGTTGCGGCGGACGGAGTAGACGATGCGTCCGTCGGGAGCGAAAGAGAAGGCGGTGATCTCGTCGTCAATGTTTTGGAGAGGCTTGTCGAGGTCTTGGGCGCGTGCATGCGGAGCAAAACAGGTGAACACAAAGAAAAGGATCAGAGAACAGAGATGGGAAGGCCGGAGAAATCGGTTGGGGAAGAGAAAACGAATCATGGTTGGAAGGGCGCCTTCGATGGAGGTTGCGGCACGGGATGCGGGCCAGTGAATTCGGAGCAGCAGGGTTTCTGGACGGGGGTGAACTCCATGAACTCGACGCGGGTGTCTTCGGCGTCGTAGAGATTGAGCTGCCACTTGCCGTCGCGGCCGATTTTAGGAGTCTCGGAAGGCTTGATGCCGGCTTTGACAATCTGGTCGGCGATGGCGTGAATGTCGGGAACGCCGAGCGAAATGTGGTTCATGACGCCGAGAGTGTGTTTGTCGGCGGTGGGAGAGATGTGGAGCATGTACTCGACCCAGTCGGTGCCGTTGGGGACTTGCATAGCTACCCAATTGGTTTCGTCCTCTTTCATGCCGCCGTGCCAGTAAGGCCGGAAGCCGAGCAGGTCTTTGTAGAATTGATCGGTGGCGGCACGGTCCTTGACGACGATGCCTGCGTGAATGATGCGAACAGGATTGGATGGATTCGCGGGAGGCAGACCTGCGTTCAGGTCCCCGGAGTGTCCTAAGTGATAGGAATCCGTGATCGAAAGGTGATGCCCCTCGGGATCCTGGAACAAAATCCGGATGAGTTCGCCGCCGTGCTTCTTCCTGATCTCGTCAAAATAGACTTTGTGAGCTTTGAAATATTTCTTGAATCCCTCCATGTCGTCCGTGAGAAAAGATATGTCTGAGAGAAGGTTTGAGGGAGGCGGAGTGGGCACTTTTTCTAAGGTGATGCGCTGCCCGCTAGGCAGCAGTAAGAATTGGGAAGGAACTTGCTCGCAATAAATGCACGTATGATCCGGATCGATGAGTCTCTCGTAGAACTTGTGGGCTTCGGGGATATTCGTAACAAGAATCGTGGCGCCGGCGATCCCCAGAATGCGCGGGCGCTTCGGCGGCTTGCGCTTCGCCGTGGCAGGAAAGCAGAGAAGCAAACTTGCGAGTAGGAATGCGATTTTTCTCATCCGATCACCTCAGGGATTGGACACCGAACGGGATTTGATTTTGCGAATCTCGTCGAGGCGAGCGCGGAGGCGCTGTTCGAAGCCCTGGTCAGTGGGCTTGTAATAGTTGCGGCCCGCGAGGTTGCCGGGCAAGCAGGTCATGTCAGTGACTCTTTCGTCGAAATTGTGGGCGTATTTGTAGCCTTGGCCGTAGCCGACATTTTTCATGAGGCCGGTGACGGCGTTGCGGAGATGAAGCGGGACGGGGTCGGCTTCGGTTTTGTGCACGTCGTCGAGGACTTCGCCGTAGGCAGTGTAAACGGCATTGGACTTGGGCGCGAGCGCGAGATAGACGGCGGCCTGGGCGAGCGCGAGATGGCCTTCGGGCGCGCCGAGGAAATCGAACGCATCTTTGGCAGCGAGAGTAACGGCGAGCGCACCGGGATCGGCGAGGCCGATATCTTCGCTGGCCATGCGCACCATGCGTCGTGCGAGGTAGAGCGGCTCTTCGCCGGATTCGAGCATGCGCGCGAGCCAGTAGAGAGTGGCGTCAGGGTCGGAATTGCGAACGGATTTGTGGAGCGCGGAGATGAGGTTGAAATGCTCCTCGCCCGCTTTGTCATAGCGAAGGAGTTTGCGCTGGAGGACATCTTCAAGAAGTTCGCGGGTGATCGTGCGAGCACCGCCTGCGCCGGGTTTGGCGCTGCGAGCGGCCAGTTCTAGCGTGTTGTAAGCGGAGCGCGCGTCGCCGTTGGCGTAGGAAGCGACGCGAAAGAGCACGTCGTCGCTGGCCTCGACGTTTTCGTCCCCCAGGCCGCGTTCTTTGTCGATAATGGCGCGCTTGAGGAGGTCCACGATTTGCGGTGTGGTGAGCGGGTCGAGGACATAGACCTTGGTACGTGACAAAAGCGGCGAGATGACTTCGAACGAGGGGTTTTCGGTAGTCGCGCCAATGAACGTGATGTGGCCTGCTTCGACGTAGGGAAGAAAAGCGTCCTGCTGCGCTTTGTTGAAGCGATGGACTTCGTCGACGAAGACGATGGTGCGCAGGCCTGCGTGGGATTTGTGTTCCGCGGCGGCCATAACTTCCTTGATTTCCTTTATGCCGGCGAGGACGGCGCTGAAGGCCACAAACTCCGAGCGCGTGAGGCGGGCAATCAGGCGCGCGAGCGTGGTTTTGCCGCAGCCCGGCGGCCCCCAAAGCAGCATCGATGTGATTTCATCGTTTTCGATTTGCTGGCGAAGCGGCTTGCCGGGGCCGAGAAGTTTTTCCTGGCCGATGAATTCATCGAGCGTGCGCGGGCGCATGCGCTCGGCGAGCGGCTGGTGAGCCGAGTCTTCAACGGCGGGTTGAGGGAGCTTGGAGAAGAGGCTCATGGACACGTTGAGTTTAGAACTTTCGCAGGCTGAAGAGAAATCCCATTGTACTTATAAATGCGGTGCGGATGATTCGGGGCAGAGGCTAGACGACAGGTACGGAGAATAAAGACGGGCACGGCGTGCCGTGCCCCTACGGGTGGGGATGGCGCTGGCGTGCGGCTTCGTAAAACAGGACTGCGGCAGCGGCGGCGGCGTTAAGGGACTCGATGCCGCTGGCCATGGGAATGCGGATACGGGCATCGGCGCTGCGTTCGACTTCTTCAGGGAGGCCGGCGCCTTCGTTGCCGACGAGGAGAGCCACCGCCTCACACCAGTCCACTTCCCAGGGGGATAGGACGCGCGGTTCGCCTTCGTGCGGTTCGTGCACGCTGGATGCAAGCGTGCGAACATTTGCGATTTTCAGTTGCGTAAGAAGAATAGGCAACGACATTCCGGGCAGTATCGGGAGATGAAGCGCAGCGCCGGCCGAGGCGCGCAGGGCTTTCGGCGAAAAGGGGCTGGCGGTGCCGGATTGGCCGGAAGCGGCGGTGACCGCGCCGGTTGCCCCGAATGCTGCGGCGGTGCGCAGGATGGTGCCGACGTTTCCCGGGTCCTGAACACCAGCGAGAACCACGAGAAGCGGAGCACAGGCCGAGGCAGGGGCTTGGAGCAACTCATCTAGAGAAGCCGTGCGCGGCTGGACCAGAGCGGCTACGCCCTGCGGGTGCTCGGTGTCGGCAAGACCTTCGAATAGGCGATCCGTGGTGCGTAGAACGGGAAAAGCCATTTCGGGCCTGCTTATAAGAGGAGCAAGACGTTCGTGGTGGCGTTCGCCGGACTCACTGAGGAGGACCGCTTCGATGCGACAGCCGGAACGAAGCGCTTCTTCGACGAGGCGGACGCCTTCGACGCCGACGGAGCCGGATTCCGTGGGAAGACCGCCGCGGAGCGCCATGCGGAATTCTTTGAGCCAGCGATTGTCGCGGCTGGTGAGGACTCCGGGCGCGGCTGTGCTCGCTGCGGTGCGAGCGGGTTTGCCGGGGGTAGCCATCAAGGCGAGCGTAGCAAATTTCGGGCAGGAGAGGTTAATGGACCGTGGCTGAAGCGGCTTGCTTCCACGATAAGAGTCGGAGTAAGGGACTGGGCGTTCTACGTATGCAGCGCGGACGAAGCGAAAGAAGCTGCGTTTTGTGAATCGCGAGAAACGTGTCGGGCACGAATGTCCGCGAGCAACTCGAACGAGCGCAGGCGAGCGGAGTGATCGTAGATGTGTGCGGTGGCGATGATTTCGTCAGGTTGCGTAACTTCGATGAATTTGAGCACGCTGCGCTCGACGGTTTCGGGTGAGCCTACAGCGGAGCACAGGAGCGTCATGCTGGCGGAGGCTTTTTCTTGTGGCGACCAATAGGAATCGATGTCGTCGATCGGCGGAGGTATTTGGCCGGGTGTGCCGCGACGAAGATTGGTGAAAGCCTGCTGAACCGACGAGAAAAGGTATCGAGCCTGGGCGTCGGTTTCGGCGACGATGACGTTGAGGCCGAGCATGACGTAGGGGCGATCGAGCTGCTTGGATGGCTTGAACTGTGCGCGATAGAGCTGCACGGCTTGCATCATGTCGGCAGGCGCGAAATGTGATGCAAACGCAAATGGCAGGCCCAGTTCCGCGGCGAGTTGCGCGCTGAAGAGGCTTGAGCCGAGCAGCCATATGGGCACGCGAAGTCCTGCGCCGGGAACAGCCCAAATTTTTTGACTTGGCGTGGCGGGCTCGAAATAGGATTGCAATTCTTCGACGTCTTGGGGGAAGTTGTCCGACGTAGCAGCCAGGTTGCGGCGCAGAGCACGCGCGGTGGGCTGATCGGTTCCGGGAGCGCGGCCGAGCCCGAGATCGATGCGGTCTGGATAAAGCGACGCGAGCGTGCCGAATTGTTCCGCGATGACGAGCGGAGAATGATTCGGCAGCATGATGCCGCCGGAGCCGACGCGGATAGTCTTGGTGCCGCCCGCGACATGGCCAATGACCACTGAGGTAGCTGCGCTGGCGATGCCGGGCATGTTGTGATGTTCCGCCAGCCAAAAACGATGGTAGCCCCAGTCATCCGCGTGTCGCGCGAGGTCGCGCGAGTTGTGCAAAGCGTCGGCTGCAGTTGCGCCTTGGGGGATCGGCGAGAGATCGAGAATGGAAAACGGAATCACACGCGTTTGATGCCGCGTTTTGCCTCGAAGTTACGGATGAGAGTACCGAAGTATCTGAGAGCGACGCGAAGTTCCGCCGCATCGCCACGCGGATAAGAGGCATGCACTTCCAAAGGCAGCCTCTTATTGCATGCGCTGGAGGGGTATGGTAGCGTCGCCCGATTGAGTGAAATTGCGAGCGAAGCGCGAAATGCGGGCTTATGTCTTCGCCAAAGGCCAAAAAGTTGCCGGCAGAACTGTTGCGCGTGAATGCGCAAAACCCGGAATCGGAAGTGCTGCGTTACGCAGCGGACTTTCTCTCCCGGGGAAGTGTCATTGGAATTCCTACTGACACGTTTTACGGGCTGGCTGCCGACCCGTTTAACCTCGCCGCGGTGGACGAAATCTACAGAGTGAAGGGGCGTCCGGAAACGCGTGCGCTTCCTATTTTGGTGCGTTCGCTCGAGCAGGCCATGCAGATGGCGCGCGACGTGCCGGAGAATTTTTTGCGGCTGGCGCAGGAGTTTTGGCCGGGAGCGTTGACGCTGGTCGTGGATGCAGCGAACCGCTTGCCGCTGAAGGTGACGGCGAATACGGGAAAAGTGGCGCTGCGCTGGCCGAAGAGCGATGTGGCCCGAAGATTGATTGAAGAGTTTGACGGGCCGATTACGGGAACGAGCGCGAACATTTCAGGATTTCCGTCCTGCTCGTGCGCGGAGCAAGTGATGAAACAGCTTGGAGGGCGGCTCCCGCTGATTCTGGACAGTGGAGAAACCGGGGCGGTACTGGGATCCTCGATTGTCGAAGTCCGGGGCGGGGCTTGGAAGATTATCCGCGAAGGCGCGATTCCGCTGGCGGAAATTGAGAAGGCGCTGAAGTAAGGGCACAAGACCGCTCTAACTGGTGTCGAATTAGAAAGAGCAAGGTCGGCGCGATGAGGACTTCTCCCACTTTTATTTTGTTGCTCGTCTTTCCCATGGCTCCGCTGACGTACGGACAGAAAGCCACCAATAAACGGTCCCTAAAGCCTGTTGAGACAACCGTGTGTAGGATCCTGGACGATCCGACTGCTTACAACAACAAGCTAGTGAAGGTGCGGGGGTATGTATCCGGCAGTTTTGAATCATCGGTTTTGCTGGACGAGCACTGTTCAAATGACGGTATCTGGTTTGTATTTGCTGATGGCTCGGGACCGCCTGAATTAGTCATATCGACTCTCGGAAAAGGAACTCCTGGCAGCAGGGATTCCAAAGGACGAGCAACACCGCCCATTCCCGTACGCCTCATTAAGGACTCAAACTTTGAAGAACTTCAGCACTATTGGGCACTTTCCGCAAAGGGAGCAGCTTGTATTAACGAACCGCTTACCGCATATCCGCCTGACTGCACTACATACCGGGTAACCGCCACTTTCATAGGGCGAGTCGACGGCGTTTCTAAGGAAGTTCATGTTGCACATCTCAAAAGGTCTTCCAACACCCGGCTGATTGGAAAGGTTTCGGACAGATGGGGATGTTTGATGCCCAGATAGTCGTTCAATCCGTCGAGAACGTGTTCCACGTGGACGAATCTGAGATCCGTATTGAACAAAAAAACCACAATGACCAACTCTTTTAGCGATCCCTGCCGATAGCCTTATTAGTGACCGCGGCTAGGGGGGGCTGCCGCGTGCGTGGAGCCTAGCTAGGAAATCGAAGTCGCCGGTTGGGGAGAGTTGGAGTTCGCCTAGCGCGCGGCGATGGACGGAGACGACGTCGGTGAACCAGAGCGGGAGATAGGGCAGATCGTCCGCAAGGATTTGTTGAATTTTGCTGCAGAGAACCTTCCTTTTTTCGCGATCCATTTCGGTGCGAATCTGATCGACTAACGCGTCTATGCGCAGGTTGCGGTAGTGTCCGCGGTTGGCGCCGTCGGGAGGAAAGCGCTTCGAGGAAAAAACAAATTCGAACACGTCGGGATCGTTGTTGGCGCCGACCCAACGCGAATAAGTGAGCTGGAAAAGCCCACCGAAAGAAAGAAAAGAGATACAACGCAGAGGGCACAGAGGAGACGCAGAGGGCTCGGAGATTTGGGGGCGTTATCGCGGCGGGGCATAGGAGATTTTACCGAGAATGGCGGGGGCGTGCGCGCCGGTGGCGCTGGGGAGATTGCTAGGGCGATGGTGAAAAGTTTCGTAAGCGAGTAGGGAGAACGCGAAGGCTTCTTTGGCGTCTCCCGGGATGCCAAAGCGGGAAGATGGAATGATTTCGATTCTGCCGAGAGCGGCGGAGAGTTGCGCAACGACGAGCGGATTTTTTGCGCCGCCTCCGGAGACGATTAGCTGATGGATTTTTGTTTTGGGGAGGACGAAGCGGTTTAGGGCGTCGACGACAGAGAGCGCGGTAAAAATTGTGGCCGCGCGGATAAGATCTGCGGGTTTGGCGCGATGTTTTTTGCCGAGGGCGAGCATCTTTTTTAGATAGGCGCGGCCGTAATATTCGCGGCCTGTGGATTTGGGAGGCGCGAGCTTGAGATAGGGATCACGCATCAGTTCGTCGAGTAACGCGGCGATGGGTCGGCCGCTCCGGGCAAGGCGAGCGTCTTTGTCGAGGCGCCGGCGGCCGCGGGTGAAGTGAGAGACGAGAGCGTCGATGAGCATGTTGGCGGGGCCGGTATCAAAGGCGAGGATTTGTTCCGGCTTTGCCGCAGGGGGAATGACGGTGATGTTGGCGATGCCGCCAAGATTCAGAGAGACGCGGCCCAGTTTTTCATGGCGATAGAGAAGATAGTCGGCGAAAGGGACAAGCGGCGCGCCTTGGCCGCCGAGAGCGATGTCGGCGGAGCGAAAATCGCCGACGGTGGTGATGCCAGTGCGCGCGGCGATGACGGAGGGCTCGCCGATTTGCAGTGTGGACGCTGTGGCGTGGCCGAGATAGGGCGCGGGCTTTCCCTGATGAAAGATAGTCTGGCCGTGGCTGCCGATCAGCGCGACGCGTTTTGGTGAAACGTGAAACTTGCGGCAGGCGGCAAGAGCAGCTTCGGCGAAAACCTCCCCGAGGCGAAAATTCAGCTGGCTGAGTTCGCCGGCGGCGATGGGATGTTGTTCGGCGACGCGAAGAATCTCCTTGCGCAGCGCGGGAGGAAATTTGCTCGAAGTGTGGCCGAGAAGTTTTGCGTCGAGATGCGGGGAAGCGCCAGAGACGCGGGCGAGCGCGACGTCGATACCGTCGGCGGAAGTGCCGGACATGAGGCCGAGAACGAGCATGGATTTGGATGCCATCGCCTGTAAAAGAATTTAAGCACAGAGGACACCGAGAACACAGGGCGGACCGAGCAGGACGGGGATAAAGAGTGAACTCAGGAAATGCGATGCAGGTCTGCAAGAAGGACGACCTTCGAACCCTATTCACGGAAATCAGGAGATCTGTTTCTTGAGCTCAGCGAGGAGGTTGAGGGCGTCGAGGGGCTTGAGCTGATCGAGGTCGGCGTCGCGGAGTTTGTCGAGGACGGCACGGTCGAGCGCGGTGAAGAGGACTTCCTGGTGGCCATTGCGGCGGTGCTGGGAAGAGGCGGCGGTACCTGTCGAGGTGGCTGTCGCGCTTGACGTTAGTTCATCGACAGCGCCCGGAGAGAGCGTTTCGCTGAGCTCATGCTCGCTCTGCTCGTGTCTTTTCAGGACTTCACGTGCGCGCTCGATGACGCTGCGGGGAAGCCCGGCGAGGCGGGCGACTTCGATACCATAGCTTTTATCAGCGCTGCCGGGTTCGACGCGGCGCAGAAAAATAATCTCATTGGGCGTTTCCTTGACGGAGACGTGAACGTTTTGCACGCCGGTGAGGAGATCGGCGAGTTCGGTGAGCTCGTGGTAGTGCGTGGCGAAGAGCGTGCGCGCGCGTGTGTGCTTCTGCAGATGCTCGACGACAGCCCAGGCAATGGAGAGGCCGTCAAAGGTCGCAGTGCCGCGGCCGACCTCATCGAGGAGAACGAGACTCGATGGTGTGGCGTGATGCAGGATGGCGGCGACCTCGCTCATCTCGACGAGAAACGTGGAGCGGCCGCGCGCGAGATTATCGCTGGCGCCGATGCGCGTAAAGATGCGGTCGGTGACGGGAAGCTTGGCCTGTCGAGCTGGCACAAAAGAGCCCATCTGCGCCATTAGCACGATCAGCGCGGCTTGGCGAAGGTAAGTGGACTTGCCGCCCATGTTCGGACCGGTGATGAGCAATAGCTGCTGGCGGGCGGGATCGAAGCAAAGATCGTTGGGAACGAAGCGCTCGCCGCGCTGGCGCAAGAGTTCTTCGATGACGGGGTGGCGGCCTCCAACGATGAGCAGCTCGCCGGTAGCGTTGAATTCAGGGCGCGTGTACCCACGGTCGGCGGCCAGCTTTGCGAAGGAAGTGAGGACGTCAAGCTGCGCGACTGCGGCAGCCGTGCGGCGAAGCCGTGCGGCCTGGGCTGCGATGCTGGAGCGAATTTCGACGAAAAGCTGGCGCTCGATTTCCAGAATGCGTTCGTCCGCGGCCAGAATTTTGCGTTCATATTCCTTAAGCTCGGGAGAGGTAAAGCGCTCGGCGTTCACAAGCGTTTGCTTGCGCTCGTAGTCCGCGGGCGCAAGATGGAGATTGGGCTTCGAAATCTCCATGTAGTAGCCGAAAATCTGGTTGAAGCGAATCTTCAGCGAAGCGATGCCGGTCCGTTTGCGCTCGCGCTCTTCCATCGCGGCGATGATTTGTTTGCTGTGCTGGCTGAGGTCGCGGAGCTCGTCAAGTTCCCCATGGTAACCGCTGCGAATCATGCCTGGCTCGGTGGCGAGCGCTGGAGGCTCGTCGGCGATGGCGCGTTCGAGGCGCTCGCGAATATCGGTAAGTTCGTCAAGCTCGCCGTGAAGTTGACGAAGCAGCGCGCTGCCGCCTATCGGAGGAGGAGTCAGAAAGTTCTTCAGCACCGGAAGCTGAACAAGCGATTTGCGGAGCGCGACGAGTTCCCGAGGCGAGGCCAGCCCCAGAGTGATGCGGCTCGTGAGACGTTCGAGATCCTGGATCCCGCGCAGCTCCTTTCGAATCTCGCCGCGAACCACCGTCTGCTGGAGAAGGTGGGCAACGGACTCAAGTCGCGCTTCGATGGCGCTGCGATCGAGGAGGGGCCGAAGAATCCAGGAGCGCAAGAGACGCGCGCCCATGCCGGTAACGGTCGCATCAAGAGCGGCGACGAGAGTCACTGGCCCGCTTCGCGAAGTCTCCTCGGTGAAGATTGGCGCGAGGAGCTCGAGGTTTCGGACGGAAACGGGATCGAGGACCAGGTTGTCGTGTTGCTCGTAGTAGCGCACGCGGTCGAGATGTTGCAGCGCTTCAACGCTCGATGGTTGTGTGCTCGTGGAACCAATGGAATTATCAACGCCGCGAGCGGCGTTTTCGCGCAAATAGTGAACGATAGCGCCCGCCGCGGCGAGCGCTTGCGGATGGTCGTCGAGACCGAAGCCGGTGAGCTCCGCAACGCCAAACTGTTCGCGCAAGATTCGCTCGGCGTAATCGCGATGAAAGATCCAGTCTTCTAGACAACTTTCCACGCCGCCAGCACCCTCGAGCAGCGACGTCTTCGCGGTTTCGAAAAGTTGTTGCGGGCGAGGCAGAAGCGTTTCGCTCGGGTTGAGGAGCTGCAGCTCTTCGCGCAGGGCCTCGTCGGCATCGGGCCCGGAAAATTCCGTGGACTGAAATTCCCCGGTCGAGAGGTCCACAAAAGCCAGGCCAACGGGCGAACCGGAGGAATGTTTCGCAACCGCGGCCAAATAGTTATTTTCGCGAGCATCGAGAACCGAGCCGTCAGTGGCCGTGCCCGGCGTGATAACGCGGACGACTTCCCGGCGCACCAGCTTCTTTCCAGGGCCAGGCAGTTCCATCTGGTCGCATATGGCGACTTTGAAGCCGCCACGGATAAGCCGGGCGATATATCCGTCCGCGGCATGATATGGAACGCCGCACATCGGTATCGGTTGGCCCTTCTCGCGGTTCCGGGAAGTCAAAGTGATTTGCAGTTCACGCGCGGCTAGAATGGCGTCTTCGTAGAAAAGTTCGTAGAAATCGCCGAGGCGGAAGAGCAGCAGCGCATGCGGGTAACGCGTTTTGATCGCGTTATACTGCTGCATCAGAGGTGAGGTGGGCTCGCTCATATCTCAGTCGGTGATGTTCAGCGCTTGCAGAAACACGAGCACACGGCCACTTTCGCGCCTGAATGGCAGGGGCACAGCAGGCCGTGCCCCTACAAGCAAGGTCGCAGCCAGTTTCGAATGGAATGTCCTGCTCATTCGCGGATTCCCAGTCCGGTCAAAATAAAAGCATAATCGAGCGCAATTTCGCGCAAATAATCGTAACGGCCGGAGGCCCCGCCGTGTCCCGCCCCCATGTTTGTTTTCAAGAGAAGTTTATTCGCATCGGTTTTCAGCGTGCGCAACTTGGCCACATATTTCGCCGGCTCCCAATACATGACTTGGCTGTCGTTCAGTCCGGTCTTCACCAGCATCGTGGGATAAGCTTTTGCCGCGAGGTTCGTATAGGGACAGTAACTTTTCATGTAGAAATAGTCCTCGGGAACGCGCGGGTCGCCCCATTCCTCATATTCGCCGACGGTGAGCGGCAATGAAGCGTCGAGCATCGTGTTGAGCACATCGAGGAAAGGCACATGGTTGATGGCCATGCGGAAAAGATCGGGCCGCATGTTCGCAACCGCTCCCATCAGAAGACCTCCGGCGCTGCCGCCCTCGATGATGAGATTCTGCGATGCGGAATAGCGCTGGGCAATCAGGTGTTCCGCCGAGGCAATAAAATCCGTAAACGTGTTGCGCTTCTGGCGCAAGCGGCCCGCGTCGTGCCAGGGCTTGCCAAGTTCACCGCCGCCTCGGATGTGAGCAACGGCATAGATCACACCCCGATCAAGCAGACTGACACGGTTCGAATTGAAATTCACAGCGATCGAATGGCCGTAGCTTCCATAGCCGTAGAGCAGCAGCCGAGCGGAGCCGTCACGCGGCGTATTACGATGATAGACGAGCGAAACGGGAATGCGCGCGCCGTCTGGCGCCGTGGCGTGCCGCCGCTCGCTGACATATTGCGAGGAATCGTAGCCGCCGAGGACGGGCTGCTCTTTGCGAAGCACGCGTTCTCGCGTGCGCACATCGTAGTCGAAGATGGAGCGAGGGGTGACGAAGGATTCGTACTGGAAACGCACGAAAGTTGCGTCAAACTCGGGATTGTCTCCCAGTGACGCGTTGTAGGCGGGCTCCGTGAACTCGATGCGGTGCGAGGCCGAGAGCGCATCGCGAGCTTCGATGCTGAGGTCCAACACGCGAAGATAAGGCAGCCCCCCTTCCCGTTCAAACAGCACCAAGTGAGAACGAAACACCTCGACGCCAGCGAGCATCACGTCCGGACGGTTGGGCACGATCTCGCGCCATTTGTCACGCTGTGGACTCGCGACGGGCGCGCTGGCCAGCCGGAACGTCCGGCCGCCAGAGTTGGTGCGGATGAAAAAGCAGCCGCCGATGTCGTGGGAATTCGCGCCGCGTGCCTCGCGGGTGAGCGGATTCGGATGATGGTCCACGTAATACTCATGGTCTGCTATGCGCGGAGCAATCACGCGAAACTCGCCGCTCGGTTGCGCTGCGGGCAGAAACCGCACTTCACTCGTCGTGTGGCTGGCAATGACGAGCAGAAGAAATGCGCCGCTGCGGGTACGATCGATCTCGATGCGAAAGCGCTCGTCGGCTTCTTCATAAATCAGCACGTCCGGCTCAGAGGACCCGGCCAAGTGGCGATAGATGCGATAGGAGCGTTTCGTGGTCGCGTCTTCGACGGTGTAGAAAAGTGTGAGATTGTCCGCCGCCCAAGCTGCGCTGGTGACTCGTTCGATGGCCTCAGGGAAGAGTTCGCCGTTCCGCATACTCTTGATGTGCAGCGTGTACTGCCGGAATCCTGTCGTATCAAGCGCATAGGCAAGTAACTGGTTGTCATTGCTAACGTCGAGAGCGCCAAGGCCCAGAAAGGAGTGGCCTGCCGCCAGGTGATTCAGGTCCAAAAGTATCTCGTCAAGCGAGCCGCTCGCGTCGGTTCGGCGGCAGTGCATCGGATACTGCTTGCCCTGCTCCGTGCAGATGAAATAGAGATAGCCGCGGAGTCGATAGGGAACAGACAAGTCCGTCTGAAGAATGCGCCCGAGCATTTCCTGGTAGAGCGCTTCTTGAAAAGGTTCGGTGGGCCTCAGGGCCGCATCGGTATACGCGTTTTCCGCCTCGAGATAGGAGATGACCTCCGGGTTTTCTTTTTGGCGGAGCCAAGCGTAATGGTCGACCCGTCGGTCGCCGTGCATAACGGTTTCGACCGGCTCGCGGCGCGCGAGCGGCGGTGATAACGGTAGGGTGACGGCCTTCTCGTTCGAAAGAAATGGCGCTTCTGTTTTGGCGTCTGGGTTCATGCGTTTCTTGATCTGATTCGCACGGCGGGGTGGGCGCCGGGCGTCGCGCCGGATTTAGCCGGGGTCACGCTGAGCAACGATGAAACAGTTTCGTCCGCTATACTAGCGGAAGTCAGCGGCGGGAGAAAGCCGGGCCGCGGAACGGCAAGGACAGAGATGGGGCAGGAAGTTGAAATCAAACTGCGGATCAGCGACGCAAAGATCTTGAGGCGTGCTTTGAAACGGCTGGGTGCGCGTCCCGCGAGCGCTGGAACAAGCCGCGTACATGAATGGAACGTCATTTTTGATACACCGCAGGGCGGGCTGGCCAAGCACGGACAACTGCTTCGGATACGGATGGAAACGCCGGCTGCCAAATCAAAAAAAGGAAAGCCAAGGCTCGGTCAGCGCGCAATGCTCACGTTCAAGAGGCCTCTTGTTGCGGGATCGGCCACACCGGGCAACGCAAAAGAGGACCATCGTCATAAAGTGCGCGAAGAGTCTGAAGTCGAAGTGGCGGATGCCGGCGTCCTCACTACAATCTTTGAAGGGCTCGGACTCAAGGGATGGTTTCGCTACGAAAAGTACCGTACGACGTTTCGCTTGCCCGGCGGCGCGAGTTGGGCGAAGGGGTTACTCATTGAGGTGGATGAAACTCCCATTGGAGTATTTGTCGAACTGGAAGGACCGGGGGCGGCGATTGATCGGGCAGCACACGAGCTCGGCTACTCCAGGCGGGACTACGTCTTAAAAAACTACCTCGTGCTGTACTTGGAAGAATGCCGGCGGCGGGGCACAGAGCCCAAGGATATGGTCTTCGCAGCCCCCAAATAGCCGGCGCAAAAGAAAAAATTCAAAAAAAATCGCCCGCAAAGTCATTCTTTTCTTGACATTGATGCGCGCGCTGCTTAAGACTGCACGTGCGACTGCCGAATGGCGCTGCAATTGCTCCCGTTTGGCAGTTGACGTGTGTTTAGCCTTTAAACGGCTAGCACGCAGGAGCGGATTCTCATCCTATGAACGCGTCCAACGAACTCGAACCTGGCCCTAGTAGCTGCATCACAAACCGGTCTGGCGGGGGCGGGCTTGAGAAGGGCGATTGGGCAACGTCGCGCGAGGCGCATGGTCTACCGCAGGCGGTAGGGTGGGGAGGGTTTGCGCAGGGCTAACGGTAAGTCCATTTTTCTGAGGCACTTGCCCGCAGCCGAGGTGATTTCGGCCCGCGGGCTTTTTTGTTTCTGGACGAGGGTGTGCAACTGCCCCAGCCAGAACAACGGAGACACGGTCGCAGTTAAGAGGCAACTCCATGGAACTATACGCGACGGAACTAATGGGCGCGGCAGCGTACGACGCGCAGGGGAATTTTGTTGGTCGAGTGCGCGAGTTTTTTATTGAGCCGGCGCAAGCGACAAACCGCTTGTCGCATTTCCTGTTGTCGCGCGGCCGATTTCAGCCGCTGATTGCCCGGCATGATCAGATTGCCACGGTAGCTCCCGGGACGATACGGCTGAGCGTTAGCGAGCGGGCGCTGCAACTATATGAACCGAACGAGTCGTTGCTGGCGGTGCGAAAAGATTTGATGGACCAGCAGATTATCGACACGCGGGGACGCAAGGTAGTTCGCGTGAATGATGTAGATCTGACGGAACTGCGCACCAATGGAAATGTGGAGTTGCGGGTTACGCAGGTCGACGTGGGACTGCCGGGCGCGGTGCGGAGGCTCTTGCAGGGAGTCGTATCGCCGGGTGTCATTCGGAAGCTACAGAGCAAATTGCCGCAAAGTGTCATCCGGTGGGAATTCGTAAACCTGATCGAGTCGGATCCCCTGCGGCGCGTCAAGCTGCGCATCACTCATGAAAAGCTGGAAGACCTGCACCCGGCGGACCTGGCCGAGATTATAGAGCACCTATCGGCCGCAGAGCGGCAGGGAATTATCGCTTCGCTCGATGAAGAGACTGCTGCTTCCGTTCTGGCCGAGCTTGATGAGCGGCTGACGACGCAGATCGTCGAGAAATTGGACCCCGAAAAGGCTGCCGACATTCTCGAAGAGATGGCGCCGGATGCCGCCGCCGACCTCCTGGCGGACCTGCCAAAAGAGACGTCCGAAGAATTGTTGGAAGAGATGCCCGGACAAGAAGCCGACGAAGTGCGCGAACTCCTGGCGTTCGATCCTTCCACGGCTGGGGGGATGATGAATACGGAGTTTGTTTTCGTGGGAGAAGATTCGAGACGGGAAGAGGTGCTCGCTTGGATTCGCGGCCTCGAGCTGAATCTCGATCAGCTCGACACGATTGTGCTGCTGGACAAGGAGGCGGAGTATTCCGGCACGGTTTCCGTAGCGCGATTGTTGATGGCTGCTCCAGAACAGATGATGTTGGATTTGCGAAGCGAGCCGCTTCTGAGTATTGCAGCCGATGCTGATGAAAAGGACGTTTTTGAGCTGTTCGACAAATACAATTTGAGGATGCTAACTGTCGTGGATGAGGAGATGCGCCCCATCGGGACGGTCACGGTGGACGATGTGGTTTCGCGGCTGGTGAAGAAATAAGAAGGGAGTTGGAAGCGGCGGATGAACTGGGGAATTCTCAAATCGAGTTTTGAAGGTCTGCAGACGCGCGGCACGGACTTGCAGCAGAAGATTCGCGGCCTGCGCCGCCGCTTGACCTTGCTGCTTGCGGTTGTCGGGCCGGGGCTGATCACCTCCAACGTCGACAACGATGCCGGCGGCATCGCGGTATATTCGCAGGCCGGCGCGCACTATGGCTACGCCATGCTCTGGGCGCTGATTCCTATGACCATCGCCCTCTACGTTACGGAAGAAATGTGCGCGCGCATGGGCGTCATCACTGGCAAAGGGCTATCCGATCTGATTCGCGAGGAGTTCGGATTCCGCTCTACTTTTTTTGTGATGATCGCGGGGTTCTTCGTCGATTTGGCAAACGTGGTGGCGGAGTTTGCAGGCGTGGCCGCGGCCATGGAGATGTTCCACGTCAGCAGGTATATTGCGGTGCCTGTCGCCGCGCTCCTTGTCTGGATTCTGGTGTTACGCGGAACGTACCGCCAGGTCGAGGTCATTTTCCTTGTTGCATGCGGATTCTACGTCACGTACATCGTTTCCGCTTTGCTGGCCAAACCGAACTGGTTGGAAGCGGCCCAGCACGTCGTCATTCCGAACCTTCAGTTTAATTCGGGCTATTTGCTGACTTTAACGGCTCTGGTGGGCACGACGATCGCGCCGTGGCAGTTTTTCTATTTGCAGGCAGGCTTCGTCGAGAAAAAGGTCGGGCCCAGACAGTATCCGCAAGCGCGCGCCGACGTTCTGGTTGGCAGCATCAGTTGCATGGTGATCGTGTTTTTCATTATCGTGGCCACGGCGGCGACACTGAATGCTTCCGGCCAGCGCGACATTTCCGATGCGGTCCAGGCGGCCAAAGCACTAATCCCTCTGGCCGGCAAGTGGGCTGGATTTACTTTTGCCTTCGGTTTGTTGAACGCCTCGCTCTTCGCGGCCTCGATTTTGCCTCTCTCGACGGCCCATGTCATTTGCGAGGGTCTGGGATTCGAAGCTGGAATCGACCACAAGTTCAAGGATGCAAGAATATTTTACGGCCTTTACACGCTCCTGATTGTGGCCGGAGCGGGCATCATCCTCCTCCCGCACGTTCCTCTCTGGAAGATTTTCATTTTTTCACAAGTAGGGAACGGAGTCTGGCTCCCCATCGTGATCATATTTATCTTGCTTCTCGTAA
>Ga0070704_100000427_pt1 | contig 19625 bp, 10 predicted proteins | sample KBSK5252metaG_FD_65467 | JGI IMG/M metagenome (GOLD analysis project Ga0070704, IMG submission 65467) | Corn, switchgrass and miscanthus rhizosphere microbial communities from Kellogg Biological Station, Michigan, USA - KBS K5-25-2 metaG | ecosystem: Host-associated > Plants > Roots >...
ATGTCGATCAGGAAGTGCTGGTGCTGCTGATCGCCGGCGATGCGCGCTCAGCCGTGGTGGTGGGTGCGCTGTGGAACGGCGCAACCGGCATTCCGGAAACGATCGGCGGGCAGAACGTGGATCGCTGGACGCTGACCGGGAAGAACGGGACTCGCATCGCGATCGTCGAGTCGGCCAGCGGCCAGGAGAAGGTCGAAATCGAGACGCCCGCCGGCGTGAAGGCGACGCTCACCGACGAGGCGGGCGGCAAGATCACGCTCGAGGCGGCCGGCAATACGATCACCATGGATACGCAAGGCGTCTCCGTGGATGCGAGCGCGAAGGTGTCCGTGAGTGCCGGTCAGGTCGAGGTCTCGGCCGGCCAGGTGACCGTGGATGCTGGCCTCTCTCAGTTCAGCGGCGTCGTCCGCTGTGAAACGCTGGTGGCGACGACCGTGGTCGGCAGCACGTACACCCCCGGGGCGGGCAACGTATGGTAGCCGTCCTTGCCGCGACGCCGCGCAAGGTCCATCCGGCCGTGCGCCGGCGGCTGTCCGCGACGCCGATGAACGTCGAGCCGCACGACGTGGCGCTGCGGCCGCTCGGTGACGCGGGCGCATCCGGGATGATCGTCGCCGCCCGCGAGACCGATTTCGTCGGCGCCGTGCTCGATGACCTCGCCGCCGACGACGCAACGGTCCGGCTCGCCGCGCGGCGCGGCCGGCGACGGGGCCCGGACGGCGTGCTCGAGTTGCACCTGCCGATGCACCGACGGTTCTACCTGGTGCTCCTCGAGGCCGTGTGCCGCAGGCCGGGCAGTCCGCGGCTCGATCCCGCGAAGCTCGAAGGCATGGGACTCGTGTTGCGCCGGGTCGAGTCTTCGGGCTGGTCGGCGTGGATGAAGGCCGGTGCGCTGCGGAAGGGATGGCTGCCGCTGCACGGCGACACGCAGGATCCCGATCCCGCGCGGCGCCCGCGACCGAGCGTCGCGGCCGCGCGCCAGATCGAAGCGCTGATCGCCGCGCGCCGCGGCGACACCGTGTTCGCGGAGCAGACGGTCGGCCTGTTCGTCGCGCCGCCCGCCCTGTGTGCGCGCCTCGGTAAGACGGTGCTCTACGGGCTCGTGCCGGTGGCGAGTGCCGAGGAGAGCGATGTCGCTGCGCCGGCGCCGGACTACGCGAACCTGCCCACGGACGAGGCCGCGGCGATGCGCCAGCACCTCTCCGCGTATTTCAAGCAGCGCCCACGCCTGACGATGCCGCACGCCGGGCTGCCGCTCACGCCCGCGTGGCGACCGCTCGACAGCAATCCGGCCGACGACACCGAGGCCGGACGGCTGAAGGCGTTCGCGGTCTTCCTGCAGCAGCTGATGGTCGAGCTCGCCGTGTTCGAGGACGCGCCGGCCGGGCGTGCGCTGCGCGCCGCGCTGAACCGGATCGCGCTGCCGATGGAGGCGGACGCGCTCGGCCGAACCACGCGGACCATGCCGGCCGGCGACTTCACTGCGCAGGCCGCGCCCATCCTGGTGGCTGGCGAAGCGAACACATCGGGACTGACGATGCCGCTGGCCTGGCCCGCGATCGATGCGGACACGGGCGCGCAGCTGACCGGGCTCGCGCTGGCGTGCCTGCCGAGCCGCTTCGCCACGCTCGCCGTCCCTGCGCCGAAGTTCGACCGGCGCTCGGCTCGATATGCCGTGCGCGCGTTCATTCGCGTCCGTGGACACGCGGGGTGCCCGCCGCACCTCGTGTGGAGTGACTACAGCGAGCGCTTTCGCATTCTGCCGTGGTGGGACAGTGACGGCCCGGTGACGAAGGTCGCATTGCCCGACATCGGGGACTTGAAGAAGATCAAGCCGAGCGTCGCGTTCGAGGTGCCGCCGTCGATCGCGAATCTGCTGAACGGCGACATGACGAAGCTGAAGGACGGCGAGGGCTCGACGAGCGGACTCGACATCGCCTGGATCTGCAGCTTCTCGATCCCTGCGATCACGCTGTGCGCCTTCATCGTGCTCGGCATCTTCCTGTCCCTGTTCAATCTGATCTTCGGCTGGCTCGCCTGGATCAAGATCTGTATCCCCATCCCGAAACCGAAGTGATCACCGTATGAGTGGGCCGATCCTCACCGACGCGAAGCCGTCCCTGCCGCAGATGGCGCGGGGCTGGCCGCTGCTCCCCGTGCCCGAGGAGGACGGGACGCTGGCCTGGCCCGATCCGCTGGTGTCGGTGCGGCAGATGATCGAGGTGATTCTGCGCACTGCGCCGGGCGAACAGCTGATGCGCCCGCGCTTCGGCGCCGGCACCGCCGCGATGGTGCACGCGCCGAACGATCTGACGACCCGCGCGCGCATGCACGATGGGATCGTCGCAGCGTTGAAGCTGTACGAGCCGCGCATTGTCGCAGACCGCGTCGATGTCGATCCCGGGCCTGACCCACGCGAGGTCCTCGTCACGATCGGCTACCGCCTAGTGCTGACCGGCGAATCCCGGACCGTCCAGGCGCGCATTCCCGTGGGGACAGGCTGATGCCGATCCGGCCGCCCGCACTCGACGATCGCAGCTTCGACGACCTGGTCGCCGACCTCGTCCGCCGGATCCCGGCCCACACGCCGGAATGGACCAACCCGCGCGAGGGCGATCCGGGCCGCACGCTGATCGATCTGTTCGCATGGCTGGGCGACACCATCCTGTATCGCGCCAACCTGATTCCGGAACGCCAGCGCCTGGCGTTCCTGCGCGTGCTGGGCGTCGGGATGCGCCCCGCCGTGCCGGCGCACGGGCTGCTCCAGGTTTCGATCGGCGACGCGGCGGTGACGGCACCCGTTGCCCTCGACCTTCACACACCGATCGAACGGCCGGTGCCGTTCGAGACGCAGAGCGAGCTCACCGTGCACGCGGTCGAGGGTCGCTGCTACATCAAGCGGAAGCCGACCGACGACGAAACAACCGCGCTGTCGAACCTGCTGCCGGATCTCAAAGACCTCTACGGCATCACCGGAAGTCCCGCCGGTTACGTCACGACGCCGCTGTTCCTCGACGGCGCCGACGCCGCAGGCCGTGACGTGATCGCCGAGAGCCGCGACGGCTGTCTGTGGATCGCCTTGTTGGCGGGCAAGCCGGAAATGCCGCTGGTCGGCGCGGTGCGCGAGGAGCTCGGTGGCGGATCGAGCAATCGACGGCGCGTGCTCAACGTCGGCGTCGCGCCCGCCATCACCATGCCGGAGGCGTTCGAGGACATCGGCATCCGCGCGCGTATCCCCCACGTGTGGGAGGTCGCGACGGGCGGCGACGGAGGCACTCGTGACGACTACCTGCCACTGGACGTGCTCTCCGACGGCACCGCAGGACTCACGCGGACGGGCGTCGTGCGCCTGCTCCTGCCCGGCAAGGACGACATGGGCGTTCCCACCAACGACGTGCTGGTCCAGCACCTCGCCGGGGTGGGCGATCGTCCGCCGCGCATCGATGATCCGGAGACCGCCGCGCGGCTGGTGGCCTGGCTGCGCATGCGGCCCGTCGCTGCCATGGCCGCTGGCCGACCCGCGAGCCTGAAGCTCACCTGGGCCGGCGTGAATGCGGTCGCCATCGAGCAGCGCCGGACGCTCGGGCGCCAGACCATCGGACAGGGCACGGGCGCCTCCGACCTCGAGTTGAAGCTCGGTGCGGAATCAGTCGAAGCGGCGACGCTGCAGATCGATGTCGAGGAAGAGGAGGGGATGCGCACGTGGCGGCAGGTCCCCGACACCGCGGCTGCAGGACGCGACGATCGCGTGTACAGCCTGGATTCGGAAGCCGGCACCGTGCGCTTCGGCAACGGCGTGCGCGGGATGGTGCCCGGCGCGGGCCGGATCGTGCAGGTGGCGCGCATGCGCGCCGGCGGTGGCGTAGCCGGCAATCTTCCGCCCGGCACCATCAAGACGATGACGGCACCGGGCGGCGCACCGCGGTTGAAGGTGATGCAACCCGTCGCGACAACGGGCGGCGCGGATGCCGAATCGCTCGCAGACGCCGAGACCCGGATCCCCGCGATGATTCGCCACGGCGGGCGCGCGGTGACGGCCGCCGACTACAAGGAGCTTGCGCTCCGCACGCCCGGCGTCGCGCTGGGCCGGGTGGAAGTGCTGGAGCGCTTCAAGCCGCAACAGCGTCGCGAAGGCGTGCCGGGCGTGGTCTCCGTCATGGTCATGCCCGCGCGCCTCGGCACCGCGTTGCCTGCGCCGCGCCCCGACCGCCCCACGCTTGAGACCGTGCACGCCTGGGTCGATGAACGGCGGCCGCTGTCGACGGAACTGTATGTGATCGGCACCGACTACGTCCCCATCGGCGTCAGCGCGGCCGTGGAGCTGGTGGACAGCACGCAGCGCGAGGCAGTGCTCAACGCCGTCTCGGAGGCGATCCGGCTTCATCTGTGGGCGCTGCCACCTGGCGGACCAGACGGACAAGGCTGGCCGCTCGGTCGCACCGTGGACGATCGGTTGATCGAGACCGTGATCGATCGCGTGCCCGGCGTGCGTGCCGTCGCGCCGGTGCATCTGTTCTCACGCCGCGCCGGCGAGCGGCGCTGGCGCATGGTGCGCGAGGATGCGTCCGGCCGCGCCCGTCTGCGGCTGCTGCGCTGGCAGATGCCGGAGTTGCTCATGCTGGCAGTGACGGAGGGCGATAGCTCCTCGACCAGTCTTCCGCCGTCGCGCGCGGCGGGCGAGGCCGAGGTCGCCGTGCCTGTGGTGCCCGAAAAATGCTGAAGGCGACGATCTGATGGACGCGAACGGTCTGCGCGCGTGGCAAATCGCGGATGCGAACGGCTTTGCCGGTCGGGGCGATTCGCGTTCGCTCCAGTGGCGCGCGGAGACGCGGACGCTGCGCCTGGACCGGGAGCAGCGCGCGCCGGCGCTTCCCGAGGACGCGACGTTCGCCAGGTCGATGGCGCTCAAGCCGTCGCCCGTGAGCGATCCCGGCGGAAGTTATGGGTGGTGGGACGGCGCTGCCGGCAGCCTGCAGGCCGGTGGCCTCGCACCGGGGTCGGTGCCGATCCCGATTCCACCCGATACGCCGCCGGGTGTGCCGCAGCCGACCGACCTCGCATTCGGTCCGGACGACGTGCTGTACGTCGCACGAAACGACGGCGTGGTGATGCTGGACCGACGCGAGCGCTGGCTACCGGCGCGCGTCGACCTCGAGGGTTTTCGGGCGCACCGCCTGGCGCCGGCCGTCGGTGGCGGTGTGTGGGCGCTGGATCGCGTCGGCCGGCGGCTGGCACGGCTGTCCGGTTATCCGATGCACACGGGCGGCATCACCGAAGACACGGGCGAGATCTTCCATCCCGTCGAGCCGAATCCACGGCCGCCGCGCCTGCGCGCGTACCGCGACGCAGTCCTCCCGGCCGCGCTCGAGCCGATCGCCATCGCCACGTCGACGGCCGGGCAGGTCGCGGTGCTGGCATGGCGTGCGGCTGCGGACGCGGTGCTGTTCACGCTGGACGGCACACGCGTCGTTCGTCGCTTCGCACTGGCGGGCCTGCGCTTTCCCTATGCGCTCGCCTGGGTGGGCGAGGACCGCGTGGCGGTGATCGCCAGCGACGGGCCGCGGCCGGCGGCGCAAGCGTTCGTGTACGAGCTCGACTCGCTCGATCCGGCGCGACCGACCGGCGAAGTGTTCCGGCTGCTCGGTGTCTGGGACGGCGGGTTCTTCAACGTGCTCGGGGACGTGCCGACGTATCCGGTGGCCGGCGTCGATGCCGTCACTCCGGGCGGGATGCGGAAGCTGCACCCGCTGTCGCGCGCGACCTACGCCCGCGAGGGCAGCGTGACGCTCGGGCCACTGGATTGCGGTGAGAGCGGCGCGGTGTGGCACCGGCTCTATTTCGAAGCGTCGCTGCCGCCCAACGCGGGGCTCCGGATCGCCGCGTACGCCGACGACTTCGGCGCGGTGCCGGCAGCACCGGGAGAGCCGGGCGCGCCCGATTGGGCGATGCACGTGGCGGGCAGCGCTGAGGGGCCCGCCAATGCGCCGCGTGCCGCCTGGTGCGTCGAGGCGTCGGAGTTACCGTACGCATCCGCGCTGCACGCATGCGAGCCGGAACCCGGCCGCTCCGGCCTCTTCACGGCGCTGCTGCAGCGCCCCGGCAAACGCGTACGGCGGATCGAGGGTCGCTATCTCTATCTGCACCTCACCCTGCTCGGTGACAGCCAGGTCACGCCGGAGATCGCGGCGCTCCGCGTGTACGCGCGGCGCGTCGCCTGGCGCGACCGGTACCTGCCGGCGCTGTACCGCGAGAATCTCGCGGGCCCCGACGCGGATGCGGCGGGCCGCGCCACCGCGCCGGACTTCCTCGAGCGGTTTCTGGGGGTGTTCGAAGGGCCATTGACGCAGCTCGAGGACAAGATCGCGGGGAGCTGGATGCTGACCGATCCGCGCGGCGCGCCGGCGACCGCGCTGCCCTGGCTCGCGCAGTGGATCGGCCTCGGCGACCACGCCGAGGCCGCACCGTCGCTGCTCCGCCAGGAACTGCGCGCCGCTCCGTGGACCGCACGCTTGCATGGCACGCTCGGTGGCGTGTTGGCCGCGCTGGAAATCGCGACCGGAGGCGTGGCGATCGATGGTGGACGGGTCGATCCGTTCCGACGGGTGCCGCGCCCGGGTCAGCTCGCGCTCGCCGCGCTCGACGACGTCGTGCTGCGCACGCTCGTCCTGTCGGTTGCCGATCCGCGCAGCGGCGCGGGGAGCGTGGTGCTCGCGGGCGGCGCGGTCACGCGCGGCGAGATCGTGGTGCTCGAAGGCTTCCGCCTGCGGCGAACCTTCGCCACGATCCTCGGCGCTGATCTGGCCGACGAGGACGATCCGCTGACGCTCGGTCTCGCGACGTCCGGGAACAGCTTCGTCGGTGACACGCTGATCCTCGGTGATGCCGCGCGGCGCGAGGTCCTCGCCGCGTTCAGCGCCGAGATCCAGACCGGCGCGGAACGCGCCGCGGTCCTCGCGTTCTTCGAGCGGCTGGCGCATCGCACGCTCGTCCTGGTCCGGCGCGGGACGCGCACCGCAGACGTGCCGCGATTGGCCAGCGTCGCCGCTGCCGCCGCGCCCGCGCACGTCGAGACCACGGTGCTCGAAGCGAGTCGCCCGTTGATCGTCGGCGCGGCCTCGCTGGTCGGTGTCGACACGTTCATGCTGGACGGGCCGCCGGTGCAGCGCGTGCGCGTCAATCGCTCCCGACTCGGCACCGGTGACCTGGTGATGGGGGAGGGCCGACTCGATGCCCGTGCCGAAGGACCGCTCGCTCCGCGCCCGCGTGCGGTCGCGGACGGCCCGGCCGAAGTGTGGACCGGTACCGGCTTCCTGCTGAGCGCGGTGCGATCCGAGGCGGCCGCGGGGCGCGTCATCGAACGGAACATCTGGACCTGGATCTAATCGGAGGACTCAATGCCCGAATTCAAGCCAAATCAGCCGATCGTGCAGAAGGAACAGGTGGTGCGGGTGGATGTCAGTGCCACCGCGCCGCTGCCCCTCGGCGCCAATCGCTTCCGCCTGGTCGTCGTCGACGATGCCGGCAACGAATCGGAGCCGGTGTTCCTCGATGTGGTGGTGCGTGACCTCGAGAAGCCCACCGCCGTCCTGGACGTCGTGAACGCAGACCTGAAGCGCGTCGATCCCGTCGTGCCCCGGGGGCAGTCCTTCATCCTCTCGGGAGCGCGTTCGGCCGACGTGCCGCCCGGGACAATCAGCGAGTACCGCTTCACGCTCGTCGACCTGGGGTGACCCGTGCCGGTTCTCGTTCCCGGAAAGGTCCTCAGGTCACGCGGCCCGACGTTGCTGGTCGAGAACGATCTGGCCGCGGGATCGTGGCTCTTTCGGCTGACGGTGGTCGATGATGCCGGGCTCGAAAGCGCGCCGGCGGACCTCGTGGTGCGCGTGGTGGCTCGAACAGTTCTCGGGCCCCTCGTTGATATCGGGCCCGTCGTTGGTCCCGGCCCCGTCGTTGGTCCAGGACCCGTCGTCGGACCCGTTACTCGCACGGTCCGTCCGCGCAGCACGCGCACCCGGGCCCTCAAGCCCGCGCCCGAACCCGTCCGTGCGCCCCGCCCAGATGCTCCCAAGCGTCCTGCCCGTCGGCCGAGCCGACGAAGGAAGCCCAAGCCATGAGCGAAGCTGACACCACCGCCCTGGCCGATCCGCTCGAGGCGATGCCGCCGCCCGAGCGCGTCAACTACGCGACCGGCGTGCTGCTCGCGGCCGAGGATTTCCGTGACGAGCAGACGTATCACCGCGCCCGACTCGCGCGCGTGCTGTCGGCGCTGGCGGGCTTCGGCACGCTGGCGGGCTTGCGCGTGTTCCCGCCCGAGGCGAGCGATCCCGAGCTCGAATTGCGCGTGGCTCCCGGGATCGCCATCGACCGCTTCGGCCGCCTGATCGAGATCGCCGAACCGTACTGCATCCGCATCGCGCGCTGGTTCGCGGGGACCTCGACGGCCGCGCTGCGCGCGGCCGTGCATCGTGCGCCGCGCGTCAGCGTCCCGGTCGCGGTGGTCGCGGACGTGTTCGTGGCGGCGTTGTCCTGCGCGCGCGCCAAGACACCCGCATTCGCGACGGGTCCATTCGATGCGCTGGACGCCGTGGTGCCGGCCCGCCTGGCGGAGGCGGCGCAGCTCGAGCTCGTGCTCCGGGCCGAGGGTGGACCGGACCCGATACCGTCGCCTCGAAATTTCTGGCCCGCGGCCGACGCCACGCCGGAAGCGAAACTCGCGGCCGTGCTGGATGCATGGGAGGTCGGCACGGCAGCGACGTCGGCCGACGGCAGCCTGGATCCGCTGACCGAGCACGTGCCGGGACACAACACGTCTGCGGTGCTGCTCGCACGGGTGACGATCCCGGTCGTGCTCGCCGCGGACGCCGGCTCGGATGTGCGCCCCCAACTCGACATGGCCCAGCGGGTCTCGGTCGACAACAGCTTCCGCCCCTTCATTTACCTGCCTGGGAAGTGGCTCGGCCGCGCGTTCACGGCCCGGCCGCTGATCCAGCCGTGAACCAAGGAGTCAGCGGCGATGGCCATTCCTGATTTGCACGCCAGCAGCGCACGGACGCCGATCGATGTCGCGGAGGCCGCCGAGATCGCGCGCATGGCGCGCACCGGCGATCCCAACGTGATGTCTACCGACACGCTGCAGCGACTGCTCGGCGATTCCGCGCTCGTGCTCGACGGGCTGCGCAGACGGCCGCGGTACTTCGACGGGAAGTTCCTGACCGGCGCCGACCTGACGCGCGACCAGGACTACATCCGTCAGCGCCAGGCCGACCTCGCCCGCGCGACCGGCACGGGCGTCGTGGTCGGTTTGGACGTGAGCGTCGAAGGAAGCGCCGGCGGCGAGAACGTTGTGATCACGCCGGGCCATGGAGCGACACCGTCCGGCGACCTGGTGATGGTCACCTCGCGTCGTCGCGTGCCGTTGCTGGATCTGCCTGCCTCCGAGCGGCTCGACTCGACGCTCGGCCTGCGGGCGATCCCTCGCATGCCGCTCGGCCGCCGGACCGGGCTCTTTCTCCTGGCGCTGCGGCCCGTCGAGTTCAGTGCGAACCCGATCGCGGCGTATCCCACAAACGTCGCCGGTCCGCGGCAGGTCGAGGATTCAGAGATCATCGAGGCGACGGCCATCACGCTGATCCCGTATCCCGACACCGGCGGCGCCGCGACGCTGGCCGAGGCGCGCCGCTACGTCGCGCGAAAGCTCTTCCTGGGGGAGGCGGCAGGCCTGCCGCAGGATGCACTGCCGCTGGCCATGATCGCGATGGAGCGTGGATCGGTCCGGTGGATCGACGTCGCCATGGTGCGCCGTGAGACGGGTGCCGACACGCCCGTTGAGGTGAGCATGGGCGCCCGCCCGCGCGCACTCGCCGAGGCGTATGTCCTCCAGTATCGCGGACACCTGGCGGACGTGCTGACCGAGCGTGCGCGCAGCGGACAACCATCTGCCTTCGCCGCCGCACAGTACTTCGCCGCCCTGCCCGCCGCCGGTCAGTTGCCCGCGGCCGCGATTCTTCCGGACGCACTGGGCTTCCGTCAGTTGTGGTTCCCGCCGGCCGTGGACGTGACGCTGAGCTTCGTCCCGACCGACGAGATCGCGGTCATCGTCGAAGAGTCGCTCGCGATGCCGCCGATCGACTTCGCCGGCGATCCGGCCGAACTCGACGCGACCGCCGTGGTCGTCCTGGCGCCGGTGACGCGCCAGCGGCTGCAGAAGTTTCTCGCCGCGCTCGCAAGCCCGACGATCGCGGCGCGGCCCGATCCATCGCAGGGGTTGCGCCAGGCGCCGCTCGTGACGCTGCGGGCGCTCGCCGTCCGCCGTACGCGTGCCACAGAGACGGCGGCGCGCGATGCCGAAGCCGCAGCACGGGCCGCAGCGGCTGATGCCACGATCAAAGCGTGGCAGGCGGCGTGGGCGGAGGCGGTGGCGGCGATCGCACCTGTCGGCGGTCAGCCGCCGCTGATCTGGTACATCCGCCGTCGTGCCGTACCGAGCGAAGCGCGCATCAGCGGCATCGCCGTGCCGCTCGGCACTGATGACGCCGGCCTGCAGGCGAGGCTCGTTCCGCGACTGGCCGAGCTCGCGCTCACCGCGCGCGTGAATGCGATCAACGCCGCGTCGACGCCGTTCGCGACTGCGCGAGTCGCCGCGATGCTGGGCGCGCCGCGCATCATCGCGTCGGACATCCTGATGGCGTCCGCGGTGCGCGACCTCGAAGCGGCGCTGCCGGCCCAGGTCCCGGCGCCGCCCGTACCGGGGCCCGGCACACCGACCGGGGTACTCGCGGCGGACGTGGTACCTCGTGCCGAGCTGACGCCCGTGACCGTGTTCAGTACGGGTCTGACGAGACTCACGAGCGCGCGTGTGGCGCTGAGTGACGCGATCCGCATGCGCCTGCCCGCCGGGCAAAAGCCGTTGCTGACCGAGGCGGACGTGGTCGACGTCGCCACCGACTACGGCGATCCGCGGCTGGGCGAGGGGCTCGCCCGCCTGTCCACGGCCATGGCGCAGGATCCGCTGGCGCGCGACAGCCTGCTGTGGCTCGGCAGCAGCGGCCAGGCGCTGGTGCTCGACCGCACGGCGCAGTCGATTCCCTCCGCGGGCGTCGCCAGCTTTGCCGATCAGCTGAGAACCATCGCGCGCGGCCAGCAAACCGACGCGCTGGTTCGCCTGCTGGCGACGACGGGCTGAGGCAGGGAAGGAGCAGCCAGATGCGCATCGTTTCGGGCATCGACGTGCCGCTCGCGGACGAGCATGTGATCGCCACCGATCCGCCGCTGACGCCGTCGGTGCCCGGCTTCTGGCGCCGGCGCATCAATGCGTTCACCGGCCGTTCACTCTCGGATCGCGCGCTCGCGGCCGAGCAGGACGTACGCGCCGGCATGCAGCGACTGCGCGGGCAGAGCGTGTCGGCCGGAGTCATCACGGGACTCGACGTGCTCGCCGAACCGACGGCGTTCGGTGCGGCTCCCGCCGATGCCGTGGTGCAGGTGCTGCCCGGGTCAGGGTTGACCCGCGCCGGCGAGGACGTGATCGTCGCGACGCCGCGACGCATCTCGCTCGCCGGGCTGCCGGTGTACGCGCGCGTCGATGAGCTCGATGCGATCGCGGCCGGTGCACCGGCGGGCGGGACCAACGATGCGCCGACCGGCGGCGACGAGGGCACGGGACCGAGGTTCGCGCCGCGGCCGCGCCGCACCGGACCGCAGCTCCGGGAGATTCTGGGCGCGCCGGCGGCAGCGGACCTGCCTCGCGTCGCCGTGCTCGTGGCCGAACCGGTGACCGCGGTGCTGCAGGCCAATGCGCGCGATGCATGCCCACCCGATCCGCGCGACGACCCGTACGACGATCTGCAGCGGATCGACGGCTGCCGCCTGACACTCTACTTCTGGCCGACGGAAGTGCGCGCCCGCGCCGGCGGGCCCGACTACGCGCTGCCGGCTCCGGGACCGCTCCGCCGGAATCGCATCGCGTACGACGTGTTCCGCGTCGAGGTCGGACTGACGCCGGACGAAGGACACCCGTGGGAATCGCTCGGCGTGCCCCTCGCGGCGATCGGGTTCAAGGACGACTGGACGCTCGACTTCATCGACCGCAGTGCAGTGCTGCGCCTGGGAGGCCGGCCGAAGCCGCGGACGTTGCTGGTGCCGGCGAGCGGTACGGCGCTGCTGTGGCAGGCGCGCGTGTCGCAGTTCATGGAGCACCTGACCGCGCTGCCCGACTTTCTGCCCGCGACCTTCGCTGCGGCCTTCCGCCAGCTGCCGCCGGTCGGCTTCCTGCCCGCCGGGATGATCGACATGGTCCATCGGCGGCAGGCGATCTTCCCGGCCGGATTCTCACTCAGCATGGCGCCAGTCCCGCTCGACCAGATCGATCTCGCGGTGGGGGAAAGCGCCAGCCTGGTGCCCATCAACCTCGACGTGCCCGATGCGGTCGAGCTCCTGGTGCCCGTGCCGGGGTCGGTCTACGAGCCGGGCCTGCTCGAGGTCGCGACCGTCGATCCCGCGTTCGCGCGCGCGATGGCGCGCTACGTCGCGGACCGTACTGACTGGCTCGTGCGGCGGGAGCTGGTTCGTCGCCGGCGCGACCTGCTGCGTGATGCCGCGACGGGCCAGCGCCCCGCGTGGCCGGACGACGATCTGCCGGACGCCGAAACGAATCCCTACCCGGATTCGCGCGGGCCGGTGACGTGCACGAGGGTGCGCCGCGTCGTCGCGGGGACCGAACCGCGCACGGTGCGCATGCTCGGCGCGGGCAGTTCGCTGAAGGTCAGCCCGCAAGATCGGATGTACCTGTGGGTGCGCATCGTCGATGCCGGTGGTCTGACGGGCGTGAGCGTGCGGATCGGGCAGAACACGAGAGCCGATGGCAGCGGCGACTTCTCCTTCGGCGTGTTCTGGGGTGAGGCGGCGAACCTGCCGGTTGTGACGGGTGATGCGAACGTCGCGTTGCGCCGCCAGGGCCCGCTGCCGCCGTCCGGCAGGTGGGTGCGGCTCGAGATTCCGGCCGATGCGCGCTGGACCGCGTCGGGGGCCACGCTGGCCGGAGTCGTCGCCAACGGGATCGAGCTCTCCCAGTGCGGCGGCACCGTCGAGTGGGGCCCGGTCGGTCGTATCACCGCCGGCGATCTGGAAACGGTGTGGATCGCCGACGACGCGCCGCAGGGAGCGACGCTGCGACAGACGCCGGCGGGCGCGGGGTGGCCGCAGATGCCCGCTGGCGACATCTCGATGCCGACCGAAGCTGACTACGGCACCGTCGAGGACAGCGGCGTTCGCCAAGCGGTTCCGATGCGGGACCTCCGTGCACGCTGGCCGCAGGGCTTCCTCGGCGCGGACTTCGCGCTGCTCGACGAAGGCGGCATCGACGGGTTCGTCGCCGACCTCGACGCGCGATTGAAGGCGACCAACGACGCGGTCGATCTCGGGTTCGTTCGGGCACGTGCCGACATCTATCGGGTGCGGCAGCTCATGCTGGGCGCCGACGCCGCCTCGCGTCTCGTTACGTCGCCGACGCTCGCCGATCTCTCGGTGCGCGACGACAGCGCCCGCGCCCGCAGCGCCGATCTCGCGAGCTATATCAAGGGCGCCTATCAGGTCGACTTCCGCCGTGATCCGGATGCGCCCCTCGAGCCGAAGCCCAAACCGGCACCATCAACGGAGCCGCCGCCGGCCGCGGCGGCGCCAGCGCCTGCGCCCCCAACCGGGGGCGGTGGGATGTTCGCCGCATCGTTCTTCACGATGCCGATGCTGGCCGAGCCGACCTTGACGTTCGGCACCGTCCGGCTCGCCGCGGCGAGAGAGCCGACGATCAGCGTGGCGGCGTTCAGTGCGGCCGCGATCAGTGCGGCGACCGCCACGCGGATCGGCATCGGCAACGTGCGCGGACAACTGGCGCTGCCCGGCCTGGTCGAGCGCACCGCCACCGTCGCCGAGCGCTTGACTCCGGCGCCGTCGGTCGAGGCCTACAATTCGGCACTCGCTGGCAAGCTCACGGCGCTGCAGACGCTCGCCGGGCTTATCAGTAGCGGAACCGCCGGCGAGCGGCCGAAGGGCATCGCGCTCGGCGACCTGCCCGTGCCAGGCTATCGCTTCAAGCCCGCCACCGACCCGCCCGCCCCGCGTATCAAAGGCAGCGTGGCGGACGTGCTGGCCGATCTGGCGAAGCCGGCCGCGGCGCAGGAATACGAGGACCAGGATCATCTGTCCGAGTCGTCTGCGCGCCACGAAGCCGACTACTTCAACGCCGCAGTGCGCGCGATCGACAATGCGGTCGCGCTCATGCGCCTGGTCGAAGGACGGGTGACGCTGTACGAGAACCTCGTCACCGACGCCCGGGCCGTTCGCGACGACCTCGTTCGCTACATCGCCATCGCCGATACACGGCTGCGCACGATCGGGGTCGAGCTCGAGGAGGCGCGGCACGACGTCGGTGTGGCGACCGCGCTGCTCGCAGAGGAGCAGGCGCGTGTCGACGATCTCAATGCCAGGCGCCAGGCCACGATCGAACAGCACGTCACGACGGTGATGTTCCGTCGTCCGCCGCGCGCGGATCGCACGGACGAGCTTCCGATCTTCGAGGCGTCCGCCGCGCTTGCGCCGTCGCCGGTCGTCGTGTGCCTGCGCGAGCACCTCGCGGTGCCGGAAGAGATCCGCGAGTACGTCGCGCTGTTCCGCGAAGCCCCGGTGGCGTGGTTTCCGGCGGTCCTCGATCGGGTCCGCGTCGTCGACCGCCTGGAAGCGGCGCGCGCCGCGCTGGCCGCCGCGCGTGCGCGCGCCGCGGCGCAAGCGGCCGCGCGGGTGTTCCAGGCCGCGACCTCGACAAGGCTGCTCGCGGCGGTCGCGCGGACCACCACTGCGCAGGCTGCCGTGTTCGAACGCACGCGAGCGGCGACGCTGCAGCTCGATTTCGGTGTCATCGCCGCGATGGACCTGTCCACCGCGCACCGGGCCCTGGCCGAGCGCGCGACGCTCGGCGACCTCGCCGCGGGTGAGCACAACCGACCGGAGCTGTCACGCCTTGCCGTGTCCGAGATGGATCAAATGGCGCAGGTGGCCGCGTGCCTCCACGATGCGTTCGGGGAGTCCGCGCCGGTGATCCGGCTCGGCTGGGCGGAGATGCTCTCCGAGTTCGACGCTCCCGCGCCGCTCTCCCAGCTCGCCGGGCTGCCGCGCTGGAGTGAGCTGCCGCTCGACCTCCGGCGCACACAGCAGGGTCTCGTCGATGCCCTGTTCAGCCGCATCGACCGCACGCGCGACGAAGCCGGGGCGGCGATCAACGGCCTTGTTCGCGTCTGCCTGCTGATGGCGTCGCACGCGCCGGTCGACCGCGTCATCGCGACGCGGCTCGTGGCCCCCGCGCCCGCGCGCCCCGGAGCGCGACTCGATCTCGCCGTCGACGTGCGCCTCGCGCGCATCGGACAGGTGGCGCTCGTCCGCAGCGCGGCGAACGCCGTGATCGCGCGCGCGGTGGTCGAGGATCTCGGGGACGGCGTCGCGCGCGCCCGGATCACCCACAGCTACCAGCCGACCGTCACCATCGCCGCCGGGGTGCGCGTCGAGCTGAGCGAAACCGGGTTCGCGTGAGGCGATGCGGGACGTCCTCGTCCGGCGCCTGTCCCTGCGCGTTCCTTCCGGACATCTGGCGGCCAGCCGCCAGCGGGTCGAGGACGGACTCTTTCTGGCCGCGCCCGATGAGACGCGCCTCGTGCTGCTGCGGCGACTCGATTTGGGCCGGCTCTCGCCGCGCGAGCAGGCCGACGTGTGGGCGGCGCGTGCGGCCGAGCGCCTGGCCGAGCGCCGCGCGCGCGCCGTCCATGCCTCTCAGCCGGGAGCGGAAGCGGCGGATGCCGTGTGGTTCCGCTCGATCGATGAGGCGCGCGAACTGTTGCTGCTGTTGCTCGCCTCCGGGCGACAGCCATCTGCGTGGTTCTGGCGCCTTGCGGTACCGGAGTGGCGGAACGTGTCGCTGCCGCTGTGGCTGGAGGAGCGGCTGGAGGCGGCACGAGCCGAGCCCTCTGCCGAAGTCGCGCTGGCCCACGCGGTGATCGCGACGGCACGAGCGGGCGCGCTGCCGGCTCTCGTGCGCGCGCTGGTGCCGGCGCTGCTCCCCGAGATACCTGCGCCCTCGCGCCACGAGGTGATGGTGAACGGGACGTCTGCTGGTCGCGAGGCCACACGTCTCGCCTCAGCGTTGCTCGCGCGCCTCGACGACGGTATCAGGTGGACGATTCTCCAGGCGCTCGCCGACCTGCCCGCGCGAGGCGCGGCCGCGCGCTGGCTTGCCCGTCTCACGCTGGTTTCCGTCGCACCCGGGCTCGCTGGCCAGGACACGACCCTCGCGACGCTCGTCGAGAGTGTCGTTGCCGAGGCGCGCGTGGGCGCCGCCTTCGCGACGGACGCCCCGACGCAGGACGCCCGCTCGTCCGCGGTCATGCGCGAGATCACCGATCAGCCGTCGCGCGTGCGCGCGTACGGCGCGACGTCTTCGCCGACACTCCGACCGGTGCCGCGCGATACGGCGTCATCACCCGCGCTGCACATGTCTCCGGCTCACGACATGCCGATGGCGACGCCGGTTGGGAAAGCGCCACTCGCACGAGCGCGCGACGCGCCGATCGAGCCGCTCGCCGAGCAGGCGAGCCGCGGCGCCGGCGTGCTGCTGGTGATCCGCGCACTCAATCGCGTCGGCCTCGGCGCACACCTCGCGCGCGACGCCGACGCCGCCGCATCCGGCTTCGGCCGGCACCTGCTGCGCCACATCGCGGCGCGCGCACGCGTGGCGCCAGAAGACGCGCTGTTCGCGCTGCTGACCGCACCCGATCCGCCGCCGAGTCCCGATGCGCTTCGCGCGTGGCGAGTCGGACTCGATCGCTGGCTGCGTCGGCGCGTCCGGTTGCGTCTGAGCGATGTGGCGCGCGTGCGCGGCTGGCTGCAGCTGACCGACACCACGCTGCTGGTCCGGTTCCCGCTGGACGCCGCCGACATCCGCTTGCGCCGGCTCGCGCTCGATTCGGATCCCGGCTGGGTCCCGTGGCTCGGTCTGGTGGTGCGATACCGGTACGGGGACGCGCCGCCCGGATGATGATCACGCGCCCTCCGCCCCTCGCGGACTTTGCAACCCTGGCGCTGGCTGCGCTCGGCCACCACACGCTGCGTGCGGGCGAGATCGAGCGGGGCTGGTCACCGGACATGCTGCCGGTCTGTCTGGCCGCCCTGCGCGAAGCGCCTGCGCCGCACGACGCACGGCTCCAACGGCTTGCCGCTGCGCTCCGGCTGAGCGACGCCGAGCTGCTGGCGGTTGCGCTGTGCCTCGTTGCCGATACCGACCCCGCTGCGGCGCGCGCGCTCGCCGAAGCGCAGGCGCCGATCGGTGGCTCGCGGCCGCTCTGCGGCCTGCTGGCGTCCGTGCTGGCCCCGCTCGGCGCGACGGTCGCGGGTCTCGCCTGTGGCGCTGCCGTGGGGTGCGGGCTGCTCCGACTTGGCGAGGAAGCGGCGGCGCTCGCGGAGCGCAGCCTCTCGCTGCCCCTTCACATGATCGGTGTTCTCACCGGCCGCGTCACCGGTTGGGACCAGGTGCGCCTGCAGGCGCCGGTGTCGTTCGCGCTGCCGGACGCCATTCGCGCCGAGGCCGGCGCGCGCGCGCGCGCGCTGGGTGCGATCCCGCGCGCGGGGCTCGTGCTGCGCTGCGCGGCGGCAGGCGAGGCGCTGGGAGTGGCGCACGAAGTCGCGTCTGCGCTCGAGTGCGGTCTCGCGCGTGTCGAAGGCGAGCCTCCCCGCGGCCTCGCGCCCTGGTTAATCGCAGCCGAGGCGTTGCCGATCTTCATGCCACGCCCGGGCCCGGGCGAGCGCTGGGCCTGCCCCGACCTCGCCCCGTATGCCGGACCCTGGATCGTCGCGCCCGGAATGGACGGCGCGATCGACGGCGATCCTCAGGGCCCGCCGCCCGACGATTGGACGCTTCCGGTACCGCGGCCGGAGGAACGCGCGCTGCTCTGGAGGCAGGCGGGGCTCCCGGCTGTGGAATCGGACAGGGCGGCGACGAATTTCCGGCAAGGCGCGGGGCGAATCGCGGAGGCGGCGGCGCGCGCGCGTATCGCCGCGACGCGGGCCGGGCGCGCGGTCCCGGACTGGCGTGACGTCACGGAAGGCGTTGCGCGCGGTGCGGCGACGCTCGATGCCCTCGCCCGGCGGGGCGTGGGCGAGGTCGACGACGCTGCGCTCGTACTGCCGCCAGGCCTGCGCGACAGCCTGCATCGGCTGCTGATGCGCGCGCGGGTGCGCGAGCGACTGGCACAGGGGCTCGGGCCCGCGGTGGCGGCGCGCTACCGGCCGGGCCTGCGCGCGCTGCTGGTCGGCGAATCCGGTACCGGCAAGACGCTGGCGGCGCACTGGCTGGCCACGCGCTTGGGCCTGCCGCTGTATCGGATCGATCTCGCGGCGCTGACGAGCAAGTGGATCGGCGAGACCGAGAAGAACCTTTCGGCGATCCTGGCCGCCGCCGAGCACGCCGACGTGCTCCTGTTCTTCGATGAAGCCGATGCGCTGTTCGCCGCGCGCACCGACGTCGGCGATGCCAACGATCGTTTCGCCAACGCACAGACCAACTACCTGCTGCAGCGGATCGAGGAGTTCGACGGCATCGCGCTGCTGGCCAGCAACAGCCGCGACCGGTTCGACCCCGCCTTCGTGCGGCGGCTGGACGCGATCCTGGAGTTCCCGATGCCGGAGGCGCCGGCGCGGCGCGCACTCTGGTGTGCGCATCTGGGCGATGCCCACGCGCTAGACGACACGGCGCTGGACCGGCTCGCCATCAGCGTCGACCTTGCCGGCGGGCACATTCGCAACGTCGTGCTGGCCGCCGCCGCGCGTGCAGTGGCCGAGACACGGCGAATCGGCTGGGAGGATATCGCGCAGGCGGCGCGCGACGAGTACGCCAAGCTCGGTCGGCCGGCACCGGAGCTGTCGCGGTGAACGGCGGGCAGCGCCTCATGGCGGCGCGCCCGGCGCGTGCTCTGCCGCGCCGCATCGACAGCAGTACGCCAACCGAAGTTTTGCGGCCGGCCCCACCGTTGTCTGCGCCCCGGCGCGGCGGGCCGATGGCGCTCGTGCCAGCGCCAGCCCCGATCCCCGTGCCGCCCGCCCGCCCCGCCTACCTGGCGCGCGACCTGCCCGCCGTGCCGGAGCGTCGGCCAGAGCCGACGCCGGTCCCACCAGCGGTGCTCCTGAGAACCCCGGAAACACCTGCGGGCGGCGTGGTACCACCAGCGCCTGCGCCAGCCGTGACGCGCGCTCAGATCGCGCTCGTCACGGCCGAGGGAGCGGCCCCGCCAGCTACCGAGGTCCGTGACGGAGCCGCCGACGGGCGACGAGAAGGACCAGGGCCACGAGAAGGACAAGAAGGCGTCGGCGGAGCCGCGCGTGGAGAGGCGCGAGGCGTCGGTCCCGGGCGCGCTGCGGCGAGGGATGGCGTACCTGCTGGTCCGTCGGGTGCGGCCCGACGAGGCCCAGCCACCGGGCACGTCGTTCGGCGGGAACGCGCGCGTGACGATGCCGAGCAGGGAGCCGTCATCGAAGCCACACCAGAGCCTGCACGCGGACCCGTCCGTCTTGCGCCGTCGGTACTCGTCGTCGCG
>Ga0070704_100000430_pt1 | contig 19603 bp, 22 predicted proteins | sample KBSK5252metaG_FD_65467 | JGI IMG/M metagenome (GOLD analysis project Ga0070704, IMG submission 65467) | Corn, switchgrass and miscanthus rhizosphere microbial communities from Kellogg Biological Station, Michigan, USA - KBS K5-25-2 metaG | ecosystem: Host-associated > Plants > Roots >...
ATGATCCGAAAAGTACGCTTCGCGCTTGCCGGTCATCGCGACAATCGCACTGTGGTGAAAGTCGTCGTTCCAGACGGCGTCCAGCCCGTCCCCTCCGGCGTCGATCGGCTTCACCAGCCGCACCGTTTGCGTTTCGCTTTCGGCAATCAGGAGGATCGGACGTCCGCGCGCGGCCGAACGGGCGCGGCAGCCGATCTCCGCGATGATGTGGCGCCGCGATCGATCGTGGATGGTCTGCGTGGCATCGAGCCGCAGCCCGTCGAGTCGAAACTCGTCTATCCAGTAGGCGGCATTCGAAGCGAAGTAGTCGCGCACCGGCTGCGCGTCCGGACCGTCGAAGTTCAGGGCGTCGCCCCACTCGTTCGAATACGCGCTCGAGTAGTACGCCTTGGCGTAGCGGCCGAAGACACAGCCATCCGGACCGAGGTGGTTGTAGACGACGTCGAGAATGACGCCCAACCCGACGCCGTGGGCCGCGTCGACAAATGCACGGAAGTCGTCAGGCCGGCCGAACTGATGTGCCGGCGCGTACGGGAACACCCCGTCGTAGCCCCACCCGAATCGCCCTGGAAAATCTGAAACGGGCATCACCTCGAGGGTCGTGATGCCGGACTCCGCTAGCAGCGGAAGCTTCTCGATGGCGGAGCGCCAGGTGCCGCCGGGCGAGAACGTACCGACATGCATTTCGTAGATCACCTGCCCGGCGAGCTGAATGCCGTCTGGGAGCGAGTGTTTCCACTGAAATGCCGCCGGATCCACGACTTCCGACGGGCCGAACGGTCCATCGGGCTGATAGCGGGACGCAGGATCGGGCAGCGCGTCGCCATCGAGCACGTAGCGATACCGCGTCCCGGCGCCGGCACGCTCGACGAGCACCGACCGATAGCCGTCGGGTTCCTCGTCCAGGGCCACGTCGTACGCCTGGCTGCCGTTGCCCTCGATTCGCAGTGTGATTTGCCGAGGTTGCGGCGCCCACACTCGGAAATGAGTCGAACCGTCCGGCTGCGTTTCCGCGCCGGCGGCATATCGTCGGGCTATGTCGCTCATCCGTTGAGTCCGTGCAAGGCGGTCAGCCCCGGCCGTGCAGAGATAATGCCGGACACTACTCATGCGATTGAAGCTGACCATCGAATATGCCGGCACGCGATACAGCGGATGGCAGGTGCAGAAAAACGCCCGGACCGTGCAGGGCGAAATCGAGCGGGCCGTGCGCGAGGCGACCGCCGTGCACCACTTCGAGCTCTACGGCTCCGGACGCACCGATGCCGGGGTGCACGCATCCGCGCAGATCGCGCACCTCGACATCGACGTCACGATGCCGCCCGAGGCGTTGCGCCGGCGGATCAACGATGCCCTTCCGTCGGACATCAACATCCTGCGCGCCGACACGGTGCGCCACAAGTTTCACGCGCGCCACGACGCGAAGGGGCGCAGCTATATCTACAACGTCGCGCGGCGCCGAACCGCGTTCGCGAAACCGTTCGTCTGGTGGGTGAAGGAGGACCTGAGCGTCGAGCGGATGCGCGAGGCGGCGGCGCGGTTCGTCGGCTTGCACGACTTTCAGTCGTTCTCCGACGACGACCCGGAGGAGAAGTCGACGCAGGTGCTGGTCGATGCCCTCGACGTCTACGAGGACGGCGACCTGATCCTCATTCACATCGAGGGCTCGCATTTCATCTGGAAGATGGTTCGCCGCCTGGTTGGGGTGCTGGTTGAAGTGGGCCGCGGAGGTCTGACCGTCGACGCCGCCGCGGCGATGCTCGTCGAACGCTCGGAGCTGCCCGCGCGGTTGACCGCTCCGGCCTCCGGCTTGTTCCTCGAGCGTGTGTACTACGAAGGGGATGCACGCGACGTCGCCGTGCAATCCCCCGTCGTCCTCCCGTCGCTACTGCTTTAGCCGGTACGGCGCGACCAGCCCCGCGCGCGTGGGGACATAAATCACCTGCGCGGACGAATTGTTGCGCGCAAACACCGGAAACCCGTCGTAGCTGCCGACGATGCGGAAGCCGTCTTCGGTCAGCGGCACCGCCGATCCCGCGCTGACCCACTTCTCCCCGAGATACCGGATCCAGATGCCGTCGTTGCTCGTCGGCCGTCCGATGCTCGCCATCGTCAGCCGATTCGGCGCCGCACGCGCCGGCGCCACGACGCCTCCTGTTCCGACCGGCGACGGGACGGTGGTCCCCGACGTGCCGACGGACTCCGGCGTATACGCGCCTATCGCGCCGATGGTCGCTGGCGGCGCCGTCGGAGCGGCGGCGGCCTGCGGCAGCGGAGCGCCCGACGCGGTCGCCCGCACCGGGAATGACGGCGTGCGACTCGCGGTCGTCCCGGCGAGACTCCCCTGCCGGAGACGCTCGTACGGCTGCACCATGCCGCGTCCGATCGGCACGTACACGACGCTGTACGGCTCGAGTGTGGTGTCCGTGTACAACGGGACGCCGTTGAAGTGGCCGGAACGCACCATCGTGTTGCCGTTGAAGAAGACGGTCGCGCCTGCCGGATAGTACAAGTCACCGGCGAACTGCACGGGCTCGCCGTTGGCGTACCACGACTCGTTATCCGCTGTGACGATCGGCGGGTCGGTCGGCCGGCTCTGGATTTGCGCCGCCGCGGGCGCGGCGACGACCAGCAAGGTCAGCAGTAACGGCGAAAAGACTCGGCGCATTGAGAAACCCCCATGCGCCGAGACTCAAATCGCGTACCGCGCGCGTTCCGTCGGTTCACGGTCGCTGCCGACCGTTTTGTGGAACGTTAGTGCGTGAGGATGCTTGCCAGCTTCACATCAGCTGGGATGGTCAGCTCGCGAACCGGCGTCGAGGACGCCCCTTTCTGGCCGGGCGCGAACGTGAAATCCACGGTCGTGGCCTGCCCCGCCTGCACGTCGACCATCTTCGTCTGTGTGCCCATCACCTCGTGCCACGCCCTCACCGACTGCTTGCCCACCGGCACGTTGGCGATCGTGAAGGCGCCGTCGGCGCCGCTGACGGAGAAGTACGGATTGTCGAAGATGCCGACGTACGCCGTCATCCAGGTGTGGCTGTCGCACGTGATGCGCAGCAGCTCGCCCGCCTTCAGCGTGAAGTCGAACGGCTTGCCGTTGATTAGCTGGGTCCTGTTGAAGTCGTTGCCCGCCTTCGACAGCGAATGCACGTTGTGCTCGGTCGGATCCTCGTTCGTCACCTGTAGCATCTGACCGATGCGCGCGCCAAGCACGCGCGGCGCGTACTGACAGTCCTTCTGCCCGAGGACCGCCGGAGTCGCCGGCACGGGCGCCGCCGGGAACGATCCGTCGAGGTTGACCAGCACGTTCGCGAACGCGCCATCCGTCCCGACGACAAACGTCGGTGCCGTCGGACGCTTGCCGAGGTACAGCTTGTTGCAGCGTGGGTCCGCTCCCATCCTGATGATGGGATTCACCGGCGTCGGCCCCATGTAACGCACGTGGCCGACGATCGTGCCAGTGCCGCCCTGGGCGGCGATCGGGGTCGATGTCGTCCCGAGCGCCACCAGCATCGCAGCACCGGTCGCGGCGAATAAAAAGAGCGCTTGTTTCATGGTTCCCCTCTTATTACAGCTTGCAGTGGTCTAGCTCTTGGGCGCTGCCGCCGGCTTCGCCGTTGCCGCGGACGGCGGGACGGCCGGCTTGGCCTTGGAACCGGCCTTCGGCTTCCAGGTGCCCCACACTTTGCCGTTGTTGTCCGTCGGGTCGTCGTCGAGCAGCTGGTACCGCTCGTGGCACTGGTCGCAGGAGACGTCAATCCGCTCGCCCGCTTCGCCCAGCGCGTCGGCGTCGTGCTTCTTCGCGACGATCAGGGCGATGTTGGCTGCCTCGCCCACTTCGCGCGCCTTGCGGCGCCAGTCAGTCAGAAAGGCCTCCGGAATCGCGCCGCCGACGCAGCGCTTGCGTCCCGCCACCATCAACAGATTCGTGGTCTCCGCGAGCTCGGTTGCTGCCGCAATAACCTTGTTCCAGTCATCGTCGCTCTGCGGCCGGGACTCGTGAACACCGGTCTGGTCGGTGGACGTCGCGACCGCGTTCCACACGCCGGACGCCGACGGCATCATCATGTAGTTCATCAGGTCCTTGACGTAACCCTTTGGCGCCATCGTTGAGGGACCGGTGGTGTCGGTCGCCGGTGTGTTTATGGCCGCCGCGCCGGGCAACTGGCAGGGGGCAGCCGCCCTCGTATCTTCTGAAGAGCCAGCGCCTTGCTGCGCGCTGGCAACGCCGCCCAGAAACAGTGCGAAAGTGGCGAGAGACATCCAACGGAATGTCCGCATATGACCTCCGAAAAAGACGGCGCATCCTGGCGGACACGCTTGTATCGACGAGTTGAGTCCGAATGAATTTTAGTGCACTGAGACGGCGGCGTAGTCTGAAAAGTTCCTGAACGGCACGTCAGGAATGCACGAGGCGCGGGCGCGACACCGCCGCTGGCCGTCAATCGGCAACGACAGGCGGGGTCGGCTTCTCGTTGACGTGGAGCTGGAACACGTCGGGCCGCGCGTAGTGTCCCACGACGTCCAGGTCGTACTTACCACGCGCAATCTCAGCCGGATCGATCTCGGCGGTGAGGATCGCGTCCTCGTTGAAGACCGGACCGGCAAGCGCCTGGCCGAGCGGGCCGATGATGGTGCTGCCGCCGCGCATGATCACGGTCTGCGGGTCGTCGCCCTGCACGGTCGCGTAATCCGCGGGGCAATCACCGCGGCGGAGATGCTGACAGGCCGAGAGCACGAAGCAGCGTCCCTCGAGCGCGACGTGTTGCATCGTCGGAAGCCAGGTATCGCGGTCGTCCGCGGTCGGCGCGCAGTACAGCTGAATGCCCTTCGCGTACATCGCCATCCGCAGCAGCGGCATGTAGTTCTCCCAGCAGATCACCGCGCCAAGCTTTCCGAGCGGCGTGTCGAAGACGGGCAGCGTGGATCCGTCGCCGAAACCCCAGATGAGCCGCTCCATCGCTGTCGGCATCAGCTTGCGGTGCTTGCCGAGGAAGGTCCCGTCGGGCGCGAAGAACAGGATCGTGCAATAGAGCGTGCCGATGTCGCGCTCGATGACACCGATCACCAGGTGGACGCCGCTCTCCTTCGCGGTTCGCGACAGGTGCTCGGTGCCCCAGCCGGGAACATCGATCGCGCTATCGAAGTACCTGCGGAAGTCGTCGCGCCCCTTCGGCGTACGAAGCCCGACGCGCGCGCCGAAGTCCAGCCCCTTCGGGTAGGCGGAGACGAACGCTTCGGGAAAGACGATCAGGCGCGCGCCGCGTTTCGCCGCGTCGGCTGTCAGATCGCGGACCTTGGCGAGCGTCGCCTTCGGCTCGAAGACTACGGGTGAGCTTTGAACCACCGCGGCGGTGAATCGGCTCGACATTCGAGGAGACCGCGAGCAGTATAGGCGGAAACATATGAAAAGCCTGATGTTGTTCGTCCTCACGTCCGGCGTCGCGTCACTCGCCTTCGCGCAGGCACAGGAGATCACGCTGACCGGCACCCTGCAGGGCGGCCGTATCGCGATCGGCGGCGAGAGCACAGGGTGGGCGCTCGAGTATCGCGATGCAACCGGGCAGCACTCGGTGGAAGTGGAGTTGCCGCGCGACCTGATGTCGCGCGCGAGAAGCGGCGCGATGGTGCGCGCAACGGGAACGTTCTCCACGCGCCAATACGTCGAGCGTGGCTCGGTAAGGATCTTCCGCGTGTCGCGGCTGGAGGAAGCGACGACCGCATCGACCGCACCCTCCTCCACGGGCCGGCTTCCGCAGCTGACCGTCGAGCAACTCACTGCGCAGCAGAAGGCGCTGGCCGACGAGATCCTGAAGGTGTCGAGCGTCGGACTCGGCGGGCCGTACAACGCGCTGCTTCGCAGCCCGGAGCTCGGCAAGCGGATGTTCGCGCTGCTGGACTACCTGCGCTTCAACACGTCGATGCCGCGCCGGCTGAACGAATTCGCCATCCTGATCCAGGCGCGGCTCTGGACGTCGCAGGTCGAATGGCTGGCGCACTACCCGCTCGCGCTGAAGGAAGGACTCTCCGAGGCGACCGCCGCGGAACTCAAGGCCGGCCGGCGTCCAGCGTCGATGAAGCCGGACGAAGCCGCCGTCTATGACGTGTGCATGGAGATCTCGACCACGCACAAGGTCAGCGACGCGACGTATCGCCGCGCCGCGCAGGTGCTCAGCGAACAGCAGCTCGTCGATCTGCTGACGCTCAGCGGCACCTACACCACCCTCGCGATGCTGATGAACGCATTCGAACAGGGCGTCCCGCCGGGAACGGCGCCGCCGCTGCAACCGCTTCCTGCACGGTAATCGGGCGCGGCGGACTCCAGGTCTGCGTGGAACCAATCCGCGGCGGCGGTGTCTGATGTCGTTGACGCGAGATTCGATAATTAGCTAAGTTGCTAATCATGAAGATGCCTGCCGCCGGCCACGCGGCGTTCGCGGCGCTGGCCGACCAGACGCGCCGCGACATCCTGAACCTGCTGCGTGGAGGGCCGCGGACCTCGGGCCAGATTGCCGACGCGTTCCGGTCGAGCTGGCCGACCATCTCGCGCCACCTCAGCGTGCTGCGCCACGCCGGGCTGGTGGTGGCCGAGCGCCAGGGCCAGGAGATTTATTACGAGCTCAATACGTCGGTCTTCCAGGACGTGGTCCGCCACCTGATGGAGCTGATGAAACCGGCCGGGCGCACGGGACGCCCGCGAGCCCGCCGGCGCCGGCCGGGACAGCAGGAGGCTTGAGATGCTCGTCGCCGTGCTCGTCGCCTTCACCCTCCCGGCGGCTGCCGCGGTCATCTACCTGTCGCTTCGCCCGCTCTGGGCCGGACACGGCATCGCGGCCGGTGGGCTCGAGCGGACGTATCGCGGCATCGCGCTTCGCGCGGTCCTCTTTGTCCTGGCCCTGCAGGGGCTGATCGTCCTCAATGTGCTCGGCGCCGGCTGGCTGCGTCCCATCGCGCCGCGCGCGGTCGTCGTGCTCTTCGGACTGTTCCTCGCGACGATCGGGAATGCGCTGCCCAGGACGCGGCCGAACCTCCTGTTCGGCATCCGCACCGGGAGAACGCTCGACGACCGCCAGCTCTGGATCCGGCTGCACCGCACGGCGGGCTACGTCACGGTCGCCGCGGGAACGGCGATCGCGGCGGCCGGCGCGCTCTTCTCGAAAGACACCATCGCGTGGGTTGTTTCGGCTTCCGCGCTGGGCGGCGGCGCCATCCTGGCTGGGGTGTACATCTCGAGCCTCCCGGCGATGGAGACCACGCCGGAGGCGCGAGCGCGGCGCCGCAGGAATATCGCAGTGTGGTCGCTCCGCGTCATGCTCGCCGTGGCGTTCTTCTACTTCGGGGTCGCGAAATTCTTCGGTGGCTCGCGGCGTATGTGGATCCACCTGTTCGACACCATCGGCTTCGGCCAGTGGTTCCGCATCTTCACCGGGTTCGTCGAAGCCGGCGGCGCGCTGCTCCTGCTCGTTCCGCGCGGCGTGCTGCCTGGCGTCGCGGTGCTGTGTGCGGCGATGCTCGGCGCGCTCCTCACGCACGTCTTCATCCTCGGTATCGGACCGGCGACGATCACCGTTGTCATCCTGCTCGCGCTGCTGGTCGGCGTGGCCATGGCCTCTCGCGCTCAGCAGTCGTAATGGAGGGATCGATGCTCGAAGCGCATCACCTGGTCAAACGTTTCTACGGCACCGCGGTCGTTGACGATGTGAGCTTCGCGCTCAGGCCTGGCGAGGTCACCGGGTACCTCGGTCCAAACGGATCCGGCAAGACCACGACCGTCCGGATGCTCACCGGGCTCATCGAGCCGACCTCGGGATCGGTGACCTTTCGAGGCACGCGCATCGGCGACGACTTGATCGCGTTCCGCCGCCGCCTCGGCTACGTGCCGGAGGAGCCGCACCTCTATCCGTTCCTGTCCGGCCGCGAATACCTGGAACTGGTAGGCCGGCTGCGCGAGCTGCCCGAAAGCCTCCTTCGCGCGAAGATCCCTGCGATGCTCGCGTCGCTCGGCATCGGCGACGCCGCCGCGCAGTCGATCGGCTCGTACTCGAAGGGGATGAAGCAGAAGGTCCTGATCTGCGCGGCGCTGCTGCACGATCCGGACCTCGTCATCTTCGACGAGCCGGAATCGGGGCTCGACGTCGGCACCGCGCTGGTGCTGCGCCATCTCGTGCGGGCGCTCGCGGCGCGCGGCAAGGCGATTCTCTACAGCTCGCACGTCCTCGAGAGCGTCGAGAAGGTCTGCGAAAAGGTGATCGTGCTGCACCGCGGCCGCGTGGTGGCCGACGCCTCCGTTCAACATCTGCGGACGGTGATGGCGCGAGGGTCGCTGGAGGAGGTCTTCTCCGAGCTCGTGCTCAACGAGGACCCGGAACGCACGGCGGCGGACCTGGCGACGCTGGTGTCCGCGCGGTGAGGCGCCGATGGCTGCGTCACGTACGGCCCGGCGCCTCCTGCGACAGCACTTCCTCAGGCGGTTTCTCGACAACGATCTGATCTCGCCGCACACGGACCGTCACGAGGTGCTGGTGCTGCTGGCCACGGCGCTGGCGGTTTCGGGTCTCGTGATCACGGTCCTCTTCCTGGGCCAGAAGTACGTCATCGGCATTCCGACGCCGGGGCTCACCTCCGTGGCGGCGCTCGACGACAAGTTCCTCTACATCTCGGCGTCGATGCTCGTGATGGCGCTGATGGCGGCCGTGCAATGGGACGCGCTGGCGCTCGACGAACGCGACACCGCCATCCTCGGCACGCTGCCCATCGAGACGCGTGACATCGGCCGCGCGAAGCTGGAAGCGCTCGCGACCTTCGTCGCGGCCTTCGCGGTGCTGCTCAACGGCGTGCCGAGCGTGGTGTTCCCGCTCCTGACCGTCTCGCACTTCCACGTCAGCATCGTCGCCTTGGTGCGGATGATCGTCGTCCACGCTGCCGTCACGATGGGCGCCGGGGCGTACGCCTTCCTCACGATCCTGCTGCTGCGCGAGCTGTTGCGCCTGCTCCTCGGGCCGCGCGGATTCCGTCGCCTGGCCGGGCCCGTTCAGGCGGTGCTCGTCATCGGGCTCGGCACGGCACTGTTGCTGCTGCCAGCGATTGCGTCGAATGTGCCCGCGAGGTGGCTGAGTGGAACCAGCGCCCTTCGCACGGTGCCGCCGGCCTGGTTCCTTGGACTGTACGAAGGGGGCACGAGCGCAGTGACGCTCACGATTCGCAGCCTCGGCTTCGCCGTCCCGGCGGGCCTCGTCGTCTCGGAGCGCGACGCGCGCCTGCTCTACGACTCGCTGCTCCCTCGCTTCTCGGAGCTTGCCCGGATGTCTGCGATCGTGCTGTCTGCGACCGCCCTGGCCGCGCTGGTCCTGTACGTCTGGAACAACCGGCGGCTGCCGTTGCCACCCGTGGTGCGGCATCGGCCGCACGGCCGCGCCCGCCGGCTGGCCGCGCGCCTGGTCGGCGACGTTCTCGTGCCGTCTCCGGTTCAGCGTGCGGGCTTTTTCTTCACGCTCCGGACGCTGGCGCGCAGCGCGCAGCATCGCATCTCGATTGCCGGTGCGTGCGCCGTCGCCGCGGCGGCGGCCATCCTGCTGATGCACGGCATCCGCGCGATCGGCTCCGCTGCTGCCGCACCGGTGCGCGTGCTGGCGCTGCAGACTGTCGTCACCGTCATCGTCCTCGTCGGCGTGCGGCAGGCGCTGGCCATCCCCGCGGAGCTGCGGGCCAACTGGACGTTCTCGATGGCGTGGAACGGAGACATGCAGTCGTTTGTCGAGGGCGTGAAGCGTGCGGTGATCGCCGCACTGGCGCTGCCGTTGCTGGCCCTGATCTTCGGCCTTCACCTGTACATGCTTGGCGCGCTCGCGGCCATGGAGCACGCAGCGGCCGGCTTCCTGATTTCGCTGATTGCGGTGGAGTGGCTGGTCCGTCCGGAGAAGCTGCCGCTGACGTGCAGCGTGCGGCCTGCCGGCAACCTGAAGGCGCTCGGGCCGATCTACGTCATGCTGCTCTTCGTCGTGGCCTACAACCTGGGGCGCCTCGAACGATGGGCGCTGACGGGCGGCCTCGCCAACTTCGCGATGCTGATGGGTGGCTTGATACTCACTTATGCCGCCGCGCGACTCTCACGTATCCGCCGGCGGTTATCCGGCGCCACGTCGACGAGCCCGTTGCTCGCGCGGATCGAGTTCGACGACCTTCCCGATGCGCCGACGCAGCGCCTGGGCCTCAGCGAACCAGTCTGAGCAGCTCAACGGTGGGCTGGCATTCTTATTGAACTTCGCGGAGGCATGACGAGATCGGCTGCAGAACGGCAACCGCGACGCCTTCTCCGGTGGAACTTTCAGCGCGGCAACCAGCGGCTCACGTGCCGCGTCGATCAGCGTCCCGGGGACCACACCTTCACCTTGATGCTCGTGCCGCATTCCGGCATCGGCATCGCCGAAACGTTCACGAGCGCGTGGAGCGCGTTCCAGCGCCACGCGATGATCGCTTCCGATCTCCGGCGCGCCGGCTGGAGGCTCGCCGCCTATACGGCGGACTGACAGCGAGGACACTGGCGTATGCCGTTGTTCACGTTCACACCGCCGCCCGCGCCCGAGCACACCCCGACGCCGTGCCCTGTCTGTCATTCGGATGAAGGGGTGCCGCTGTACGCGACGTCACGCTCGCAGTACTACCGCTGCACCTCGTGCCGTCAGATCTGGACGCACACGGACAGCGAACACCCCGCACCCTCGGCGGCCTGATCAGGCCGCCTTCGGGATCGCCTGCACCGACAGGCTGATCTTCACCTCGTCGCCGACGAGGAACCCGCCCGTCTCGAGCGCGGCGTTCCAGTTCAAGCCGAAGTCCTTGCGATTGATCGCGGCCTCCGCCTCGAACGCGATGCGCTCGTTGCCCCACGGATCCTTCGCCTTGCCAAGGAAGGTCACCTCGAAGGTCACCGGCCGGGTCACGCCGTGAATGGTCAGGTCGCCCGCGATGTCGAACCGCTGATCGCCTCTCCGGGTAATCGCGCCGCTCGTGAACGTGAGCGTCGGGAACTTCTCGACGTCGAAGAAGTCGGCCGATCGCAGGTGCGCTTCGCGGTCGCGCTCGTTCGTGTCGATGCTCGCCGCCTGGATGATGACGTTGGCCGACGAGCGTTCGGGCTGCTGGTGGTCGAACTCGATGGTCCCCTCGAAGTCCGAGAAACGGCCGCGGACTTTCGTCAGGAGGTGACGCACCTGGAAGGTCGCCTCCGAGTGGGCTTTGTCGATGCTGTAGGTCGTCTTCGTCGGAGAAGTTACAGTGCTCACGAGTCGCTCCTTTGAATCAGTCGGACAGTGATTCCCCATGGATCGGTCATCAGTCGATCGGCGCCGTCCACACGAACGGCGTAGCCAGCTCGCGCGGCGTTGGCCGCGACCGCCTCAATGTCTCCCGCGCTTGGAAGGCGCAGCTCCCATTCGAGCAGCCGCGCGTCATCCGGACCGGCGGCCGCCGCTCCGGCCGCCCAGGTGTTGGTCCCGACGTGGTGGTGATAGCCGCCGGCAGAGAAAAACAGCGCGCCCGGGTAGCTCCACACGACCGTGTCGAGCCCCAAGGCCGAGTGGTAAAACGCCTCGGCTTCGCGGAGCGCGTCCACGTGGAAGTGCACGTGCCCGATGGTCGTGCCGGCGGGCATACCGGACCATGGCTCGCCGCCGGCTGCACGGACGAGCGAGCGCAGGTCGAGTGGCTCGGTGGCCATCGCGATCTCGCGTCCATGCAGCGTCCACTGCGCGCGCGGACGATCGGCGTAGACCTCGATGCCCAGCCCGTCGGGATCCGACAGGTACAGCGCCTCGCTGACCAGGTGATCGGCCGAGCCGGCGTAGACGCCCAGCTCGGCGATGTGGGCGACGAACTGTCCGAGCGCTGCGCGGTCCGGCAGCAGAATCGCGAAGTGGTAGAGGCCGAGCAGGCCGCGCCGCGGAACGGGACGAACGCCCTTCCGCTCGTGCAGCTCGATCAGCACGGGCCCGCCTGCGGGCCCCAGCGCGGCGACCGTCTCTTGCCGCGAGAGCACGCTGAAGCCGAGCACGCACGTGTAATACGGGAGCGACGCGCCGAGGTCGCTCACCTGCAACCGCACGCAGCCAACGCGCGCCTCGTCGGGGAGGCGGTAGCCCGTCGGGCGGATGCCGGCCTGAAGAAGTTCGGTTGTCATGACACTGGATGTTATAACACTCATTGGATCCAAAAAATTCCCTACGGCCGGGTGCGGACCACCGCCAGCAGCGAGATGAGTTTCCGGAGCTGCGGCTCGTCCAGATGCCCGAGCTGTTCGTCGTGGATTTCGTCGATTCGGTGTTCGACCTCGTCCAGCAATTTCAGGCCGGCGCGCGTGATCCGGGTCAACACGAACCGCCGGTCCTCTCCCCCGCGTGTCCTGGCGATCAGCCTGGCGTCCTCGAGCCTGTCCAGGAGACGTGTCACGTCGGGTACCTGCCGCACCAGCCGGGCGCCAATCTCGTTGCGGCACAGGCCGTCAGGCTCGGAACCGCGGAGGATCCGCAGCACGTTGTACTGTGTTCCGGTCACCCGATGCGGCTTCAACGCGCTCTCGAACGCGTGCTCGAGCAGCGCCGCCGTCCGCTGGATGCTGAGGTGCGCCTCTTCCTTGAGACTCTTGAACGGCTTGCGCTGCTTCAGCTCGGTTTGGAGGGTCGAAGGCACGGCTTCATAATACGTGTTATCACACGTATTGTCAAACCGGACCGCTCGTACACGAAAAAACGGCCGGGCGCCTGGGCGCCCGGCCGTCATCACAGCCGATTCGTGGATTTAATTGCCGCCAGGACAGACGATCGGGCCGCATAGCCCTTCACCGTCATGGCACGCCTGGATGCACTCCGCGAGCTCCCGGCCTCGCAGGCCGAGATTCTTCACGCAGCACTCCGCACACAACTTGCCGCAGCTGTCGCCTGCGGCTTCCGCACGAAGGCCGAGAGACACCAATAAGGCGGCTCCCAACCCGATGCCCACACGCCGGAATGCCTCCCGGCGCGAGAGCGTTTCGGACAGCGTCTTGGCTAGGGTATCAAGACGATGTTCCATCGCTACCTCCTCAATGCCTGCGCCTGTCGTGGCCGCGGCTTGAACCAGTCTCCAAGAGTACTCCTTTCGGGTATGAGCGCGAGAATCCGCTGAGCGCCGATCGCCACCGGCGCCGCGATCGTGCCATGTTCGTCGACAAGAAATGCAATGGGCGTCGCGAACATCCCGTACAGCTTGGAGATTTCCCATTGCCGCTGCAGAACCACCGGGAACGTCACGCGCAGCTCCGCGATCTTGCTCGCGTTTGCCGCGTGGTCGCCCCGGCTCACCATCACAACATCGATCTCGCTGCCGGCCGCGTACCGTCGCTGCACGTCCGGCAGCAGAGCGTTGCATGGCGCGCACGTCGGATCGGAGAAGAGGAGGAGGACTTTCCGGCCGCGATACTGCGACAGGGACAGCTCCCCGCCGCCGACGCGGGGTAGCCGGAAATCGGGAGCGGCGCTGCCGGCGGACAGGCCCTCTCGCAACAGCTGGCTGTTCTTGAGCGAATCCTTGCGGGCGCCGTCGGCGGCAGCGGTGTCAGCGTCCGCGCGACGGTTCGACGACTCGACCAGCTTCTCGAGCGCCTCGAGCCGCGCGAGAATCCGGCCGTTCTGGGCGAGCAGCTGATACGCGAGCCATCCCGTGAAGGCGGCCAGAGCCGCCACTACGCCACAGAGAATAATTACGGTCATGCGTGGGCGGGGGTCAGGCGCTCCTGGCCCCCCAGATCGCTTTCGAACGCCGTGATGTCCGGTTCACTTTCCCGCTGAAGAACACATCGCGCATGTGACGTTCCAATCTCAGAAGATTGAAGTGGACCACACGAGGCTCTCGCCCCACAGTATGTTGGCGGCCGACAGTTCGCCCCAAAGGATGTTCGTGCCGTTGGTGATGGTGACGAGATGTTCACCCCAGATGATGTTCTCACCCCAAAGGATGTTCTCGCCCCAGAGGATGTTCTCACCCCAGAGGATGTTCTCGCCCCAGAGAATGTTTTCGCCCCAGAGGATGTTCTCGCCCCAGAGAATGTTGAGGCCCCATGACGTCTGGTTCGTGTAGACCGAGTCGCCCCACAGGATGTTCTCGCCCCACATGATGTTCTGGGCCCAGCCCAGCGTCTCGCCGGCGATGGTCGTCCAGGGCGTCACGCCCGTCATCAGCCACGGTGAGCCGACCGGGGCCGCCGTGTTGATGGCGCGCGCGAGCTCGACGGCGCCGGCTGCGTTCACCGACCCGGCACCCTGCGTCAGGCGGTCGTACTCGACGCCGGCGGCATCGTGCATCCGGAACGCGGTGAACTGCAGGATCGCCTTGACCGCATTCGGCGTCAGCGAGGGACGCGCCGGGTAACCGTTCGCCGTCCGGTTCGCCTCCAGCATCAGCGCGATGACGCCGCTGACGACGCCGGTCGACATGCTCGTACCGCTGAGCGTCAGGTAATTCGAGTCGATGCGCAGGTTCGGATAGTTCCGGTAGATCGTCGTGCCCCTGTAGGTATCCGACGCGAGGCGATGACCCGGGGCGACGATGTCTGGCTTCGGCTGGCCGTCGTACCACGTCGGCCCGCGCGAGCTGTACGGCGCGACCACGTCGTCGCTGCGCGTCGCGGTGCCATTGGTGTCGATCGCACCGACCGTGATCGCCGAGCGCGCGTTGCCCGGCGACGTGATACCCGCATACCCGGTCGCGCCGGTACTCGGGTTCATGCCGACGTTGCCCGCGGCCGCGACCACGATGATGCCGGCGCGCGTGGCCTGTTCGACCGCCTGGACGAGCGGGTCGGTTGCGACCGGCTCGTAAATCGGATGGCCGAGCGACAGGTTGATGATGTCGATGCCGAGCAGCTGCCGGTTCGCGATCGCGAAGGTGATCGCGTTGATCACGTCGCTCGTGCGCCCCTGGCCGTTCTGGTCGAGCACGCGCATCCCGATCAGCCTGACGCCGGGAGCGACGCCCTTGTAGAGGCCGTTCGAGCTCGAGCCCGTGCCGGCGATCAGGCCCGCGACGTGGGTCCCGTGGCCGTAGTCGTCGGCGTTGACCGCGTAGGCGCCGGCGCCGTTCATGAAATCGTAGAAGCCGACCATGCGGCCCTGGAAGTCAGTGACGGACTTGACGCCCGAGTCGATCACGGCGACGCCGATGCCCTTGCCCGTGTACGGCGTCGACGACAGCCCCAGCGTTTCGCGGACCGCCGATACGATTGCGCTGGTCGTCGCGGCGCTCACGACGGCGTTGGTCTGAACGACCGAGTCCGTCGACACATCCGCGACCGTCGCGTCGTCGGAGAGACGCGTGATGCTGCCGCCGGGGACCTGCGCGGTCAGCACGTTCAGGGTTGCGTTTTCGCTGAGAATCGTCGCGCCGCTGGCCTTGAGCGCCTGCTTCAGGGCCGCGCGGGAACCGGGCCGCGCGGTCACAATCACGCGCTGGCTGGCGGTCGGATTCGAGGTCAGAGCCGCGAGAACGGCCTGGTCGAGCTTGTGGCTGTTACCCTGGGCAAACCCTGGCGCCGCCAACGCACAAATGGCGACTGAAAGGGCGAGAGGACGGAGGAGCCAGGTCATTGTCAGCCCATCCGGGCGCAAGAATCTGGCCAGATGAGCTGTCGATTCGATAACTGCTTCGCAGGTTGTAGGTTAGCGGCCGACAGGCCCGTTGGGGGATGCCCCTACGCGTTGCCATGCCGGGTCACAATGGAACAGGAGCGACTCGGCTACCTCAGCTGATCTCGCGATTTCCGAACGAAAAATGCAATCCCGCCGTGTGTTCCACTTCGGATCGCCACTGTGCTTCTCTAGCACACGGATTTTGGCCGTTACCGAAATTCCCGAACAAGCGAGCGGATCGTTTCTGTGCCGTCCGGCGACACGGCCTTGTCCGTTTCGGGACATCGACGTTTTCCGTGATTTCACTGGCAAATTTGCATTTGCGGTTGCCGCACGCGGGCGCCGACGTTCCAGCCTGAAACACCCACACACACTTCTGTGGTGCGGTCGTTTGACCGCGATTTTCGCTAACGCCTCTCCAGAGCGAGAGTTAACCAATAAAACCAGGCAATGGCCGAGCTATTGCTCGGCTTGGGAACGTGACCTCCCCCTCTCGTTACGTAATCGCGGCAGTCGCCGGACTGCTCCTCCTCTGCCAGGCTTCGCAGGCCGACGCAGGTGAGAAAGTCGACCGCGCGCTCCGTGAGGCGTTGAAGACGACCGCCGCGACGCAATCCGTCATCATCTCTGTGAACCAGGGTTGTCGCGCGGCCGTCCGTCAGGCGCTCGAACAGCACGGCGACTTCATCGGCTCTGAACACGACATCATCGACGCGGTCTCCGCGCGCGTTCACAGCGGTGACATCGCGGCCCTCGCGCAGAGCCGGTGCGTGAAGGCGGTTTCGATCGATGCGGCGGTCTATGCCGTCGGCGCCCAACTCGAAACGAACGCCCAGGTGCTCGAGGGCTACGCGGAACTGCGGCCTCCGACTCCCACCAACACGCTGCGCGACACGCTCGGATTGACGCACGCCGCATCGGCGGACCCGTCGGTTCCCACGGGCGCCACGGGCATTACCGCCGCGATCATCGATTCCGGTATTCAGCCGAACGCCGACTTCAACGGCCGCATCAACGGTTTCTGGGACTTCACGAAGGGCGGCGTGGCCACCGCCGCCTACGACGACTACGGCCACGGGACGCACATCGCGGGCCTGATCGGCAGCAGCGGCAAGCTGTCGAACTACGAGTACCAGGGCGTGGCGCCTGACATTCACTTCCTGGCTTTGAAGGTGCTCGACAGCCACGGCGCCGGCAAGACCAGTGACGTCATCAAGGCCATCGAATTCGTCGTCGCCAACAGGTCGAAGCTGAACGTGCAGATCATCAACCTGTCGCTCGGCCACCCGATCTTCGCACCTCCGAACGATGACCCGCTGGTCCAGGCCGTCGAGAGGGCGAGCCAGGCGGGCATCTACGTCGTGGTCTCGGCAGGTAACTTCGGCCTGAAGGCGGACGGAACCATCGGCTATGCGGGCATTACCTCGCCCGCCAACGCGCACTCGGCCATTACCGTCGGCGCGGCGGTCACGCAGGACACCGTCACACGAGACGACGACGCCGTCGCTCCGTACAGCTCGCGGGGCCCGACGTGGTACGAAGCGTTCGCCAAGCCCGATGTCGTGGCGCCCGGCCATCGCCTCGCATCGGACGCGGCGATCGGGTCGACGCTCTACAACCTCGCGCTCAGCTCGGGGAAGGTGAAGAACGGCGACCGCCTGCTGGTCCTCAACGGCACGAGCATGAGCGCGGCCGTCACGACGGGCGTCGTGGCGTTGGCGCTGCAGGCGCACAACCAGAACGGCTTCCACCGGCAGAAGGCGATCACGCCGAACCTGATGAAGGCGATTGTGGAATTCAGCGCCATCCCGCTCGAGGGCGCGGACGCGTTGAGCCAGGGCACCGGTGAGATCAATGCGGCGGGCGCCATCGCCCTCGCGCGCGCAATTGACACCGCGAGACCCATGGGCTCATGGTGGCTTGGCGCAGGTGTGTCGCCGTACACCTCGATCGGCAAGACGACGTATGCGTGGGCCTCGAACATCCTGTGGGGCGAGACCCTGCTGTGGGGCGACTCGATCTACTGGCACTCGCGCCCGTGGTCCCAGAACATCATGTGGGGCGAAAACGTGCTCTGGGGCGAGAACATCCTCTGGGGCGACAACGTCGTCTGGGGATCGACGATCCTCTGGGGCGAGAACATCGTCTGGGGCGACAACCTGATCGGGATGACGAAGGGCAGCAACGTCCTGTGGGGTGAGAAGAACATCCTGTGGGGCGATCTGAACGCGACCAACATTCTCTGGGGCGACGTGTCGAGCAGCAACATCCTCTGGGGCGACAACATCCTTTGGGGCGATACGGTCTCGGGTCAACTCCTCGAGGCCGTCTTCTAGTCACACATTCGTCGCGCACAGCCATCGACGGTGAGGCCAATGCGTTTGAGCGATGAGACGATCAACGACTGGAGAGTCGCGCTGCCCGAGCTCGAGGGACGGCGCATCACGCTGCGCGAACCGCGAGCCGATGATGCCCCGTTGCTCTTCTCGCTGCTGTCGACCGAGGAGGTCTCGCGGTTCATTTCACCGCCGCCCTCGTCAGTCGACGCCTTCGAGCGTTATATCGCCTGGTCGCAGCGCCAGCGCGCGGCCGGCCTCTACATCTGCTTCGCGATCGTGCTGCGCGGCACCGACACCCCGATTGGCCTCGTCCACGTGCGCGCCCTCGGCCCTGGCTTCGGCACCGCCGACTGGGGATTCGCGATCGGGTCCGAATTCTGGGGCAAGGGGATCTTCTCCGAGGCTGCGGAGCTCGTGCTCGACTTCACGTTCGACGTCCTTCACACGCACCGCCTGGAGGCGCGCGCGGCCGTCTGCAACGCGCGTGGGAACGGCGCGATGCGCAAGCTCGGAGCGGAGCGCGAAGGGGTCCTCCGTCACGCGTTCTTCAGGGATGGGGACTATCTGGACCAGGTGCTCTGGTCAATCCTTGCCGAAGACTGGCTGAAGCGGCAGCGGGACAAGACCGTCTGGCATTCCAGCGTCATTCACTGACCGCGGCGACGGCTAGCGGGCGAAACGCTCTGCCGCGCGCTGTTTCGCACGCGCGGCCCATTCCTCGCGGTCGCGCGGCGCGGCGGTCGTGACCAGCGAGTCGATCAGCCGGCGCGCCACCGCCGCGACCTCCTCAACGGCCTCATCGAACGCAGCCTCGTTCGCCTTCGACGGCTTGGTGAACCCGGACAGCTTCCTGACGAACTGAATCGACGCTGCGCGGATTTCCTCTTCCGTCGCCGGCGGGTCGAAGTTGAACAGGGTGCGGATGTTTCGGCACATACCCTTCTAGGTTACCTCGCTCGAAAAGTACCGCGCCGCGCGGACCCGGGCGGTTCACGGATTGGCAGGCGCCGCCGCCGGCTGATCGAACGGATTCGTGTTCACCGGCGGGCGCAGGGCCAGGCTGCAGAGCACGAGAACCAGGATGCCGACGATGATCGTGCCGAGCAGATACCGTGCGGGTCGTGTCATGGCGTCTCCATTCACGATATACGAAGGCGGAGGCATCCTGTTCGTCAGGGGGACGCGTGGTAAGGTAGAAATCGATGGGCCACACGCTCGATCGCTTCTCCGCCGCCGCCGATCTCCTGCGCCCGCGGACGTTGCTTCGCTCGTTGTCGCGCGTCGATTCGCTGGTTGACGCCACGCGTGAGCTGACGACCGCTGTCCAGGCGCTGCGGATTCAAACGGACCAGTTGATGACGATCCAGCAGGTCGACTGGGAGAAGCGGTTCGAGGTCGAACGCCTGGACTCCATCCTCGACGCCGACGCCACCCGGCGTCACGTCACAGCCGCCATCGAGGGGACGCCGCTCGAGCTCGACCCGTTCCCGCATATGGTCGTCAACGGATGGCTGCCGGACAGCGTCTACCGCCGCGTCATTGACGCGATGCCGTCCGCGGTGTTTTTCGCCAGCAACCGCGACGAACACTGGTCGGTTCCCTCGG
>Ga0070704_100000431_pt1 | contig 19594 bp, 16 predicted proteins | sample KBSK5252metaG_FD_65467 | JGI IMG/M metagenome (GOLD analysis project Ga0070704, IMG submission 65467) | Corn, switchgrass and miscanthus rhizosphere microbial communities from Kellogg Biological Station, Michigan, USA - KBS K5-25-2 metaG | ecosystem: Host-associated > Plants > Roots >...
CATTGCCGTCTCGAGCCACCCAGCCACCTGCTTTTCGCTCATGAGCAAGAATCCGAACACGAGCGGCAGCAGGAGCGCGTTCGCCAGATAGAGCACGTAGTCGGCGCGCGCGGAGCGATGCCACCAGATGTGAGCGCCGAAATAGTCGCGGAAGAACTGCTTCCAGGACCGGTGCTCCGGATTCGATCGCGCGTACACGGTCCAGCGCCACGCGAGCGCAGCGATGATCACCGACGAAACAAGAAACGGCCAATAGATGAACGAGTCGCGCTGGAGCGCCGCAGTCACAGCCTTGCCGGCATGCAGCGTAATGTAAAAGACGGTGTCGTACACCGCCTTCAGCGTCTCAGGCGAAAGGTCCATGGAAGAAAATAGGGACGGACCCCATTTTATTAGGGCTGCAATAGCCGGGAGTTAGAAACGACAAGGCGTCCAGGCAGCGGGTGAATCCTGCACGACGGCTCCGCGGGCGAGCGCGGTGCCGTTCAGGGTCTTGGGAAACCGGCCGGGATCCTGGATGCGGACGCCGATCATATCGCCCGAGATCTCAGTGACCACGCCGCGTATCCAGTCGCGCTCTGCAATTCCGACCTGCATCGGCCGGCATACCCTGGCGCCGGATTTCGCAACCGCAGCTCGCGTGGCCGTGTCGTTCACGCTGCGAGCGAGTTGCGCATCGAACGCCGGTCGTGCCGGCTCTGAGCCGCACGCCGCAATGCCTAGCGCGGCCGCGCTGCAGGCGATCGCCACGTGGATCCGCGCCATCACGGCAGTTCCCAAGCGAGACTGACGCCGGAGCGGTCGAGGAGGACTCGAGGAACGCCCTGGCTTTGCGGCTTGCGCGAGGCTTCCCAGAATAGCCGCCCGATCGCGTAGCCGAGGAGACTTCCGCCGACAGTGTCCGAGACCCAGTGGGAGCGGCCGGCCACGCGACCGAGGTTCGAGAGTGCGGCAACGCCGTAGAGCCACTCGGCGTCATATTCACGCGCGAACGGAGTCGCCACCGCCCACGCGATTGCCGCGTGACGCGACGGAAACGAGCCGTGATCCTTGTCCGTCGAACCCGGGTTGAAGCTCGTCGTGCCGAGCCCGGCTTCGGGCCGCGCACGGCCAACGGCGTACTTCAGGCCTGTAGCCGCGAGCGCGGCTACTACGCCTGCTTCTGCCGCCGCGTAGCCGGTCCTGGACCGACGCGGATCGCTGCCGTCCAGCGCCGCCAGTGCTGCGCCGCCCAACGCGAGCCACGGCACGGCGTTGCCGACGTTCTTCGCGCCCTTTAGAACGCTGCTGTCCGCATGATCCGACATGTAGCGGAATGAACGTCGATCGAGTGCCGCGCCTGCGGCAAGCGCACCGGCGCCGAGCATGGTGAAGCGCCACCAGTCGGCGCTCGTCACCGCCACCTGCGCGGTGGCCTCGACGTCCTCGATCACGCGCTTCACTGAACGCCCTTCGGGCAGCAGCTGCGCAAGCTTGGGCGTGTCGTCGAGCGTATCGAGATCGCCGAATCGCGCGAGTGGATCCTCTTCACGCGCGGCCGGATCGAGATAACGTACTGCAACCGTCTCCGCGAACGCCCCCCGGCCCACCTGTCCCGCGAGATAGGACTGCAGGCGCGCCGCGTCGACAAACTCGTAGACGACCACGGGATCGGCTCGCGTGGCAAACGTGACGCGGATCTCGCGCGTCTCGAGAGGTGCGAAGCGAAGCGCAGTGCGCACCGCGCGTCCGACTGCGCGGCTGATCGGTCGCATGGTCTCGCTCTCATTGGCGAGCGCGATATTCAGCCGGTACGACGTGTCGAATACCACCTGGATGTTGCGGAACCGCTGCTGATAGAGGGCCTGGATCAGCGCGTGCTCGGAGCGAGGGTCGGCGGTCCACTGCGCAAGCGTCGGGCGCGTCTCCACCCGCAGCCAAGGGGGCGGCGCTTCCGGCCGCGGGCTCCAGGTTTCGCGCCGATCCGCCGGGATCACAGATGCATTGGGCGGCGGCGCAGGCGCGAGCCACAGCGACTTCTCGTCGCGCAAGCGCGTAATGGGATACAGGCGGTCGGGGCGCGAAAGGAAGGCTCCGCCGTCACGGGTCAGCGGTTTCCAGAGCAGATTCGCGACCGAGCTGCTCGAGCGCGTCAACATCACGTCGAACGGAATGGCGATGTAGACGCCCTTGTCGAAACTGCCTTCGCCGAACTCCGCAGCCGAGACGTTGGTCTTGGTGGCGAATGCGCCGACCGTGACGCCGTTCTTGAACGTGCGCGACACGTCGAGCGTCGCGCCGATATCCTTCGCAAGGTAGCGGCCTGCGCTCAGCTTCACCTGCACGTCGTTCCACCCGGTGTCCCAGTAGGCAGTTGCATGTCCACTGACGACGCTGTAGTCACGGAACCCGAAGTCCTGCTCGAAATTGCGCTGCTTCAGCGCGTTGACATCGACCCCGAACGCGAAGCGGCTGGCGAACGGCCGGTAGAGCCACTCCGCCCCGACGCCGCCAAACATCTCCTCGAAGTAGCCGCCATAGACGCTGTAGTACTGATTGTGGGTCAGCTGGCCGACATGCGTAAGCTGCAGCACCGGCATCGTGAAAGCCGAGGTTGTCCGGTATTCACGCAGGAAGGTTCGCACCCTCGGCAGATTGCTGGGACCGGTGAACGTGAACTTCTCGTAGTTGTCGAGGAATCTCAGGCGCAAGATGCCCCGCATCCACGTATCGTCGCGGATGCGTAGCGTGGTTCGGAGCGCACCCGAAAACGCGTAGAGCGCGAACGTTTCCGGCCCGCCGAGCGTCTGCTCGAAATCAACCCCGAGGCTCCAGTCAAAGCGCTGCCTGCCTTTCTCATACACGGTCCTTGCGGCTCCCGCTCCACGCTCGTCGGGCGTGCGCACGTCTGCGCTGAAGTAGTGGGGAAGCTGCCGCGGTTGCGAGATTCCATCGTCCTGCGCGGGCCGCGCGATCACCCACTCGCGCCGCTCGCCGGGAGAAAGATATCGCGAGCGCTCGGCAACCCACGAATCGCGGTCGATCACGTGCTCCGCAATGTCCATGCCGCGCTGGCGGTACGAAAGCACGAAGCGATCGACCGAGGGCGGTGCATCGCGGTTCAGCACCGCAGCCACGCGGTCGAGGCGCTCGCGCCAATGCTGCCCGGACGCATCCTCGAGCGTTACGCGCAGCTCGCGGCCGCGCAGCTCGATCCGCTCGACGTACCAATCGCTCTGGCGCTGAAGCTCGGTTCTCGTCTCAGCCCAGTCGCGCGTCCCCGCGCCTCGCCCTACGACGATCGGCACGCGCGGCGGGTCGTTGACCTTGGGCACGTACGCTTCGTCCAACCCGGTGAAGAACGTCAGGCCAAGCATGACCTTGTTGCCGCGCTCCACGGCGAGCGACAGGTCCACCCAGCGCGTGCGATAGACCAAGCCGAGATTCCAGGGTGACCTCTGTTTCTGGTTGTTTCCATCGGGCTCGTGCTGATAGTCGTTGCCGTCGTATTCGAGCTTTAGGATCAACGGCTCCCAAGGAGTCTGGTATTGCACGCCGCCGAAGACAGAAACCGCGCCCCGGAAGTAACTGCTGAACAGCGGTGTCCCGCCTTCTGCCGTGATCGGCTTGCGAGCATCGAACTTGGAGCTTATGAGGCTCAGCGGATTGCGCAGGTTTCCCCGCCCGCCGACGTTTCCCCAGCCCAATCCAAGCGTCCAGTCGAACGCGTCGGTGCGCTTGCTTGCCACAACGTATTCGCCCGAGAAGAGACCCGTGCCCGCGAGATCGCGAAAGCCGACCGAGAACTGGGGCAGCCACGCCGATTCGTCCCCTAGCTTGAATTTCGCGTCGAAACTCTTGTCCTTGAGACTTTGGCCGGTAAGCGACGCAACGTAGGCGCGGTTACTGATGTCGCTATAGCGAAACCCGGCCTCGAGCCAGTCGAACGGCTGGACGAAGATATTGCCGCGCGAATACGGCTGCACGTGGCTGTACGTGAAATTGAACGTGCCTGCCTTCGCCATCCTCGCGCTCGGCATTTGCAGAAGCCCCACCGTTCCCCAATCGCTTGCGGTCACGACGGTGCTTCGCGAACGCGTAGCCGGCGTGCCAGCCGGTTCGTCGCTGACGGGCCGGCCGGTGGAATCCTCGGCCGGTCCCTGCGTAGCAAGGAACCGGATCAGTCTCTCGGAAAAGATTTCAGGCCACCCCGAGCCGCGCGTCGGCGCCCAGATCCACGCGCCCGGCGCGGGCTCATCCTGCGTTTCGCGATTCCACGTCGCGATTCCGAATCTCTGCACTCTGCCGTCGGGTTGGGCGATCCATGCCCAATCCACGCGCCGCAGCGCGTCCGGATTGCATGCCTCGACGTACGCGAGCGCTTCCTGTCCGTACCGGTGCATTGCGGTGCATCGTTCGCCGTTTTCCTGGATCACCGTGACCGTGCGAGGACGAACCGGCAACACCACCGTGTGATGCGACTCGATGATGGGGTCGCGCGCAGCATTGGCTTGAAGCCAGCGCGCATCGGCAAGCGGGACGGGGACGCGGCCGGTGACGGGGAGCGTCTCGAGCCACTCGCGCAAGCGCGCGACCGATACGGGATCCGCGGTGACGTCGCGCTCGAATCCCGAAAGGCCCGTGAAAAGATCGCGCCGCAGAAGCTCCTGGGACGCTCTTTCCTCGGGCACGCGCCAGCTCAACCCCAGAGGGTACGCGTCGGCGGAGGCGGGCTGCTCCAGCAGCCAATCGCTAAGACGCTTCGCCGCGACCTGGCCGAACGCCACGCTTGCGACAACCAGCAACCCGACGAATACTGCGAACCGCGAGTAAATGGGCAGTCCTATTTTCCGACCGGCCAGCGTTGCCAGGTGAAGCAGGTTTGCGGCGCGAGGCACTGTTCGCCGTACACCACGATGGCTTCCGTCCCTGTCGGTTGCACGGCGTAACGAGCCGCGGGGAGCGCTGTCTTCGGCAGGGCTTCGTCGGCGAGCCGCTCCTCGAACCAGGTTAATTCTTTGGGATCGAGCCCTTGCAGCGCGCTCGCCGGTGGCGGAGGAATGATCTGGAGCGCAAGCGAATCGCGCAGGCCATAGCGATACCCTGGCATGACGTCACGCGTGCGCGACCAGCGCAGCGGCGCGCCGCCATTGGCGAGCGCCGACCAACCGGGCAAGTCGGGCAGCACGACATTGCGCCATTCCGTGGTGAGACCGGCTGCGCCCACGAGCCGCCCATTCTGAAGTCGCACGACCTCACGGTCGGCGCTGTACCAGACTTCGATTGTCCCCTGCGGGTGCTTATCGAGGTATCCCAAAGCGAGCAGTACGACACGCCCGCCAATGGTTACCCGCAGGTAGCGAAAGTCCGGGTTGAGCTTCGCCTCCTCGATGCCTCGGCCGCGCCCCAGTGCGGACTGCACGGTCTGGACAATCGCGTTCGTGCTGGTCGCGCAACCGCCAATCGCAGCGACCAGTGACAGCAGGACGAGATGATTCTTGAACTTCACGAAGGCAAGATACACCCGCTACAAACAAAAAGGCCTTGGCTCGCGCCAAGGCCTTCAGGACCCCTCCAGCTAGATTTAGCGTGTTCCGCTGCCCGACGCCGGTGTGGCAGGATTGTCGTCGTCGCTCGCGATCGCAGCCACGACAACGATGGCAGCGATAATCGCAGCGATCGTCGCCGCGCTCAAGCCACCGGTCGAAGTTGCCACGGCTCCGCCTGCACCGCCTGCTCCACCCGCTCCACCAGCGCCCGGCTGTGCTTGCGCGACCGGACCCGGATTTGTTGGTTTTGCTGGCGCGGCAGTCTGTTGTGCAAACGCGATGGAGGACGCAAAGAGAACAGCAACAAAAGCAGCAACAAGGCGTTTCATTCGAATTCTCCCGTGGGGTCAGTGCGATAAGGAACCGGAGCCGACTCTAGCACACTGACCCGCGAAACGGAAACCCCCCGTATGTAGCGATCCTTCTACGTTGGGCGGGAATTACCGGGGGCGATCGGGAGATCCAGCGGGCCCGCGCTACGATCATCGAAGGCCGACAAGGAGCTTGGCACGGAGGGCCTGAAACTGGCGTTACGTGCCCGTTTACAAAGCAAGTTTCGGTATTTGGAACTACAATCCTGATATCGAACCTAGGGAGGGGGCTCCGCCTCAAACCCGCCTTCTGCCCAGTAGTACAGGCCTTGAATCGCAGCGGACTTCTCACGAATATTCGCGGGTCGTGCGACACTCCGCCCCCTTCCGAATATGAAATTCACAGAACTTCCCAGACCCCTCAAGATCCTGATTCTCTTCTCCATGGACGGCGTCCTTGCTGTCTGTGCCTACTGGATCGCAACGATCGCGCGTTTCGGGCGCGTGCCGTCGTTGCCGCTCGAGCTCGTCATCACCGGCACTGCGCTCGCTGCGATCCTGATGCCTACCGTTGCCCTCGCGCTGGGGTTCTACCGGTCCGTCACCCGTTTCCAGACTCCCGGCCTTGCGTCTCATGCGGGGATCGTGAGCGGCCTGTGCGGCGCGATTCTCGCGACCATTGCTCTTCACGGTGGAGTGCGCCCGCTGCAGGCGAGCGGCTTCGGACTCGTCTTTGCGCTGGTTTTCTTCGCTTTGCTGCTGTTCAGCCGGGCGACGGCGCGGTGGATGTTGAGGCGCCCGTCGGTGGGGGGCGAGCGCGTGGCGATTTATGGCGCAGGCGAGGCAGGTCGCCAACTTGCCGCGTTGCTCAACCACGGCAATAGCCAGCGCCCCGTGCTCTTCATCGACGACGATCCGAAGTTGCGCGGACGCTCGATCGAGGGCCTGCCCGTGATCAGCCCGACTGGCGGTCGGTTCGCAGAGCGCCTGCGCGCGCACAACGTGCGCGAGGTGCTGATTGCGATTCCTTCGCTAAAACCGGGGAGGCGCCGCCAGCTGCTGGAGTTCCTCAGCAATTACTCCTTCCGTGTGCGCTCGGTGCCTGGGCTTGCAGAGTTGGTGGCCAAGGGCGAGAAAGGAGTCGTCGATCTGGTCGAGGTGTCGGTCGAGGATTTGCTTGGGCGCGATCCGGTTGCGCCGCTTCCCGGCCTGCTCGACGCCTGCATCCGTGGCAAGACCGTGCTCGTTACGGGCGGCGGCGGATCCATCGGTTCCGAGCTTTGCCGCCAGGCGCTCGAGCTGCGACCGGCGAAACTCGTCGTGATCGAGCACAGCGAGCTGGCGCTTTACAACATAGAACAGGAACTGCGTGCCGCGGAGGCGAAGGCGAGTCCCGCCATTACTCTCGAATTTGTGCTCGGCTCGGTCGCCGACCGCGCCCAGGTGGAACGCCTGTTCTCGGAACACTCTGTCGATACCGTCTACCACGCAGCCGCCTACAAGCACGTACCGATCGTGGAGCGCAATCCCGTCGAAGGGTTCCGCAACAACGTGTTCGGCACGATGTACGTCGCGCAGGCCGCGCTGAGGTCCGGCGCAAGCCACTTCGTCCTGATCTCTACCGACAAGGCGGTGCGGCCGACGAACGTGATGGGCGCGAGCAAACGAATCGCCGAACTGGTCGTCGCGGTCATGGCACAGCGGAAGTCGCGAACCAAGTTCTCGATGGTTCGGTTCGGCAACGTGCTTGCTTCCTCGGGGTCAGTCGTCCCGCTTTTCACCAGGCAGATCGCCGAAGGGGGCCCGATCACGCTCACGCATCCCGATGTGACACGCTACTTCATGACGATCCGCGAGGCGGTTGAGCTGGTCATCCAGGCGGGGGCGATGGCTGGCGGGGGCGAATTGTTCGTTCTCGACATGGGGACACCGGTGCGAATCAGTGATCTCGCGGAAAAGATGGTGCGGTTGAGCGGACGGTCGATCCGCGACGCGGCCAATCCCGAGGGCGATATCGCGATCGACGTAACCGGCCTCAGACCGGGCGAAAAGATGCACGAGGAGCTCCTCATCGACGGAGATGCCACCGGAACGCTGCACCCGAGGATCCTGGAGGTCAATGAAACCGCGACCGACCTCGCCCAACTCGAGCCCGAGCTGCGGCGCCTGGCGAGCGATGGTTACGACGACGCCGGCAACGTCCGAATCCAGGCGTTGCTGACGAAATGGGTCGCAGGCTACGGCCAGGGTCAGAGTGCCGGCGACTCCCTGCGCGCCATTTCGGGCGGCGCAAGTCACTAGCAGGAATGCCTTCGCACCTGCTTGCGCGGCTTCACGAACGAAGCGCGCGCATCGGTATCGTCGGAATGGGATATGTCGGGCTTCCGTTGGCGTTGCGCTACGCCGAGGTCGGCTACGACGTCGTCGGATTCGACATCGACGCCGCGAAAGTGGAGGCATTGAATGCCGGAAGGTCCTATCTGGCGCATATTCCCGGGCAGTCCGTCTTGGATGCGCGCGCGCTCAGGTTCGAGGCGAGCGCCGATCTTTCCCTGGCGGCGGGCGCAGACGCTCTCATCATCTGCGTGCCCACGCCGCTCGACCGTCATCGCGAGCCCGATCTGTCGTTTGTAATCGGCACCATCGAGAGTCTGCTGCCTCACCTTCGGCAAGGCCAGATCATCTCGCTGGAGAGCACGACCTACCCGGGAACGACCGAGGAAGAGCTCAAGCCCCGCATCGAATCGCGCGGATTCATTGTCGGCAAGGATGTCTACCTTTGCTATTCGCCGGAACGCGAGGATCCGGGCAACGCCAGATTCGCGACCCGGTCCGTGCCGAAAATCTGCGCTGGAACGACTCCAGCGTGCCTCGAGATGGGGCTCGCGCTCTATGGCCAGGCGGTCGACACGGTCGTAGCGGTCAGCTCGACTCGCGTCGCCGAGATGGTGAAGCTGCTCGAGAACATCCACCGCGCCGTCAACGTCGGGCTGGTCAATGAGATGAAGATGATCTGCGACAAGATGGGCATCGACGTGCACGAGGTCATCCGGGCGGCGGCGACAAAGCCATTCGGTTTCGTGGCCTATTGGCCCGGTCCCGGCCTCGGCGGGCACTGTATCCCGATCGACCCCTTTTACCTGACCTGGAAGGCGCGCGAGTATGGCGTCCACACGCGGTTCATCGAGCTTGCCGGAGAAATAAACCACGCGATGCCGGAATGGGTGCTCGGCAAGATCGTGCAGGCGTTGAATGACCGCGGCAAGGCGCTCAAGGGCAGCCGCTGGCTCGTGCTCGGCGTCGCCTACAAGAAGAACGTAAGCGACCTGCGTGAATCACCGGCGGTGACGCTGATGGAGCTCCTCGTTTCCAAGGGTGCAGTCGTCGAATACTCCGATCCTCACGTACCGGTTTTTCCGAGCATACGGGAGCATCGTTTCGATCTGCGAAGCGTCGCGCTCGCACCCGAGACGATCGCCTCGTTCGACGCGGTCCTGCTCGCGACCGATCACGATGCCTTTGACTACGAGCTCATCCAGCGTCATGCCAAGCTGATCATCGACACGCGAGGCGTGTACGTCGCAGCCGCAGAGAATGTCGTCAAGGCGTAGGGAGCCGCTTCTGGCCGTCCCGGGCGCTCGCCAGCCACCGCTTGACCCTGGGGTGCGCAAGTACCTCGCGGTTCACGACGTTCGGCGGTAACTCGCCGCTGGCAAGCTTCGCCAGTCCCGTGAATGCTTCGGTGGCGATGCCGCCGAAGCATTCGTCGGTCGACGACAACGCATGCGGCGTGACGATCACGTTGTCCATCGACAGCAGCGAGTTGTCCCGCTGCACGGGCTCCCGCTCGAAAACGTCGAGAGCGGCGCCGGCGATTTGCCGCGTCCGCAGGGCGGCGATGAGCGCGCTTTCATCGACGATCGGACCACGGGCGACATTCACCAGATACGCCGATGGTTTCATCAATCCGAGCTGCGCAGCGTTCACGAGGTGACGCGTCTCTTCGTTGAGCAGGCAAGCCACCACGACGAAATCGCTCTCGGCCAGCAGCTCGTCGAGCGGCACGAGTCGCGCCCCGAGCTGCTCGATGTCCGTCGCCGGAACGTGCGGATCGGCGACCAGCACTGTCAGATCGAACATGCGCGCGATCGGGATCAGCGCCTTGCCGACCCCGCCTCCGCCGATGATACCCAGCGTGCGCCCGGTAAGTCCCATGCCCATCAGGCTCGCGCGTTCATTCCATCGACCGGCTCGCGTCAGGCGGTCCTTCTCGAGCAGACGCTGCGCGAGTGCGAGAACGAACGTCATGGCCATCGTCGCTACGGGACGCCGGATGGCGAGCGGCGTATTCAGCAGGATGACGCCGGCCTCGTTGAGCGCGGTGATGTCGACGGCATCGTATCCAACGCCGTGACGCGCAAGCGCCTTCAATCGCCCTTCCGCCGCGAGCGCAACCGAGTTGCGCGTCACGCTGGCCGCGTTGACGTACAGTGCGTCGTATTCGAGCCCCAGCTCGGGCGGGTACTCGGGATAGACCTTGCCAAGCCATTCCCACTCGACGTTGGGCGCCGCGTCGAGGTGGGCGAGGGGTCCTCGCCCGAACGCAGGGTCGCCCGGGCTGTTGAGCAGTTCCCGGGCTAGGCCGATTCGAAAACGCTCGCTCATCGACTAGGGCGACTGCCCAGGAACTAGACGGTGAATCCCGCGGCTTTCGCGTCGTTGTAGAACATCTTTACGGTGTCGAGGGAGTACTCGTCGAGGTCCTTTCCGACGAGCTCGAGCTTCTTCAATACGTCATTGGTGACGGTGATCACGTGGCATCCGATCGCGTCCGCCTGGAAGATATTCAGCAGCTCGCGCGGGCTGGCCCAGATCAGCTCCCCCATTCGAAGTTCCCTCATCAGCTCGACTGCGGCCGCCATCAGCGGAACCGGGTCCCTGCCGGTATCCGCGATTCGGCCGGCGAAAACCGAGACGTAGCTAGGCACGCCCGGAGCGAGGCTCTCCACTACATGGCGCACTTGCGTCAGCGTCATCAGCGCCGTCACGTTGAGCTTCACCTTGCGCTCGGACAGCTTGCGCAGCAATCCGTACGCCGGCTCGCGCCGGGTGTTCGTCACGGGGATCTTGACGTAGACGTTGTCGCCCCAGCCTGCCATCGTCAGCGCCTGCTTCTCCATCTCCTCGAAATCGTCGGAGAAGACCTCGAACGAGATCGGCTTGTCGCGGATGTCCTTCAGTACGTCCCGGGCGAAAGCCTCGTATTTCGTAATGCCGGCCTTGCGCATCAACGTCGGATTCGTCGTCAGGCCGCGGATGAACGGCTTCGCGGACATTTCCAGCATGCCCGCCTTGTCTGCGCCATCGGCGAAGATCTTTACCTTCAGGTGCTCGATCGCTTTCATCTAGCTGGCGTTCCTTCCCACTTGTTCGACATCCTCTGCAGGCGCGGATCCGACACCATCAAATGCCAGATCACCGCCTGAAAGGCCTCGGTGTGAGGTGTAACGGCGTCGGGATTGATCGTTGGAATTATCACACAGCAATCCGCGACGCTCGCCGTGAAGCCGCCGTTGCGGCCCACGACGCCGATGACTTTGGCGCCGACCTCTTTTGCGAGCTGAACGGCCCTGACGATGTTCGGGCTGATGTTTCGCTCGAGATCCCCGCCGCCGACGGAGAACACAAGCAGCATGTCGTCCTTGCTCAGCCGGCTGACCTTGAGCCATCCCGAGTACGTCGTCTCCCATCCCTCGTCATTCGCCCGGGCGGTAAGCTCGCTGACGTTGTCGCTCGGCGCGTAGGTCTCGATGCCGCAGAGCTTTCTGAAATCGTTGACGGCATGACCTGCGTGGCCGGCGCCTCCGCCGACGCCGATCAGGAACAGCCGTCCGCGCGAGTCGCGCAGCTGCGCGAGCAGCTGCGTCATGCGATCGACGGCTGCAACGTCGATCTGATCGATGATGCGCTTTGCCTCCTGCAGGTAACGGTAGGCAAAGAGATCCGTGCTTTTCTGCATGATTCGATTCCTTGCGTTGAGCTTCAGGCGGATTGTAGTGCCGAGTCGAGCGCGACGACGTCGACGGGGCTGAAGTAGTTCTGACAGTAGGTCATCGCGGGCGCCGCTTCCGCGTTGAGTCGATCCTGACTTGCCCGCAGATCCGATTCGACCGTCTGCAGAAATTCCTCTGCCGTGCTCACTACGCTGCGCCAGCTCGCGAGCTCGTGCATCGGGTCGAACGAGAGCTCACCCGGGCGGGAAACGTAGATCGGCCGGATGCCGGCGAGCACTGCATGCACGGCGGCGCTGCTGCCGCGATAGAGCGCCCACCGCGAGCGGGCGTAGTCTCCGGCGATCGGGATTGCGGAGACTTCGACGTTCGGCGGCAGCGATTGCAGGCGCGAATCCTGCGCGGCGATCGATGCAAAAGTCAGCACCGGATGCATGCGAAGCAGGAAACGGACGCTGGGCGCGAGCTTTGCGCATTGCAATGCAAAGTCGAATAGAACCAGACATTCCCCGGGGAGCCCTTCCGGAATCACCAGGCACGTCGGCGGGCCGTCGGGCGGCTGCCTGCGCGTCTGCGGTACCGGCGAGCGGCGATGCGTCCCCAGCACGCCGATCGGGATCCCGCCGAGCCCCGGCGCGCATGCCAGCTGGTCACGCGTGGCCGGGCCTGCGGTCAGGATGAGGTCAGGGTCGAACGCCCCTCCGAGGCGGCGTTTCACCGCATGCTGTCTCGGAAACAGGATCGTGTGGTGGTAGCCGATGCAGCGAACGGCCGGGTGGACGCTGCGCGCGGCGGCGAAGACGACGCGTTCCCATGCGTGAGCCTCGTAGGTCGCGACGATTGCGCCGGGCCTGATCCGCCGGACGAGCTCGGCGACCTGTTCTCCAATTCGCAGTGCGATCACGGAGTTCATCGAGCGCGCGTGACCGGCAGCGGACAGCAAGGCGCGCCGATGGAAATCGTCGCGCGCTCCACAGGCTTCGATCCGCAAGCGCCTTGATTCACTGCGCAGGCGGCGCGCGAGCGTGGCCTCCCCTCTGACGCCCAGGGTTCTCGAGAGCACAATGCGGGGCACCTTTGCGGCGACCCACCCGGGCATGAAGGTCGGCGCCGGGTGCTCGACGTGATTGATCAGCGCAACCGCGCAGGTTCTTCCGCGTGCGGCCAGCGCGTCCGGCAATTCGCCGAAATAGAAATCGCTTGCGGCACCGGCCTGCGCGGCATTCACGAAATGTGACACGAACAGCACGTCGGCACGGTCGGGCGACCGATCGCCATAAAACCATGTGCCGCCCTCGCGAAAGGTCGATACCGCGTGGGCAACACGTCCGCCGATGCGGCGTAACGAGCGCAGCAAGCCGCGTTGCCGATCGTCGAAGAGCTCTGCGTACTGCATCAGGTTGTGGGGGTGCTCGCTGAGCACGTGCAGCCAGCGAATCGCCACCCGCTCGACACTTGACCCGGGTCCCAGCAGGATGTCGTCGCAGACCCGGGTGAGCAGTCGGTACTCATCCTCCGTCATACGACGCGCTCGTCGGATCCGAGCTCGCCGGCAAGGAACCGGATTGCGTTGCGAACGCACGCGAGCTCCATTGCGGCGCGCGTCTCCAGAGTGTTGGTCGCGGAGTGGGGCGTCAGGATGACTTGCTCGAAATCGCAAAGCGGGCCCCGGTACGGCTCCTCGCCGAAGACGTCCAGTCCGGCTGCCGCAATGTGCCCGGAGCGCAACGCTTCCACGAGCGCCGCTTCGTCGACCATGTCGCCTCGGGCGAGGTTGACCAGGATCGAGCCGCGTTTCATGCATGCAAGCTCGGCCTGCCCGATCAGGATCGGGCGCTGCGGATTCCTCGAGGCATGGAGCGAGACGATGTCCGCCTCCCGCAGCAGCTGCTCCCGCGAGACCAATTGCACGCCGGGCGGTCCGCGGTCCGGATCGACCAGCGGGTCGAACGCAAGAACCCGGGCGTCGAATGCCCGGCACAGGGCGGCGACCTTTCTGCCGATGCGCCCCAGGCCGATGAGGCCGACGGTGCGCCCCTCGAGCAAATGCGCCGTCACGCGTTCCCACCGGCGCGCCTGCATCCGGTTCGCCTGGGACCGGAGGTTGCGGCTCAGCGCGAGAAACATCGCCAGCGCCAATTCGGCAACAGCCGTCGTCGGTATGTCGGGGGTATTCGCGACTGTAATACCTCTTTCCCGCGCGGCCACGAGATCGATCGCGTCCACCCCCACGCCGCAGCGCGAGATGCAGCGCAGCGCTGGAAGCGCGCACAGCGTTGCGGCATCGTACGGCTCGACGCCCGCCACAATCACGACGGCCGTCGTGGCTTCACGGAGGATTTCCGTAGTCGTGATGCGCTTTCCGGTGGCGTGGATGCGGTATGGATGCCCGCTAACCTCGAGCAGCTCGAGCGGTCGCCGGTCGTGCTCGGCGAACGTGGAGAGGGCGACGAAAATCAAGCGGCCCTCAAGCCAGCCGCTTGCCGACGAACTCGGCGATGCCGAACAGATCCGGAAAGGTCACGGGCGGCGGCGCGTCGAATCCCAGGCCGCTGTCGCGGGCAAGAAATTGCACGCCGGTTCGCATCGCAGCGTTCTGGTCGCCGGCGGAGTCTCCAACCAGCAGCGCCTGCGCAGGTTCTGCGCTCTCGCGGACGAGCACGTTCCGGATTGCGTCGGCCTTGGTCCATGGCGGGCAGCCATAGACGTCGCGAAACCAGCCGGCGAGGCCGCGACGATTGAGAATCAATGCCAGGTCGTCGGCGGGGGTCACCGACGCCAGGTACACGGGCACTCTCGGCGTCACCGCCCGCAGGAACGACTCCGCGCCCGGAACGAAGGGAACGGCCATGATTCCCTCCAGCGTTCGCCGCGAGAATTCGCTCGCCAGGTCTGCCTTCAGCGCCTGATCCCCCGCGCGGCCCATGCGTTCGAGCAGATGGTCGAACTTCGCGAACCGGCTCAGCGACACGTGGGCGAAGTGGAAGTCCATCATCGCGTCGGCATGCTCGGGAAAGCGGGCGAAAACGCTGCGGAAGGCTTCAGTTTTCACGGCGTTGGATTCGAGCACCACGCCGTCGAAATCGAGGATCACGACCCGCAGGTCCTGCATGGCGGTTCAGCCCTTCAGCGCTCGCGTGGCCTGTTGCAGCGCCCGCGCGCTGTCGCCGAGAAACAGGATGTCGGTCCCCAGCGCGATGAAGCGATAGCCTTGCTTCACGGCCGCGCGGCAATCCTCGGCCGCAGTTCTGGGCTGGACGAAATGGATTCCGGCCGCCAGGCCCTTGGCCAGCGTCGCATCCAGCACCCTTCGTTTCGCGGCGACGAGGTCGGGGTGATTGAGCTGCCCGGGAATTCCGAGCGACAGCGACAGGTCGTAGGGACCGATGAACGTGCCGTCGATGCCGGGCACTGCGAGGATCTCATCGATGTTCGCGACCGCGTCCTTGTGCTCGATCTGGACCATCAGCAGCGTGTCGTCGTTGGCGTTCTGCACGTAGGCGTCGAAGTGCTCGCCGTAGCCCTGCGCGCGGGCGAGCCCCACTCCCCGGAATCCGAGCGGCGGGTACTTCGTCATCTGCACCGCGAGTTCGGCATCGGCCCTGGTGTTCACCATCGGCACGAGCACGCCCGCCGCGCCGGAGTCGAGCACTGCTTTCGCCTGGATGGGATCGTTCCATGCGAGCCGTACCAGCGGCACCGACCCTCGCTGCTCGATCGCGATGATCAGCCGCAGCGCTTCTGAAACGTCGATCGCCGTGTGCTCGGTTTCGATGACGACCCAATCGTACCCGGCCATTGCGAGGATTTCTGCGATCGAGGGATGGCCCATCGAGAGCCACGAGCCCATCGAGGGCTCGCCCCGGCGCATCTTGGACTTGATTCCGCGTGCGAGCATCAGTTTTTCTTTCGTGCCACGAGTCGGGCGAAGGAAGTGAGTCGGCGGGATTGCAGGAATTCGACCAGCGCCGAGCGGCCCGCCGGGTCTTCGCGTTCTACGAGCGCACGCACCGTGCGGGGCCAGGGCGCGTGGGGCTCGGCCAGCATGGCCCGGTAGATTGTTTCCGCGTCGAACATCCCAGGCGTGCTCAGCTCGAGCACTTCCCAGGCGGGCGTTCCGAACAGGCGCAGCAGGCCGCGCACCGTGGGCAGGTTCAACTTGTCCGGCGGCTGGACGGTGGGTGAACGTTCCCATAGCGTCTGGACTTCGAGGCCGCTCGCGACCGGCGCGGTCGCGAAGACGACCCCGCCGCGAGCCATGGTCGCTTGCAGCGCTGTCGCCAGCGCGCGCAGATCGGCTGCGCGATCCAGCACGTCCACCGCAATCACGACATCGGCCGGACCCAGCGTCGGGAGCTCGGCAACGGAGGTGGGGCGGACCTGCACGTGGCTATCGGCAGCACCGTCGAGATCCGCCGTCATCCCTGCAGCAACCACGCTCGTGATTCCAGGGGCTGACGCCGCAACGTGATCAAGCAGAGCGCGTCCAAATGGCGAAAGGTCGATCAGCCGGCGCGCCGCGGGAACATACTCGGCAATCCCGTCGAGCACCCAATTCGCGCGCGGCCCGACGATCTTCTCGACACGCGCCGCAGCACTCGACGGCAGCAGACGCTCGCGCCAAAAACGCGCCGGCGCCGATTCGCGATACCAGGCGCGGATCGCTTTCTCGGCAGGGCGCGAGTTCGCGTACAGTGTGCCGCACTCCTCGCACTCGGCATAAGCGAATCCGTGCCGCTCGAACGCGGGCCGCGAGACCGTGCCGCCGCAGGCCGGACAGTCCACCTTGATCCAGTCGGCTCGATCGCTCCAGCGCGCGGCGATCTCGGCCGCGACCAGCGCGCGCCATTCAGCGACCGACTCGCGCGGCTTGATCTCGAACTCCGAGATTTCCTGAACCGAGACGATGGTTTTCATGAGGCAGCGCAGCGGGAACGTTGCAGCAGGGGCTGCTGGTACACGCGATCGACGATTTCCATGACCCGCAGGGCGTCGAGCGAAGTCCCGAGCGTCACCGGCTTATCCTCGCGGACGCAGTCGACGAAATGTGCGACTTCTAGATCCCACGAGGGGTCCGAATCGTAATAGGTCGTCTCTTCCCGGGGATTGCCGATCGCAATGCGCTCTCCTGGCGCCGGGCGCCGACCTACGATTAGAGTCTCGCGCCCGTAGCTGCCGGTTTTTGAAAGCAGCCCGCTGACGAGCACGTATCCTTTCTCGCAGCCGATTTCGAGCCGAAACGTATGCTTCCAGGAAGTCGCCGAGGAATGCAGCTGAGCCATCTGGCCGCGTTTCGTGCGCAACAGCACGAACGCGTTGTCCTCGACCGGGACGTCGAATGCAGTGATTCCGCGCATCGCGACGATTTCCTCGAACTCGCCGACGAAGAGACGAAAGAGATCGAGCATGTGGATTCCCTGATCGAGCAGGATGCCGCCGCCGCCGATGGCCGGGTCATTGCGCCACGACGTGTGATAGTCGTAGCCGCCGCCCTTGCCGTACACGCCGCGCAGCGTCAGGACTTCGCCCAGCGCCCCGGAATCGATGATCGCCTTGGCATCTGTGATTCCCGGATGGTGGCGATGGTTGAACCCGAACACCAGCTTGCAGCGCGGATTGGCCGCTTCCGCGGCGCGGATGCGCCGCACATCGGCGAGGTTCCGGCCGGGGGGCTTCTCGCAGAAGACGTGACGCCCGGATTGCAGGGCCTTGATCGCGACTTCGGGAATCAGGTAGTTCGGCGTGCACGCGAATATCACGTCTACGTCCGCAGCAACCAGGTCTTCCCATGCAGCGTAGGCGGGAACGCCGAGCGCGGAGATCGCCTCCGTGCGGCCGGGATCGCACACGCCCGCCAGCTCGAGACTCGGATGGTCGGCGACGTTCCTGTGGCGGATCTGCCCCATATATCCGTAGCCGACGATGCCGGCGCGCAATCTGTCGCTCATTTCGGTTCGCGTTGCAGGCGGGTGCGCTCGAACAGCGCGCGCTGTTCGGGATCGCTCTGCAGCACGGACTCGATCAGCGCGACATCGCCCGGCCGATCCACGCCCAGCGTCACGTAGTCGACCACGACTCCGGCAATGCGAATGCCGTGCTCGAGCACGCGCAGCATGTCGACCGATTCAGCCCTTTCGAGGGGCGTTTGCGGAAGAGCGCTGAACCGCGGCAGAAAGCTCGTGCGAAACGCCATGATCCCGGTTTGCCGGAATACGGGCACCGCCAGTCGCTCCCTGAAGAAAGGTACCGGCGCGCGAGTCAGATAGATCACGTTGCCGCGCAGGTCGCAGGCCGCTTTGACGATGTTCGGGTTGTCGTAGTCCTCCGCAGACTCCAGAGGCGACAGGAGATTGACTACGTCGGCATCTGGGTCATCCAGCAGCGGTTGAACGACGCGGGAGACGGCTTGCGGATTCAGCAGAGGCTCGTCCCCATTGACCATGGCGACGATCTCGCCGTCGAGCTGCTGCATTGCCTCCTCGACCCGATCGGTACAACGCTCATGCGTGTCCCTGGTCATTACTGCCTTGCCACCCGCCGCCTCGACCACCTGCTGGATGGCCAGGTCGCAGGTGGCCACCACAACGCTATCAATGCCTTCGGACAGCAACGCGCGGCGCCGCACATGCTCGACCATCGGCAGCCCGAGTATGGGCACGAGCGGCTTGCCCGGGTATCGCGAAGATCCCATTCGCGCCGGAATGACGACGATAATGCCCGGTCGGGCCGCTCCTTGCCCCGTCATTGTGGCAACACACCGCAATCGACGTTCACGCACTGACCGGTGATCGCCGCGGCGCCTGGAGAGGCGAGGTACACGCAGGCTGCGGCCACCTGGGCGTCGGTGGGCAGTACACCCAGCGCGGCCTGTGTGGATGCAAACTCGGCCAGATAAGACCCGATCTCACGCCCGCCGGTCGGCGAGCGCGCTTCCTGCAGTGCCTCCTCGAGACCGCTGGTGCGCACGTAGACCGGACACACTGCGTTGACCCGGATACCGGCGGCACCCAACTCCTTCGCCAGCGCCTGCGTAATGCCGTTCACGCCGAACTTCGTCGCGCAATAGACGGAGTTGTTGGCGCTGCCGCGCTTCCCTGCGAGGCTGGAGATATTGACGATCGCTCCGCCTCGGGGGAGGTGAGGCGCGGCGGCCTGGCAGGCGAACAGAACGCTCTTCAGATTCGTCTCCACCATCTCGTCCCAGAACGACGCGTCGATCTCGCGCAACGAGCGCCAGGCCGACACGCCGGCGTTATTCACCAGCACGTCGATCTGCCCGGTCCACGCGAGGGCTTGCTTCACCATGGAGCGCAAGTCATCTGGACGCCGCACATCGGTCTTTACAAAGCGAGCACGCTCGCCCAGCTCCGCAGCGAGCCCCGTGTCGGTGCGCCCGGCGATGACGACGCTTTCGCCGGCGGAGTGAAACGCCCGCGATATCGCCGCCCCGATGCCGCGCGAGCCGCCGGTAATCAGGATTGTCCGCTGTGCCATCTGGATCGGTCTCCGATCGCCGTCGCCGGCGCTAGATGGTCATCGCCGTGAACCCGCCGTCGACGGCGATTTCGGCACCCGTCACGAAGCCGGCCGCATCCGAGAACAGCCACAACACGGCGCCGACGAGTTCGGCGGGCTGTCCGTACCGGCGCATCGGTGTGTGCGACAGGATGGACTCCTGCCGCTGCGCATCGATGAAATGAGTCTTCGACCATTCGGTCGGAAAGAACCCCGGGCGCAACGCGTT
>Ga0070704_100000432_pt1 | contig 19575 bp, 36 predicted proteins | sample KBSK5252metaG_FD_65467 | JGI IMG/M metagenome (GOLD analysis project Ga0070704, IMG submission 65467) | Corn, switchgrass and miscanthus rhizosphere microbial communities from Kellogg Biological Station, Michigan, USA - KBS K5-25-2 metaG | ecosystem: Host-associated > Plants > Roots >...
TTCGCGCTTCGCGCCGATCAGGCGCTTCAGCCGCACCGCGCTCGACGCGCCCGCCCCGAAACCCAAAATGTAGAACGGGGCCATCCGAACGTCGTGCACTGCCTCACCGATGCCGACCACGGAACAGAGCGCGCAGAGCATTGCTACGGCTCCGGTTTCGCGTGCTCGATTGCTCTCGGAGAAGTGGACCCACATGACGCAGGCGGCGTCGTAGACGAAGCCGCTCGCGAACGTCGCGAGGGCGTGCAGAAGAAAGAGGCCGGGCGGGCTCACGATTGCCTCGTCCCTCGGCACGCCGGACAGAACACGGCCGCCACATCGAGCGTGAGACCGTACGTGAAGCGAGGATCTCCTGTCGTCCGCGGCAACGGGTACGTGGGGGGGTCAGAATCGAGAGCGGGCGTCACGGGAAGAATGGTTCCTCCGCCCACGCGAGGAAGGCCTTGCGATGGTCGTCGTCCCAGACCGCCATCGCACGGGAGAGGTTGAAGCGCCCGAACCCCGGCTTGACCTTCAGGCCTTCCTTACGCCAGTCCGTGTCCCCGTTCCAGACGTGCAGCAGGAACATCGCGGCCTGGCGTGAGCCTCCCGTCGCGGCTCCGCTGTTCAACCAGTCGATCAGAGCGGTCACGTTCCACGGTGAGACGCCAGGGACGTTGCGCATCGACGGGAACAACTGGCCGAGGATTGCCATCGCGTCCTGGCCAGTAGTCGGCCACGCGGTCATGTCTCTCACCTCCTGGCCAGAGGTCCACGCGGACATGTTTATCACGTCTCGTCCTCTGGTGCCGGCGGCGCAGGCGGCAGGAGCTTTGCCGCGAACTCAGGGCTCGCGACCTGCTTCAGGATGCCCCGCACGCTGCGATTGTACCAGTTCTTGAGGGGCGATGTCTCCGCCGTGTCGGCGATCTTGCGCGTGTCGATCATCGCGTCGGTCTCCGCGAGGTTCCTGATCGAGCGCTCGACCCGGATCGCTCGCGACGTCGCGACGTTCTTCACCATGTCGAAGTCGTCCACGGTGGCGCGCACGCCGAGGCCACGCGACGGGTGGATGTCGCGGTTGAACTTCTTGCGCAGGATGACGCGCGCCCGGGCCATGGTGTCCCGCGTGCGCTCGACGTCCTTGCTGTCGAGCCTCGGCAGGTGCTTGTAGCCCTCGATGGCCTTGGTGACCTCGTTGTAGCCGGCGAAGTCGTAGGGCATCGTGCGGGCCCACCAGTCGAGGAAATGGGCGATCCGCAGGGCCTTGCCCGGGAGGTTGCCCTCGTCGTCCTTCAGCTCGGAGAGCGGATAGCCTCGCAGCGCGCCCTCGCGGTTGTGCCTCTGATGTCGTGCCATTCTGTGTCTGTCTCCTTTCATGCGGGCGAGCTGCCCTTGTGCTGCTGATACTCCAGGCAGTCCTGCACCGCCTGCCATGCCTCGACGACGCTCTGGTATTGCGAGCGCGTGGCGTCGCCCGCCGTGTCGGCGTGATATTCCCGGGCGAGTTGCTTGAAGTTGCGCCGGGTACTGCTGAAGAAGCTGTCGGTGATGATGCCGTCCTTCGGCGGGACGACTCGCAGGACGCCGCACGCGTCGGTGAGCCGGCGCTTCGCGATCGCGTCGGTCATGGAGGCGGCGCCTCCGCCGGCCTTGATCCGACCGAGCCGCTTTTGCACGTCCTCAATCACGATCTTGATGTCCCGTTCGAGGCGCTGCACCTCACGGACGGCGATGGCCTCGTCGTGGCCCTTGAGCTGCTCGCGCATGAATCCACCAACGAGCGAGCGAAGCTCGGACCAGAACGTTCTGGTGTCCCGTGCGTCTACCGCGACTCTCGCAGGTGGCGCCGCGGGTCTGCTGCTCGGTGGCTCGTCGCGGAAGAGACGTGTCGGCGACCGCTGGCGAACGATCTTGCCGTTCTTCAGGTGGCGGACGTTGGGCCGCGAATCGTACTCCGCGATCTCCCGGGCGACTGCGTCCTCGATGTCCTCGCCCGGACGCTTGGTCGCACGGGCCGCCCTGATGAGGTCGAGGGCCGTCCGCGCCGTCATGTCCTCCTCGACGCGCTGCCAGAGTGGAATGGCAGCGTCGCCGAAACCGAACAGCTCGAACCGCTGCTCGATGTCGAACGGATTGATGTCGAGCCCGAGGGCGTCGCGCACGTACTGGCCGCGTCGTTGCTCCTTCTTCTTCGCCGAAAGGTTCCACACCTGTAGCTCGATGCTCACCCGGTCGCGTTCCGTGATGGCCGCGCGGTGCTGTCTCTTCAGGAATTCCAGGGTATCCTCCATTCTCACTCCCATTGCTTTCTCAGCGCCGCGATGTCGGCGCCGATCGAGCTGAGCGCTCCGGCGACCATGCTGACGTCGCTCCTCAGCTCCGCGACCTCTTTCGCGAGCTGCTCATGATGGTCGAGCAGCGCGGCGCAGAGCTTCAGCGTCGCTTCGGCTACCTGCTCCGGATCCTGCTCTTCCGGCTCAGGCTCGTCGGTAGGTTCCGACTCCGCCGGTCCGACGTCACCGCCAAGATCGTCCGGCAGTGCCGCACGGCCCCACACGAGGCCCTCCACGAGCGCGACCTTGTCGGGCCCCGTCAGGTACGGGTCGAGCTTGCCGGCCTCCGCGAGCTTGTAGCGATGCGCCTCTCCGACCGCCGTCGGATTCGAGCTGACCACCAGCCCCTGCTTCCTCAACCGCTTCAAGAAGCGCAGCGTCCAGTACTCGCCATATATCTCCCCAAAGAGGTCCGCGCCCGTCGCTTCTTCGCCCTTGGCGAGCCGGCCAAGGATGCGCAGAGCGAGCTGCCGCTGCTTCGCTTCTTGAGCGAGGCTCGCCACTATGCCGGCCTCCCGATACGCGGAAACGAGATCGCCCACACGAAGGGGTTTTCGATCCAAGGGGCCCGGTCGCCGTTCAGCTTGTCCCAGAGCCGGTAATACGCCTGGACGTGGGGCGCCTGCGGATGAGTCTCTCGGTCCTCGTCGCTCGGCTCCACGCCCTCCGCGATGGCGTCTTCTTCCGTGATCGAGCAGAGGCGTTCGAGCCCGAGTGCTGTGATCGTCAGCGTAAGGCGTGACGCCCACCGAGGCATGTGGATGGAGGGCTTCCACATCTCCCGGTCGGTCTCTTCGTCCACGGCCGGCGTGTCGCCGGTGGCCCTGTAGGCGACGCTGCACTCGCGATCGGCGATGGGGCGTCCATCGGGATGGTCTTCGTCGTAGACGATGCCGTCGTCGCAACCGGCAGGCCAGACGATGGAGAAGGTCTCGCGGACCCAGATCGCGCCGCCGACACTGCCGTAAGGACACCACCCTAGCTCGCGGCCATCCGGCTTGGACGTGCTCAGCATGTACGCCTGCTGCTCGGGGGTGAGCCGGGCCACGCGGCGCGTCTGCGTCTTTCGACCTTCGAGCAGGGCGAGGATCATGGGCGCCGAGAAGATGAGGCTGTGCTCCTTGACCGGATCCATCAGAAGACCTTCCACGGACCCGCGGTGACCTGCTCGTCCTCCGTGACGCCGAAGAGCGTGCTCACCTCGGCGCGGATGACGCCGACGCGGCGCTTGCAGCAGAGGGCCACCGCACCCGCCTCGTACGCACGATCGTCGGAGGCGATGCTGACCCCCGTGCCTGCAACATAGAACGGGGCCGTCTTGCAGTGCGGGCAGACGCCTGGCGCCAGGGCATGTGTCGCGTACGGCGCGTCAACCGAAAGCGAACGCGGTGGCTCGTCCGGAGCGATGAGTTGGAGTCTCATACGCCACCCGCGCCGCGCAGGTGGAAGCCACAGAGGTGGACCTCGCGCTCCTTCTCGTTCTCGGCGAGAAGCGAGCCGCAGCGCCAGCAGCGGTCGGGCTCGTACTTGATGAGGGTATCCCGAAGCCGCACGAGCGTCGACTCGTTAGCGACGTCGATCGCCGCCACGCGCAGCATGGCACACAGCTCGAAAGTAGTGTGATCGAGCTTCAACTTCGCGCACTCGAAGGCACCACTGACCGTGTCGGACAGCGAGGATAGTTGCGCGGGCGAGGCCCAGGCCGTAGCGACGCCGTCGCTGCAACAGCCCTCATGGCCGATCGGCAGCACGCACCTCAGCTCGCCGCCCTCGCGCTGCGGCCTGTACCCGCAGCGAGCTTCGAGCCGCTCAACCTCGGCGAGAAACTCGGCGGCTCCACCGTCCGGATCCATCTGAGCAATCTCCTCCAGCTCTGCGCGTCGTTCCGGTGTCATCGGCGACCGTCCAGATCGAAGACGCCGAGGCCCTGGCTCGGTGCGCGCGTGGCATCCCGTGCCCGCTTCGCTTCAGCGAGACCCCGCCGCGTGCGCTCGTACTCACGCAGCGTGCGTCGGATGACCGTGATCCATGGTGGCTCCTCCACCTGCTCCTCGGGGCCAGCGTACGCTGCGAGAGCAGCCACGAGCCGGTCCGTGTCGACGGTGTGCTGGATCGGACCCGTTCGACCCCGCCCGAGCACGTCGCAGAGGGCTTCGAAGACCTCCGGGAGGGTCTCGTCGCGACGAGCCTGGATGCGCTTCTGCTGAGCAAGGGACTGTGCGCGGTTCATGGTCGCCTTTCTTCCAGCGGCTGCGTTTCTTCCCGCGGCATCGCCACGAGCGCCGCAGCAATTGCATCGATCAATGATCCTGCGTGCCCGCGCTGCACCGTCCGCCACATGAGGGCGCGGTGGCGGAGCATGCCGACGGGTACCTCGACGAGCTTCACCGAGCAACCGGCCTCACCGTTCGGGAACGTGCATGGTCTCGCCTCGAATGTGACACCCCGGGTATCAGTCCATCGCGTCACGATGCCCGAGCGCGCGGCGCGAACGACATCCTCCGGCGTCTCGTGTTCCCTGTAGCCTCGGATCTCGACCGTGATGCCGTCGTCGCGTCCCGCGGCATCAATCGTGTCGCCGCGGAGCATCCTCGCATCAAGCAGATCGGCCGGCTCGGAGGCGCCGGTCAGGTAGTGGGCGTGTACGGGACCGTACACGTCCGCGTAGGCCCTACCGCCAGCGTCGAGGTCTTCCGCAAGGATCCGCATCGCGTCCGCGATGTGTGGGTGCTCGCCATAACCCTTGAACGGCCCCTCCATCGAGAGGACCCGAAGGCCACCGCCCGATCGAAACCCATGCAGCTTGCTCCCACCAAGGAGAGCGCGCGCAACGCTCCGTGAGACCCACGGCGGTACGATGAACGCCGCCACCTCTTTCATCGGGCGCCTCCCGGACCGCGTGCGTGATGCTCGCGAAACTCTGAGGGCGTCGCGAAGACGATCCGACGGTCTGGCGGCAAGACGAGTAGCCGCCGCCGTGCGTTCTTGCAGACGTTCGCGCGATAGATCGCGGCGCCTGCGCACTCGGCGCCCGCAAGCACGTGACAGTCGATCGGCTCGTCACCATGCGCGATGTCGATCCACTGCTCGATACTGGCGCCACCGAGCCATCCTGGCAGCGAATCGCGCGACCAAGGGCAATCGGAACACGGGGCGGCGTGTTGGCTCTTTGCCGGCACTGCCTCCTCGCTGGCTACGAGCTGCCGCTTCATTCGCGCTGCTCCACTAGCCCGAGGCGCTCCTCATACCGTGCGAGCTTCGTCAGCACGCGTCTATCCACGCCGTGCTGCCCGGCCAAGAGACGAGCCGTGCCCATGCACAGGATCACGTCGGCGATTTCATCCGCCACGTCATCGAGCGAGGCTTTCTTTCGGACAAGATGGTTGATGGCGACGATTAGCTCGGCGCACTCCTCCTGAATGTGACGCCACTGCGATTCGGACCCGAACCGATCGATGCCGGCCCGCACGGCACGGCTGACGCGCTCCTGGACCTGCTCCGGTGTAGGCAGCGCGGTCCGCGATGTTTTGCGCTGCGTCATGTATCCTCGTCCGCTTCGCCACGCTCGATGAGGCTCGCTCGGTATTCCATCGCCTCGGTCCAGCCTTGGACGAAGGAAATCGGGGTCGGATGCGCCGCGGCATGCCTGCACTCCGCCGCTCGTGCGCGGCGCACTTCGGCACGGACGAAGTCAAGGAGACGGGTGTAAAGATCCGGCGGAGGCTCGGAGGCAGAGCCCGACAGGTTGACGTTGTAATGGTGTAGCCAGACGACAGCGGCTACCCGCTCGGAAAGCGTGGCGGCGTAGCGCGCGGCTCGTCGCTCCTCCTGCCAGTTATCACTGCTCATGGTGCATCCGTCTGTTGAGCGAGCGTCGCCCGAATCTCGGCGGCTTGGTAGATGGCGACCTGGCGCGCACGACGATGTACCCGAGCGAGCGGAGCGCCTCACGCATCTTGGCCTCGTGTGTGAGCCAGGCCTTCCGGTCGCTCCAAGGTCGCTGTTCCCACTGCGTCCGCGGGTAGTAACCGAGCGCCATGAAGCGAGCCTTCGCCATCGCTCTCGTAGGTAGAGGGATGCGGAGTTCCGGATCCGGTTCTCTCAGGACGGAGCGGTGCTTCATGGTGCACCGCTGCTCTCTGGAGGAGCGGCCGTCTGTTGAGCGAGCGTCGCCCGAATCTCGGCGGCTAGCGACGCGGCTTCCGCGTAGGTCACGGCTCCGGGTGTTTGGCTGTTCCTTGGGCTCCAGAAGGTCACGGGTTCCGTGCGAGCGTCCACAGCGCAGCGTCTGAACGACACCTCCGCGTGAGTCTCGATAGCCTCCGCAATCGCCAGCATCTCGCCTGGCGTCCCCTCTACGTCGGCGTCGCTGAACCGGGCCGAACAGCGCAACGCGCTCGTGTTGGGCCCAGTCATCTCTACCCAGACTCGCCCATCGTGCTCCGCGCGCTCGATGAGATACCAACCGTCCATTACGTCGCACTTCACAATTTTCAGTTTCACGGTCGACCTCCCTGGCATGGGGCAGCCCAGCTGCTCCGGCCGCGGTCCTGCATCGCCAGTGCACATATTCCACCAATGAAGGCGGCGCTGATGACGAGAACGATCGTCAGGGCGAGGAGTCCCGCATCCCGCTTCATGGTCGAGTGTCCTTGAGCCAGTTCCATACGTCGCTTGTTGGACGAGCTACTGCGGTGTCGGCATTCACCGAAACGGTCTTGCGCACTCCCTTTGCGATCTTCACGAGGCCTTCCGCTGCCGCTCGGTACGGCACCGGCAGCTCGCGGATCGTTTCCAGGTAACATGTCCTGATGAAGTTCCACTCCGTCTCGGGGCCTTCGTGGCACTCGCGAAGGATGGCAACGCTCAGGAGGTGCAAGACGCGGAGCGCCTCCATCGGGCCGGCGGCGCGCTTGAGGACCTCCGGCCATATTCCCGCAGCTAGCTGCTCCTCTCGTTCCGAGAACGTCATGCGGACAGGCGTGCGCTGGTTGCGCTCGTTCTTCCAGAGAGTCATGCGCGGGGCCGTTCTTCGAGCAGCTCGCAGAACGAGCCGACGAGGAGAGAGCCAGAGCGTTGCCACTCTCCGAGCGTAGGCTCCGCACCGTCTCGCAGGATCGGTGCACTCCAGCCTTGCGCCCCGCCGCGCGTTTCGAGGGTCACGCCGAGGATTTCGAGCCGCTCGGGATGGAGTCGCATGGGACGATGGTTCGCGTCGGCGAGCCACTCTTCCGCAGTCTGGCCGACGAGCTTCCAGGCTTCGGTGACGGTGATAACCGCAACGCCCTTGTGCTCCTTGATGAGCCGCTTCACGGCCGTCAAGAACGCAGTCTTCGAGCCCTGCTCGTTGATGCTGGACTCCGGAGAGATGATCGTCGGCGCGAGCCCACCGGGTACACGCGACAGCACCATCGCCATGGGCCAGTGGTAGCCGTCACGGGTGAAGATACGACGGGCGCGCTCTCGGATCGCGTCCGCGACGTCAGAGACGTCCGCCCCATGACCGCACTCGCCGCCCTCGATGACCCGGAATTTGTACTCGACGCTGGTCACGGTTGGACCTTGAGATCGAGCAGCCCCGCGAGCTGAATCACTTCGGCCAGCGCATGCTCGCGCGTCTTGGCGATGGCCTCCTCGGGGGTCGTGCCGTATTGCGACCATGTCCCGCCGCAGCCAACCTCACCGAGAAAAGCGATGTAGTGGGTGTGCTTCGGCGACACCGGTGAGACCTTCCATCGGCCGCAGGCTGATACGGCCTCGTAGTACCAGCCGAGGTTCTCCCACACTCGTGGAGTCCAGCTGGGACCGAGTCTCTTGCAGAGCGCCGCCCCCGCCATCTTCGCAGCGGCATGTTCTGCCTTCGTGCAGCCACGACCACACGCGGGCGAGCAGAAGATGTATCCACCCCCGGTGGGGGTCCAGGAGAGAGCGGTCATGGTGTCCTAGCTGTCGTCTTCGTCAGCGGCGCCAGAAGGTGGGAGAGGCAGGAGGCATGCTTGTCACACAGGCGAAACTCAGTCGTGCCCAGATCGATCAAGATGACCTCCGCACCGGCACGAATGCGCCTGGTCGGGGTGAAGTGTTCCGAGCAGCCCTTCACCGAGCAGAGACCAACGTCGCGGGGGTCGCGTCTCGTGATGCTGATGGAGTCGATGAAGCCGTACTCCACGCTACTCGCACTCCGCGTAGTCGAACGAGACTTGCAGCACGTGGTCGTAGTTCCCGGAGGTCGCCTTTTTGCTGTACTCCTCGATGACGTGTGCAGGGCAGCCCGCGCGTTTCAGCGCGCGGCGCACGTTCGCGATGATGACAAAGGCGTTGCCGCTGTCGTCGGTGAGTTGCACGACTGGCTTCTCGATCTTGGTCCCAGGCACGTACTTCATGGCGGTCGCTCCTTCTGTTTGCATCTAGTGGAAAACTTGTCGAGTAACTTTTTCGTGGGGATATGCCGCGGTCAGGCAGCGCGTGCGTTGTCGTTAACAGCGGCGGTCGGCGGGGCGCAGCGCTCGAACACGGGAACGTTCGTGCAAGCGTCCGCGGTCGCCTCGCAGGTGCGGACGGCGGGACCCGTACCATCGTCGACGAAGGCGACTTCCAGCGCGCTCAGCGGAAGATCGGGGTGAATCACGGGCATGAACAGCTCGTCGCCGAAGCGGACGGCGCCCGTCGCACCGTCGATGCCGAGCGTCGCCTCTCCGCTCTTGGGTAGGACCTTGAGGAGGTCTTCCAGCACCGGCCCGAGCACAACGAGCGGCTCTACTGCCGGCATATGCTCCAGCGTCGTGCCGACGGCGCCGTCGTAGTTTCGGTATCCCCAGGCCACGAAGCGCCCGTCGGGGTAGATCGCGACCCGTGGGTCGCGACGGAAGGGGTACACCATGGCCCGTAGGTCGTCGACGTTGACCGCGACAAGCCGCTCGTCCTCGCTTCGCTCGGCAGCGTGCTGGTAGGCGGGCGGGGCGGAGTCGACGAGCGGCGCGTCGATGACCCACTCACCGACCGGGGTGACAAGCTGGAAACGGATCCGTAGCTCGGGCCGTTCGACCCATTCCGTACCGGTGTAGCGCTTGCGCGTGTCACCCGTGTATCGCACCACGCGAGCGGCCGTCGGGGAATGTGCCTGAGCAATGGTCAAGAGCGCCCGGACGACGTCGAGAGGCACGAGCGCATCGAAGCCGGCGAGGTCGGCGACCGGGCGGCGTCGTGCGAGCCGGTGACCGTCCGTTGCGCTCACGATGCCGTCGACGTGCACGGCGTTCAGGGCCGCACGCGTGTAGTCGCTGCTCGCGAATCCTGCCGCAATGGCGACGGCGCCGCCGCGCGCGAAGTCCGCGGGCGCCAGCTCGCGCCGGTCGGTAACGATGTCGGCGGCGCGCCGCTCCGGGAAGGCCGGGCACACGTCGTCGAGAAGCCACTCCGCGTGGTACGTGGTGCCGTTGACTCGCGCGGTCGCCTCGCCGAACGCGGCGCAGTCGATCTGCTCGATGCGGCCGGATCGGATCGCGCCGTCGAGATTCGGCAGAAGCTCCACAACGCTTCGCTTGCCGGCGATGCCTGTGAGGCGTTTCAGCCACGAGAGCCGGAGCGCGCCCACGTACTGGTCGCCCTCGGTCGGGCTGAAGCGGACGAAGAAGGTGTGGCTACGCCCGACGCCAATGCCTTCGAGCTTGCCCGCACGTACGGCGAGGAAGTTACAGGGGTGGGCGCCGATCACACGGGTCAGCGTCTTGAGGGTCGGTCGGTCGAGTTTCATTTGCTGTCTCCCTTTCGTGATCGATAGCGAGCGGAACGGTAGGGTTTCGGTGGAGGAGTGCGCCCGTCTCGCATGTGCCGAGGCATTCGCGTCCAGAAGCGTTGCACCGCCGCGGCAACATCGAGGATGAACCGTTCGTAGTACGGAGACGCAGCAACCTCGGTGAGCATTTCACCGAGACGCATGTCGTACCAGTCACACGTGCGGAGCGCGCGATTGAGGCTAGTCTTCATGGCACCTCAGAGCCCAAGCTTGTGGTTCGTTGTCATGTGGCCTCCTTCGTGGTGAGAGCTTGCGGAACGGGGGCAGCCGCGCGGCGCTTGGGCCGAAGGACGTAGTCCGGCGGGAGCGCGACGTAGGACTTCACGCGCCCGCGGTTCCCGGTGACGCGGTCAGCCCAGAGAATGTATCGGAGGAAAAGGACGGCGCGGCCGTCGAGACTCGCGCGCGCCGCGCGCAGCTCTTCCAGCTCGTCCGTGCGGAGGGGTATGCCATCCGTGAGCCGTGGCGTCAGTCGCGACACGAGACGCTTGGCGATCCCGGGTCGAGCGCGCAGATAGTACGCGCGGATTCCGGCGACGCTCCGGAGCGTCTTGTACTTGACGCCGTGCTCGGCATCGGCGGCGAGAACCCGAGGCGTCATGGCGTTGCGTTCTCCTCCGCGCCGCCCGTGCACCAGTCCTCCCAGAGCACCCGCAGCGCTTCGCGGATGTCCTCTTCCTGATCGTCCGTTGCGCCGCGGACCTTGTCGCGGTCCGGCCCCCCACGGAAGGGAAACTGGTCGACTTCGATCGCTGGACCCTTGAGCCCGGCTGGCGCACACAGTTCCTCGATTCTTCGAGCGACGAGCGCAGCAAAGGAATCGAAGTCTGCCTCGGTTGCCGCCGAGCCCATGTTGTATGCCGTGAGCGTGAGCGTAATCATGGTCGCCTCCGCTGTAGCCCGGCAATCTCCTTGTCGATCCGGCGCCGCCATTTCCTTGGGATCACGTGTTGCGCTTCGCGCGCGAATGTCTGCGCGAGCAGAATGCGAATCTCGTGGCCGCCCCAATGCGCTGGGAAGTCGTACTCGACGATGTCCGCAGCAACGGACTTGCAGAGCCCGAGCACGAAGTGGCGTTGCTCGGCCGGCGTCATAGGAACCTCGTGAAAACGTTGAACAGCGGCATGGTTGTCTCCTCGGGTGAAGGTGACGGGCACGAGGCGGCGCGCGAGGTCTCGCTCGCGCGCCGGGGTCGCACCCGTGACCCTGGATTCAGTAGTCGAAGACGTCGCCTTTTGCGGGCGGTGGGGGCGCCGCAGGTGGCGGCGAAGGCGGAGCGACGGCGACCGTCGCGGCAGGCACGATCGGCGGGGCCGGTTCCTCGGTCGGGCGCTCGGGCGCGGCCGGAATGGGGGCGGAGCCACCGTCGGCGATCGCTGCAAGCTCGGGCGGGAATGCCAGGCTCGTGGCGTCGTGCGCCGCAGCATATGCTGACGCAAGCGAGGCGATCCCCTCGTCGAGCCCCGACGACCAGCCACCAAGCCAGGCCTGGCGTGCGCGGGCGTCGTCGGCGAGGGATTGAATCTCCGCGCGTCGCCGCTCGATCGTGCTCGCACGGATCTTGCCGTCGGCGACCTCGGCGCGGAGCGCCGCGGCGGCCTGGGCCAGCCTGGCCTGTAGGTCGTCGAGCACGGCATCGCTCACGCTGGCGGCGTCGCGTTCGACGATCGCGACGGCGGAGCAGCGCAGGCCCGCGCGCTTCGCTTCGTCGTAGAAGCGCGTGCGCAGGTCGCCGATCAGCGCGACGAGGTCAGCGGTTTTCGCGAACGCGACCGGGGCAACGTACGTGCCCGACGCGATGAACGGGAGGGCGCCCGCGGAACGGGTCGCGCCGATCACGGCCTTGCTCGCGGTCGCGGTGTCGGCCGACACGAGGCATTCGCGCGCTTCGGCCGCGATCTGCTCGGCAAGCTCGCGACACTCGCGAATCTCGGGCGCGTCGACGGGGGACGCGGCGTAAATCTGATCGACGGCGACGAAGACGCGCGCGCCGATCCGGAACGTGCTGGCGCGCTCGCCCGGCCGGCGTTCCACGAGGTAGACCCCCCAGGCGCGGACATGCGAGTCAGCCGAGTCGGCCTCTAGCGGGTCGACGCGGATCCCGTCGCGCCGGGCACGGCCGACGCGCGAGACGACGTGCGCGAGGGCGCGCTCGGCGTCGATATCGCGCAGGCGTTCGGCCTGCTCGTCGAATCCGTGGGCGTGGAAGACGTCCGCGAGAGCTTCGCGGCTCGCGCCGTTGAAGCCCGGGTACACGGTGCCGACCTGGTAGCCGATGATGCGGCCCTGCCCTTGGTCGGCCAGTGCTTCGGCCTTTTCGATTGAGGTGACGTTCGACATGGGTGCTTCCTTTCGGGTGCTGGGTGCCTGGCGCCACTGAGGGCGCGGAGAACGGGGGCCGCCGGCTCACGCCGCGCGGTAGTACGCCGCGAGCGCGGCGGATTCGACGTCGCGCACGTGGGCGCGGCTGATCGCGATCGCGGGCAAGCCCGGGTGCGCGGCTTGGAAGACGCGCAGCGCGCCGGACTCGGTCGCGGCTACGGCGCTTTCCGCGCCGTGCGCGTGCCGCACGATCCAGACGTGGAGAGAGCGCCCGCGGGCGAGCGCGCTATCGATCTGCCGTTGCTGTTCGTTGAGCTTTGCCATGCCTTGAGGGCCCGCGGAACGGGGGCTGCTTTCGCGTTCTGTGCCGGCGTGCCGCGTTACCATAATATACCCTATGGTAACGTGTCAACCTTGCACGGTACCCGAGTATACGTTAGGATAACGCGCCTGGGAGGCAAGCCAGGCACTGGCCGCCCCCGTTCCGCGCGCCTTGAAGGGCGTCTCCGGGCCGGCAAGGGGCCGCCTTGGAGGCCGTTCCGGCTGCTCTGTGAGTGAAAGGGGAAACCGACGATGAATGCTGCTCTTGCACCCGTGGAAAGCGCGCCCGCGATCGATCTCGCGGATGTGCGGCGTCGCCTGAAGGCGAACCGCAACGCGCTCGCGGGCTACTTCTCCGCGGAACGCGCGGACATCTTCCTCGGGCTCGACGCGTGCGCCCTCGCCCGCCATCATCTCTACATCGGCGGGCCGCCCGGGCTTGCGAAGTCCCTGATCGTCGAGACCTGGGCGCACCAGTTCACCGCGGGCGCCCTCTACCGCCGCGAGCTTCTCACGCGCCAGACGGCGGAAACGGACGTCCTCTGCTACCTGGACGTTCCGGCGTTCGCGAAGCAGGGCGTCTACGTGTACCGCTACGACGGCAAGATCACGGAGGGCCACTTTGCCTTCGTCGACGAGGCTTTCAAGGCCTCCGGGTCGCTGCTGAACGCGCTCCTTACGTGGCTCAACGAGCGCACGGTGCGCGGCGGCTACCGCTCGCCCCTCGTCACCGCGATTGCCGCGTCGAACGAATTCGGCGAGGACGACACCACAGCGGCGCTCGAAGATCGCTTCCTCGTGCGATTCTGGATCGATCGGCTCGGCGCAGCGGCGCGCCTGGCGTTTCTCCGCGGCCGCGCCGCGGGCAGCTGCCCTCCGAGCCTCGAATACGCGACGCGCGCGGAGCTTGAAGCCGCTCAGCGCGAAGCCGGCACCGCGGGCAGCGTGCCTCCGAGCCTCGCACCCGTGACGCTGGCGGAGCTTGAAGCCGCTCAGCGCGAAGTCGCTACGTTTCCCGTCGACGATGCCGTGACGGTCGCACTCAGCGCACTGTCGGACGCGCTGTACGGGATCGGGATCGAAGTGTCGGACCGTCGGATCGGCTGGTGTGTCGAGATTCTACGCGCGATCGCGTGGCTCGACGGCGCGGATTGCGTCGACGTGGACCACATTGACTTCCTGTCGAATGTGCTGTGGCGCCGGCCCGAGGACAAGCCCGGCGTCGACGCCGCGATCGCGACGGTCGACCGCGGCGTGATCGGCGAAGTCCGCCGGCTGTGCGAAACCGCGCTCGCGCCCTACCACGAGGCACGCGCGAACCTGGACGCGGCCGCCTTCCGCGCCGTGGCCCACGGCCACGCCACGCGGATCCACGACGCGGCCGGCGACATCCGGGACCGTTTCGGCGGACGGGTGCCCGAACGGCTGAGGCCGCGCGTCCGCGGCTACCTCGCGGAGCTTCGCGAGGCCTACGAAGCGTGCCAGGAGGCAGCGCGTACGCTGTAAACTTAGGGCCGGCCGGGCCCGTCCACCTCATCCCCCCTTGCGGGCCCGGCTTGCCCTCCTCTTCTAAGGAGACCACGACCATGAGCCTGAGCTACCAGGGACAGCGAGAAGCGCTCATCCTCAATCCGCCGCGCGTCGTGTGCGTGGCGCCGCCGGATCGATGGGTGAGTGAGGTCTACTCGCCGTTCTCACGACGATACATCGCGCAGGACGAATTCCACGGAACGTCGCACGACGCCGTGCAGGCGTTGGCGGAGCTACAGCGAGAGCACCAGCGCACGATCTGGCGCCTCGAACAGGCGATCCTGGAGGAGTCATGAGCGCGCCGCTTCCCTTCCCGCAGGCGTGCTGGCGCCATTCGATGCTCGGGCGCATCGTTACCGATGCTAATAACGCTACCCGCGAACTTGCGACCGAGGTCTATGCAGGCGTCACCGGGGTCGGCTACCGCTCCGGCGGTTCGTTCGTCGCGGATGCGATCGCCGACACCACGCCGCCCGAATTCGCCGCGCTCGTCATGACGGACGACATTGCGGGCGCCGCGGCGGCTGCCGTGCACCTGCAAGCTTTCTACGGTGAGGATCCGTCGACGGCGCGCGACGCGCGCAAGCTCGCCCACGAGGGGTGGGCAGCCTTCCGGGCGCTTGCCGATCGCGCCGCAACGATGGCGCGTGGCACGGGCGCGGATTCGTCGGAGGCCTGGCCAATCTTCGAGCGCGTGGAAGAGCTGCGCCCCGACCCGGAGCGCATGCGAGCGATCGCCGACCTAGCGGGCCGCATGCTCGGAGCGCTCCGCGGCGCGCCGGAGCGCCGGGCGGCGGCACTGCCCGATGAGATTGTGGGCGTCGAGCGCGGCGCGGAGGTCACCGGGCTACTTCCAACGGAATATGCCCTGATGGGGCTACCGGAGACGGAAGCCGAAGCCTACCGCCGGCTCGCGGAGCGCCAAGCCGAGCAGTACGAGCGGCGCGGCAAGGAGCGCAAGCACAAGGGTCCTCTGGTCATATGCGTCGACGAGTCCGCTTCGATGATCAAGGACCCGAAGCGCAACACGTGGGCGAAGGCTGCCGCAACGGCGCTCACGCGGCTGGCGTGGGAAGATAAACGCCCCGTGGTCTGGGTGCACTTCTCCAGCGCTACGCGCAGCGTGGTGCTACGGCCTGGCAATCACGTCGGGCTCGTGGAGGCTCAGGCAACGTTTCTCGATGGCGGCACCAACATCGCCTCGGCCCTGATCGTCGGCGCCGACGAGGTCACCCGGCTCGCGCGCGAGGGATATGCCGGAGCTGATGTCGTGCTCGTGTCCGACGGCACGGCGGACGATTCGTATTACTTGCCGTCCGCGCTCGACGCGATCAAGGCGGTGGGCGCGCGGCTCTGGGCCATCGCGATCGCCGTCGACTGGCACGGCACGCCCTCGGAGATTCTGGCCAAGCACGCGTCCAAGTACATCCACCTGACGAGCGCCGACATGCGCTCGCCCGGCGGTGTCGTGAAGGTCGCGGGCGCGGTCGCGAAGTGAACGCCGGCCCCGCGAGGACCGTCTAACAGAAGGAGTCGAGGCCATAACATGCCTGCAATCAGCAACGACGATCAAATGCAAGCGCTCCACGTCCTCTCGGTCGTGCAAGCCGCGCTCGCGCTCGACAACGTGCTCGCGCTCGCCGGGGGACCGGAGCGAGCGAGCATGGCCGCAGTGCGACCCCAGATCCGAGCGCTACAACAGGAAGTCGCACGCCTCGTGCTCTTCCTGCGTGGCGCCGGAACCCACGGGCTCGTGCCGGCACACAACTCGCAGCGTATCGCTGAGGCAATCAATGCCCTGCGGAAGTCGCCCGTGCTTTCGGCTGAGGACGCGCGCAGCGCTGCGCTCAACGAGTCCGAGCGCGCCGACTTGTTCTCGGTGGACGACGGGAAGGGAGAGTAGGGGCATGTATCGGGTGGAAGCCAAGAGGAGCAACGACCGCTGGGACCTGGAAGGACTCTTCAGGTCGAAACCGGACGCAGAGAGCTATGTGGGCGAACTGAGCGACAAGCTTGGTGTGCTCGCTCGGGTGCGAGCAATCGGGCCCCATCTCATCCCGCCCGGAGCGCCTTACGACGCGTCTCACTGTCGTGAGATTGGAACGGACTTTGCGGAATGCCAGCAAGCGGTCGGAGGCTACATCGAGCCACTGTTCATGGCCGACGGCGATTGCTTGCTCGTAAACGAGGACGGTCTCTCGCTCGGGCTGCCGCTGAATTACATGGCCACGCGCATCGCCGGGTGCAACATCGTTGGCGCGGCGGTCTTCGTGCCGGCCGCGCTCGTGGACGCCGTTCTCAACGGGACCCCCGTTCCGCCGGCCCTGGAGGGCACATGACACCGATCACAGAGCGCGCGCAGAAAGTCTTCGAGGCACTCGTCTTTGGGCTCTCGCCCGCCGAGTCCCGTACGGTCGACACCGAGGCAGGCACCTTCATGGCCGTTCAGGTGGAACGCCTCACCGACGCGAGGTTTGCGATCGCGCACTACTTCGAGCAGGGCGGCGACCTGGTGCCCGACCCGGACATGGAATTCTGGCGTGGCCCCGACGGCAGAATCTATCCCGTCGCGGTGCAGTTCGCGACGGGGCACTACGGCCTCGCGATGGCCTTCCCGAAGGAAGGTCCCGCGGTCTACGAGGCCGAGCAGAAGGACCAGGCCCGGTTTGCGAGCTTCTGGCTCGCCAACATCCGCGCGCAGCAGCGGACGTTCTTCGAGTCGAAGCCGGCGAAGGCGGCTGCATCATGATCACACTCGACGAGCTGCGCGAAAAGGCCCGGCGACTTGCCAGCGCGATGGAGTTTGCCTGGGGCGCCGCTTCTCCGTATACCGCAGAGGCGCTTACCGAACTCGATACGCTGATCCGCGAGGCACGCGCGGCGGAGTGCGAGTATCTGGCCGACCTGGGTCGTGGAAACGTGGTGTGGCTGCGCGAGCGCGCGGCGTTCATCCGAAAGGGCGAGCTGTGATCGGGCGTCGCGACTACGAGAGCCGGCGCACCGCCCGCATCGAGCGTCTCCGGGCACGTGCGGAGCGGCATGCCGCCGAGGGCGCGGCGCTCGTGGCGCAGGGCGACCGCATGGCCTCGGTGATTCCGATGGGGCAACCCATCCTCGTCGGTCACCACTCCGAGCGCCGTGACCGGAGCTACCGGGCCAAGATCAACGGCAAGTTCGAGCGAGGCTATGCTTCGCTGAAGCAAGCCGAGAATCTGGACCGACGTGCCGACGTCGCCGAGCGCAACAACGCGATCAGCAGCGACGACCCGAACGCGGTCGAGCGCCTCAGAGAGAAGCTCGCCAAGCTTCAGGCCGACCGCGACACGATGAAGCGCGTCAACAAAGCGTACTCCAAGGGAGGCTTCCGGGCGGCCTTCCCGAACGCGAAGCCCGAGCAGATCGCGAAGCTGGCGGAGAAACTCGCGGCATGTCCCTGGGATCGCAAGCCCTACCCGAGTTTCGCGCTGACGAACACGGGTGCCGAAATCCGCAGGGTGGAAAAGCGGATCGCCGAGCTGGAGCGCCGCGCCGCCCGTCCCGAGCAGGAGTCTGAGGAGTACGGTGACCTCCGCATCGAAGAGACCGACAATCGTGTCTGCGTCATATTCCCCGGCAAGCCTGCCGACGGCGTCCGGGCGGGGCTCCGTGGCGCCGGCTTCAAGTGGGCGCCGACGATGGGCGCGTGGGTGAGGATGGCTTCCGAGGCGGCCTGGTATCATGCGCGTGGCATCGTGTGGCGGTACTTCGAGACCGCCGCCGTTCCGCAAGCCCTCAACCAGGAGACACGCTGATGTCTGGATACCGCCTCATTCGAGCAAACACGCGCCGCTTCTCGTGGTGTGACCCGAAGGGCAACACGGGCTCCTTCGAGCCGAAGGGTACACTCTGGATTTCGGGGGACGGCGAGAATGCCGAAGCGCTCGCGCCCAATCCGCGTGGCTGGCGCTCGTCGAAGCCGCTATGGAGCGCGCGCATCTTGGTCGGGTTCAACGTCGGCGGGAAACCGAAGTGGAAGATGGACGACGTGGTCAAGATCGTCCGCTCCGTGCGCGTCGAGCAGGTCGGCAATCCCGGCGCGTCGTTTCTCTACCAGAAGGGGCTCTACTCCAGTGAAGCGCGGATAGCCGATCCGTCGGACCCGCGCATCGTGAGCGAGGACGGCGCGCAGATCGTCATCCTGAACCTCGAAAGCTTCGGGACCAGCGCGAAGGCCTTCGAGCAGCAGATGGTGGAGCTTGCCGAGACGCTCGCGGAGAAACTGCGTCAGGACGAGGTCATCCTGGAGATGCAGCGGTCGGGCATCTCGAAGTCGACGTCCGGGATCACTCCACGGGCGCAGGCACGGAGGCGGCGATGAATCGGGAGGAAGCCATCGACAAGGTGCGCAAGCTCCTCGCTCTGAACGAGGGCTCGGGCGCGACGACGGCCGAGGCCGCGAACGCCGCGGCCGCGGCGACGCAGCTCATGGAGCGCTACCGGCTCGCGAGCGCTGAGGTCGAAGCGCCCGAGGAGGAGGACGAGGCGATCGTCGAGAGCGCGCCGCTGGTCGAAGGCAAGCGACTCCAGGGATGGTTCCGGATGCTCGTGGGTTCCGTGTGTGTGCACAACTCCTGCCGCTCGCTGCTGCGCTCCGGCATGGGTATGAGTCGGCTCCTGATCGTCGGTCGCACGAGCGACGTCGCTGTGACCGAGTACATGATCACGTACCTGCGCCGGGAGATCGACCGTCTCGCGGCGCAGCATGTCGGCATGGGTCGCTCGTACCTGAACAGCTTTCGCCTCGGCGCCGCCGTCGAGGTGCGAAAGCGGCTGGAGGCAGCGCGACTGGAGGCGCGCCGTGATGCGACGACGATGGCGATCGTGCGCGTCGACGCGCGCGCTGACGAGGTCGCCGACTGGTGCAAGACTTCTGGCTTCAAGACAACGAACTTCCGGCCACGTACGGCTGACCAGGAGGGCTACGAGAAGGGCCGCCGCGCCGGGGCAACGATCCCGCTGAACCCAGGCATCGAGGGCAGCTCGCCGGTGGATGCTCTGCCGAAGCATCGCGACGGGAGCGTCTTTGAATTGCCGGGAGGAGGCGATGGCGGATGAGGCCGCAGGAAGCCATCGCATATTACGCCGCCGCGGCATCCCGGGTCCTCGCGGAGCGCTTCGCTGCGACGCGCTGCCTCAACGGGACGCGGATCTGTCTCGACGTGATGGAGAGGCTCCACCTCAAGTGCCGCCCGTGCTCGGTCGTCGCCTTCGCGCGTAACGCTTACTACGAGTGCGTCGTCGAGCGCCTGGGCC
>Ga0070704_100000433_pt1 | contig 19573 bp, 15 predicted proteins | sample KBSK5252metaG_FD_65467 | JGI IMG/M metagenome (GOLD analysis project Ga0070704, IMG submission 65467) | Corn, switchgrass and miscanthus rhizosphere microbial communities from Kellogg Biological Station, Michigan, USA - KBS K5-25-2 metaG | ecosystem: Host-associated > Plants > Roots >...
TGAGGCCGAGCCCGCCCCCGCAGCCACCAGGGAGCAGAAGCCTGGCATGCTGCGCCGCTGGTTCGGCAGAAAGAAGGGCGACGCGGACGGCGGCAACCCTTCCGCCTGAGCAAAGTCTCGCAGTCGGCCCAACGCCCCCCGGAAGCTGCCGGATGGGAGGCGGGGCAAATCCGACCGTGCCTTGCGTGGCCGCGAACAACAACGCTCCGAAACCGGACGCGAGAGCCGAGCGGTGGCCCAGCGAGCGACTCTGCTCAGGTCGGGCGCATCGCAATGCGTTCGCCGCCCGCCAATGCCCCTCATTCCCGCACCGCGGCCTCCGCCATGCCGCGCGGGGCGGGCGAGGCGGCCATGCGCTGGGGCGGGGCGATGTCCCACAGCCGGTAGAGGTGGGCGAGCAACTCACCCTCGCGCTCGCGGATCTGGGCCGCCCGCCACTCCGTCTGTCCCCGCATGTAGGCGTTGACCGGCAGCGTCAGCGCGCCGTCGGCGGCGAACAGCACCTGCTGCTTCTTGGCGAAATCCTGGTTGCCCGCCCGGTCGTTCTGCGCCCTCGTCATCAGCACCAGATTGCCGAGCGACTCGGTGCAGCGCCCGCGCTCCGCCGGGTCCGGGAACCACTGGCGCCAGCGGCTGTTGGCGGCCGGCTTGCGCGGCAGGATGTGCTCTACCGTGAGGTCCTCGGCCGGCAGGTCCTGCGGCCGGCCCGCCATCTCCTCGTTGAGCCGCAGCAGCACCAGCTTGGCCAGCGGCGCGCTGCGGGCGTGCAGGTCGCGCAGGTTGTGGCGGATGGTGCCCTGCTCGTCGCGCGTCAGCATCAGAGCGCTGGTGGCAGCCCGCAGGTCGTCGCCCTGGTGCAGCGCATTGATGACGGAGCCGAGACGACCGGCCCGCCGCTTGGTGCCCATGCCGAGGATGCGCAGGCCGTAGGCCAGCCGGTCGAGGGCGCGCAGGAACCAGGCCAGCTCGGCCGGGTCGGTGCCGTGCCGCAGCCAGCACAGCAGCACCGGCGGCACCCAGTCGCCGCCTCTCAGCCAGCCCAGATGCCGCAGCGACGCCGAGATCGCCCCCGACTGCGGCGCGCCGGCATGCCTCGCCTGGCGGATGTCGTCGAAGGCCACCGCGGCGGGGGCGAGCAGGCGCACGATGAAGGCCTCGGCCCCGCCTTGCTCCTCGGCGATCCTCTGGACGCCGGAGATGATATGCGTCGAGGAACGCTGGTAGACGGTCCGGATATGGCTGAACAGGCCGTCGAAGTCGGCCCCGAGCCGGGCCTGGGCCGCATCCCAGGCCATCGTCGCCCGCTCCACCGCCGGCGCCGGCACGCTGCCGAGCAGGGACGCTTTCAGGATGTCGTTGCGGGCGAGCGGACGGCCCGTGGCGTTCAAGACCGTGAACATGCGGTGCGCCCGGTCGATGCCCGTCGCCGACACGAGGACGATGTGGCACTTGTCGAGCAGGAACTCGGCCAACCCCCGCCGCCCGGCAGCCTCGAGATCGGCGAGCGCGTCGCGCATGTGCCGGCGTACCTCCAGGATGCGCTCCTCGGCCGGGGCGAGGCCGCCCTCCGGCCCCGCCGCGGCGGTGGTGGCGCCGGGGCGGCGCACATGCGCCTGGAAAAAGGCCTCCTCGCGCTCGCGCAGGGCAAGGCGGACGCGGGCACCGGCGCCGATGGCGGCCAGCAGCCGCTCGCTCCCCGGCTCGCCGGCCTCCGCGTCGAGATCGCGCAGCACACAGAACAGGATGGTGAGGGTGGTGAGGCGCTGCAGGCCGTCCACCACCTCGCGCACCCGGCCCGTCCGCGACGCCTTCCAGGTGGCGATGCGCCCGGTGGGCGGGGTCGGCTCGATGAACAGCATGGGGCCGAGGAAATAGTCGCCGCCCTGGTCGGATTCGGCCTCCGCGTCGAGCGCCTCCAGGACGTCTTCGAGCAGCCGGCCGGCCTCGTCCGGCGTCCAGGCAAAAGAGCGCTGATAGGACGGAACGTGAATGAAATTGGGGTCGGCAAACAGCTGCCCAAGCGGCATCGCCTGGGCACCGAATGGCGATGACATGAACCGACACTCTCCTTAACGCAGCAAGTAACCGGCGAGCGCCCCCCCGACACCCGCGGCCATTGAGAGCATGAATTCGTTCCCATACGCAACCGTTCCACGGGAGGCTGTGGGCGCGCGGCTTTGCCCACTGCCGTGTGGCGCGGTCGATGCTATTGATCGGACTTGACGATTCGCTTCTTGGGAGAGCCGGCGATGCTCTCGGCCGTCTACGATTTCGCGCGCCCGTTGCTGTTCGGCCTCGATCCCGAGCAGGCGCACGAGCTGACCCTCAAGGCGCTGGAGGCCGGCGTCCATCCACGCCCGGCGGCGCCGGACGACCCGAGGCTGCGGGTGGAGGCGTGGGGGCTCACCTTCCCCAACCCGCTCGGCATGGCCCCCGGCTTCGACAAGGACGCGCGCGTGCCGGACCGCCTGCTGACCATGGGCTTCGGCCATGTGGAGATCGGCACCGTCACGCCGCTGGCGCAGGCCGGCAATCCGCGCCCGCGCGTCTTCCGGCTGGTGCGCGACCGGGCCATGATCAACCGCCTGGGGTTCAACAACGCCGGTCACGCGGCGGCGCTGGCGCGGCTCTCCGGGCTCCGGCGCGCCGGCATGACGGGCGTGGTGGGGGTAAACGTCGGCGCCAACCGCAGCGCGGCCGACCGCTTGGGGGACTACGCCATGGGCGTGCACGCCCTCTATGACGTGGCGAGCTACTTCACCATCAACGTGTCCTCGCCCAATACCCCCGGCCTGCGCGACCTGCAGGCGCCCGCCGCCCTCGACGAGCTTCTCGCCCGGGTGCAGGCGGCGCGCGAGGCCCTGGTCGCGACCGGCAAGCCGCGCCGACCGATGGTGGTGAAGCTCGCCCCCGACATCGCCGAGGCGGATCTGGAGCCCGTCGTTGCCGTGCTGACGCGGCGTGGCGTGGGCGGCATTGCCGTCTCCAACACGACGCTGGCTCGTGACGGCCTCACCGAGGCGGCCGCCGCCAGGGAGGCCGGCGGACTGTCCGGCCGGCCGCTGTTCCATCGCTCCACCGCCATGCTGGCCCGCGTGCATATGCTGACCGGGGGCCGCCTGCCGCTGATCGGCATCGGCGGCATCGACTCCGGCGCGGCGGCCATCGCCAAGATCGAGGCGGGCGCCACGCTGCTGCAGCTTTACACCGGCCTCGTCTACGAGGGCCCCGGCCTCATCGCCCGCATCAAGGCCGACCTCGCCGCCTACCTTGAGCGCGAGAGCCTGCCCCGCATCGCCGCCGCCGTCGGCCGCCGCGCCGCCCACTGGGCGGGAGAGGCCGGCCGGCAATAGGCCCGGGCAATGCCCCCGACCTTGCGTCGTCACGCGCTATCGCGTCCCGGCAGCAGGGCGCGCGCGATGTCCTCCATGCGCTCGATCAGCAGGTCCGGTTCGAGCGCGATCAGCGCCTCGCGCGCCGCGTAGCCCCAGGTGACGGCGCCGCAGGCGAGGCCGACGGCACGGGCGGCCTCGATGTCGCGCACCTCGTCGCCGATGGCGATGGCCGAGGCCGGCGGCACGCCGGCGCGCTTGAGCACGCGGCGGAACTTGGCGGCCTTGCCGAACAGCGACGCGCCGCAGGCGAAGTCGGAGATCAGCGCGGCATTCGCCTCCCCCAGCTGCGCCCGCGCGTTCGCCTCCAGATCGGAGCTGACGAGCGCCAGCCTGAGGCCGCCCGCATGCAGCGTGCGCAGCATGGCGCCGGCGCCGGGGAACAGCGCGATCTCGGCGAGATGCGCCGTCTTGAGCCGCCGCATGTGCCGGGCGATCATCGGCACCTTCCAGCGCGGCACGTCGAGGCGCGCCAGGATCCCGCGAGTGTCCGCGCGGCGCAGCGGCCCGATGTCCTCCTCCGCGATGCGCCGGAACCCGAACCGGTCCGCCACGTCGTTCACGTGGGCGCGGAACCACGGCAGGCTGTCCGCCAGGGTGCCGTCGAGATCGAGGATGGCCAGGGCGTAGCGCATGGCACTGGCATAGACCGCCGGGCGCATCCGGCGATAGCCGTTAATCCGGGCCCGCCCAGAGCCGTCCGGGCCCGCGCAGGCCCGCATCGCACGGCGGCCATGCGCGCCGCGGCCCTACGGGGCGTGCCGGCTCTCGGCGGCCTTGATCTCCTCGTACGCGGCGCGGGCGCGCTCGAACTTGGGGGCGAACAGCCACATGGCATCGAGGATCTCGCGATAGGTCGCGCTGGTCCTGGCCCGGTCGGTCTTGCCGAAGGTGAAGATCGAGTTGTTGCGCAGATATCCCATGATCCGCGGCTCCGAGATGCGATAGGTCTCGATGTTGCCGGACCTCAACGCGGCACGCGTGGGACTGGGGATAATCTGGATAAGCTCGAACAGCTTCATCTGGTCGATCGGGTCGGGCAGCATCGCCATGATCGAGGGCAGCTCGGCGAACAGCCCGGCGTGGGCGTTCATCAGCCCGTTGCGCACGGCGGTCCAGTGGTTGAAGCGCTGGTCGGCGTCGCCGACGCGCGCCGTCTCCTTGGCGTCGCGGGCGGCCACCGTGGGGGCGAGCGCCGCCACCTTCGGCAGGATCGCCGCCCAGCCCAAGCGCCCTTTCCGGTCCTCCTCGACGCCGGTCTGGAAGCTGCCCATGTAGGTGTTGGAGCGGCCGTTGCCGATGTTCTGGTTGCCGTTGGTCTCGGCGAAGAACAGGCCGAGGCTGATGCGCCCCGCCGCGTCCACCGTCGCCGCATCGAGCCCCCTGGCCCGCGCAATGGCGCGGGCAAGGTCCGCCACGTCCTTGAACGGAGTCTTGGATGCCTGCGCCCCCGCCGGCGGTGCCTGCATGACGGCGAAGAGCGCGGCGTACTCCTCCACCAGCGGCTCGATGTCGGCGTCGAAGTAGGCCGGCGGGATGCCGAACCTGTTGGGCCGCCCGATGCGCGACGGCTCCGCGTCGGTCAGGTCCTTGTAGGTGCTGATCACCTGCAGCCGCGCCAGGTAGAGCGCCTGCCCCGGCCGCTCGGGCAGCCTCTGCCTGGCCTCGATCTGCGTCCGGCGCTCGGCGAGAACCGCCTTGAACTCGCGCAAGGCCTTGTCATAGGCCGCCCGTGCGGCCGCCTTCTCCTGCGCTGTCGCCCCGGTCTGAGCGATGGCCGGGGTCGCAAGGCTTATGCCGCCGGCACCCAGGGCCGAGGCCAGAGTCAAGGCCAGGGTGGTCAAGGCAAGCGCCGCGGCCACAACGCGGAGCGATCGGAGCGCGAGCGTGCCGGGTTGAGCCTGCGGTCTGTTGTACGTCATGCCTGCCTCGCTGCGCGGGTTCGGCGGGAGCCTATCGCGTAGGTGCGGCGAAGCGAAGGGCAGATCCGACACGTCCAGCCGCCCGGCGCCAGCATCCACCAACGTGTGCGGACCGTCCGGCCAGCCGGCAACCGTCGCGCGGCCTGGGCTCCTGGGTCGCACCCCCGTCGCACCCAAGTCTCCCCCCAAAAGGGGATGCGGGCTTCATCGATCCGCCCCATCTTAACCGCGGCACGGGGCCGCCGATAAGTGTGCGACGCTGCACCCTTTGGTCGCGCCCGACCTTCCCGGTCGCGCGCGGCCTGCGCATCAGGCTCGCCGGTCCGTCCCGGTTGCTGGCTCGCGCGGCACGCGTGGCCCGCAACCCGAAAAAACAAGGGCGCAAGGGCAGCGCACGCTGGCCCCTTCGTCCCGCGTCATCCGCAAGAACCAGAATCAGGAGTCGAGACCATTTCGATCATCAGGAAAGCCATGACTGCCTTGACGCTTACGGGGGCGCTTGCGGCCGTATCATCCCAGGCCTCGGCCGCGCCATTCGATCCGGTGATGGCCACGTACGCCGCCGCCATCCGCAAGATCGAGTCGACGGGCCGCTACCACGTCACCGCCAACGCCGGCCGCGGCCGCACGGCGCTCGGGGCCTATCAAATCCTCGACACCAACCTCGCCTCGTGGTCGCGCGCGGCCCTCGGCCGCCCGGTCGGGCGCGAGGAGTTCCTGCGCTCGCCCGACCTCCAGGACCGCGTCTTCCACCACCGCTTCGGCCACTACGTGAAGAAGTACGGCGCCCACGGCGCCGCCCGCGCCTGGCTCGGCGGCGAAGGCGCCGCCCGCAGCGGCGGCGGCAAGGAAGGTACAGACCGCTTCGGCAGCACCCCGTCGTCCTACGCGTCGAAATTCATGCGCGAGGCCAGCCACTGAGCGATGGGGTCAGACCCTGCGGGTCTGACCCCACGCCGCACCGCAGAACGTAGGGTGCAATAGCGCGAAGCGCGTATTGCACCAATGTCTCCTTCCGCCGTCGAGGTAGAGCGGTGCGATGCGCTCCGCTTATCGCACCCTACGGTCCCCTCTGAATTACAACTCCTCACCCCGCCGACCATCCCTTGGTTCGGCCCCTGCGGAGCATCCCTCCGTCCCGGCCGCACATCGTGCAGGCCGCCGCGCGCAGCAGCCGTCAAGGACGGGCGCCACGTCGGCGCCCGCCCGCAGGGCTTGTCCCTGACGGCCGCGAGCACGGTGGCACGCTGGCGTGGAACGGGGCGGCGCGGCGGCTCACGCGCACGCCGCTACGCACGTTGCCCAGACCGCCCCTTCCCCACCCGGGATGGCGGATTAGTTCAGGCCTGCCCGGGACAAACAAGCGTCAGCGCAGGAAAATACCCCAAGAAATCCTTTTCGTTGTTTGTCAATAACGGCGAATGCTCGCACTCAGCCTGAGCACCAATCAAGAAATCTGGGAGCACATTATCCTTGGGTCCTCTATTATCCTCTTTGTATTTCTTGAACGCTCGTCCAGCGCGGAATAGCGTCTCATCCGAGCACGGCAAACGTTCGAAAGCCAACTCCTCGATCGCCCTGTCCGTCGCCTCTTTGCTAGGCAAACCAACCGACAATTCACTGTACACAATATCAGGGATGATCACCGGACCGTTTCGTTTCGCCGCATTGACGGCCGCTAAACTCCATTCGTGATGCGCGGAGTTCTCATCTAACAGATAGATCACAACTGAAGTGTCGACAAATGTAGTCATCACCCCCTCGTCAGCTTCATCAGATCTTCGGCGCTCATTGTTGGCGACACACCCGATGCTTTCAGTTTGTCCAACGCCTCCTTTGTGCGAGTGCGAATAAAATCGTCAACGTCGAACCTGTCCAGATCTTCCAGATCAAAAGCGACAAAGCCGGCGCAATACAACGCTATCATCGCGCACGCCCGCGGAATCACCTTCACCAGTCTATAATTTGTGGGATGTAGAACTGCTACAGGTTCGTCTCGGTTTGCGAACCAATGCAGATCTGGCAGAAGGACCTTCTGGCGCGCCCTCACTTCCTCATCCGAGAATCGCGCTCGACCTCCGCATGCATTATATAATCGAAGCAAGTGTTTGCTTGCCAGATCCTTCTCCACGCTGCGGCGCCCGCTCACAAAATGAAAACGAGAGCGGTCTAGCATCGTAAGATACTGGCTGGCCGACGCCGGCTCTTGTCGGGTGGCGCGATCCTCAATAAGCCTATCGAGGGCAAGGAACAGCGCGCTTGTCCACCACCGTTGAACGCTTGAATCCCCAAGCTCGGACAGGCGCCCAATTCTATAGAGATAGTAGAGGTTGGTTGCGAGTTTTCGCGACGTTTCTGCCCGATAATTCGGATGATTGCTTACGTATTTCTGAATATCATCAGCGTTTACCTTTGAAGTGTCCCAATTATATGTGCTGGCAACGCGGTCAATAATATAGTGGTGAGCCCACAATGCGGGTCTACTCTGGTAATCGGAGGCGCCCTTCCATTTTCCCACGTAGCTAAAATTAAACGCGAACAATGCCAGCTTGTCAAAATCCGGTGAGTGACGGAAGTTCAATGCTTGATAAACGAGTTCGTCTGCAATAATGTAGCCGCGTCCCTTAATGGCTTTGTTGAACAAGAAAAAATTTATAGCAACATAGTCGGGACGGCCTACTTTAGCGACACGTTGCCGAAAGAGTGCGCGCGGCACGTCTTTCATCTCGCCTTTGAAGCCGACTCTGATGATTTCGTGAAGCTCGCGGAGGCCGTTCTCGGAATGACCCCAGCTGAAATTCTTGGTGAAGCTTCCTGGCCGCCATTCTTCCGGCTCGGGCATATCCATGCCTAAGAAGTGATTGAGTTGTAAGCATACGTAGTCCAGCTTGGGCGATAGGAGTCATCAGCTTCGTCGCCCAGATACGTCCACCCCCTACGTGTCCCGCGGGCGAAAAGCTCAAGGTAAGGCCCCTTAGAACAACGCTCTATCAGTTCGTATTGCTCTTCTGGCTTTCTTGAGTGTTCGCGCTTCCGCGATGCAATTAGGTTGACTTGACTGCGCCCAGGCTGCTCCGTACGAGCGTTCTTTCCCTTAACGCCGAACAGCAGGAGTTCCGTCACATTACGGAAGTAGAATCCGACACCTCGCCCATCTGGGCCTCCATCCTTGCGGATTTTTTGCCAGACGATGTTGGTCTTGTACTGGTAGCCCCAAGCCGACATGACGCGTAGGCCATCAGGCAGGAGGGCGTTCGGAACCCATAGGTACAAATGCGCCGTACCCTGGGCCAGTGTGCTCACAGGCAGTCTGCAGATCTCATCAGTGGTTAGGGTCTTGTAACGGCGGAGCCGGCGGTGCTCAGGTGCGACCTTCCCGGTCCGATTCTCAAATTGCCATGGTGGGTCTGCAAGAATGGTGCGGAAGCGTGCCCCACCCGCTAACGGCGGGAGAGAAGCAACAATGTCTCTAGCGTGAATGTTCATAGATACCTGCGCTTTTGCCACAGGTCGCCGAATATATGATTCTATTAGGTTGTAGTAGTCAGGTAAAGGACTACTCCGCCGCCTCCCGCTTCCCCCGCCCCGCCGGCCGCCGCCCCAGCAGTTCCCGCAGATACTGCCCCGTGTAGCTCTCCTTCACCCGCGCCACGTCCTCCGGCGTCCCCTGCGCCACCACGCGGCCGCCGCCGTCGCCTCACCCCACGAGACGGTCATAGTCCGCGTGGCTGCCGATCCAGAACCAGTGGAAGCCGTCCTTGCGCTCCATGGCAAGCGCCCGATAGCCCCGTCGAACGCGGGCCGACCACAAATCGTCCTTGATGCGCTTGAAATGCAGGGATGGGTGCTTCGGGTTCCGCTTGAGCAGCGCAAAGCTCTTGTCCGCCGAGGCGCGCACACTCGCGGGCAGCGCATCGTAGAGCGGCTTGAACCTCGGGTCCTTGAAGTGCCGCACAAGCGCCCCCGCAGCGCCGGCTTCAGAATTCCTCCCGCCGCCCGGCCTCGTGGTTGGCGCGCGCCTCGGCCATCAGCTGGTCGAGCTTGCCCGACTTGGCGTCGCGCTCGATCTTCTCGTCGAACACGCGCTCGGCGAATTCCTCGAACCACGCCCGGAACCTGGCCAGCTCCGCGGGCGACAGCTGCTCGACGGCCTTCTCGATATCCTCGATCTTGGTCATGCGTGTAAGAGTAGCAGCTCCAGACATCTTCCTCACCCCCCTCACGCGAGATTAAAGAACATTACCAGAACATAAAAGGCAGTACAACTCCTAAAACCCTACTCCGCCGCCTCCCTCTCCCGCTTCCCCCTCCCCGCCGGCCGCCGCCCCAGCAGCTCGCGCAGGTACTGCCCCGTATACGACTCCTTCACCCGCGCCACATCCTCCGGCGTCCCCTGGGCCACGATGCGGCCGCCGCCGTCGCCGCCCTCCGGCCCCAGGTCGATGACCCAGTCGGCCGTCTTGATGACCTCCAGGTTGTGCTCGATCACCACCACCGTGTTCCCCGCGTCGGCCAGCTCGTGCAGCACCTCCAGCAGCTTGGCCACGTCGTGGAAGTGCAGGCCCGTGGTCGGCTCGTCCAGGATGTACAGCGTGCGCCCCGTCGCCCGCCGCGACAGCTCCTTGGCGAGCTTGATGCGCTGCGCCTCGCCGCCCGATAGCGTCGTCGCCTGCTGGCCGACGTGGATGTAGCCGAGCCCGACGCGCGCCAGCGTCTCCATCTTGTCGCGGATCGACGGCACCGCCTTGAAGAACTCCGCGGCCTCCTCCACCGTCATGTCGAGCACGTCGGCCACCGACTTGTCCTTGAACTTCACCTCCAGGGTCTCGCGGTTGTAGCGCTTGCCCTTGCAGACATCGCAGGTGACGTACACGTCGGGCAGGAAGTGCATCTCGATCTTGATGACGCCGTCGCCCTGGCAGGCCTCGCAGCGCCCGCCCTTGACGTTGAACGAGAAGCGCCCAGGCTGGTAGCCGCGCGCCTTGGCCTCGGGCAGGCCGGCGTACCACTCGCGGATGGGCGTGAAGGCGCCCGTGTAGGTGGCTGGGTTCGAGCGCGGGGTGCGGCCGATCGGCGACTGGTCGATGTCGATCACCTTGTCGAGATGCTCCAGGCCCTCGATGCGGTCGTGCGCGCCGGGATGCTCGCGCGCCCCGTTCAAGCGCCGCGCCACCGCCTTGTAGAGCGTGTCGATGAGGAGCGTGGACTTGCCGCCGCCCGACACGCCGGTGATGCAGGTGAAGAGCCCCAGCGGGATCGAGGCTGTGACGTTCTTGAGGTTGTTCTCGCGCGCCCCGACCACGGTCAGCGCCTTGCCGTTGGGCTTGCGCCGCTGTTTCGGCATGGGGATCTGGCGCGCGCCGGTGAGATATTGCCCGGTGAGGCTGTTGGGGCTCGCCATGATCTGCGGCGGCGTGCCCTCGGCCACGATGCGTCCGCCGTGGATGCCGGCGCCTGGGCCGATGTCCACCACGTAGTCGGCGGCGAGGATGGCGTCCTCGTCGTGCTCCACCACGATCACGGTGTTGCCGATGTCGCGCAGGTGCTTGAGCGTCTCCAGCAGCTTGGCGTTGTCGCGCTGGTGCAGGCCGATCGACGGCTCGTCCAGCACGTAGAGCACGCCGGTGAGGCCGGAGCCGATCTGCGAGGCGAGCCGGATGCGCTGGCTCTCGCCGCCGGAGAGCGTGCCGGAGGCGCGCGACAGTGTGAGGTAGTCCAGGCCGACATCGACCAGGAACTGCAGCCGCTCGCGGATCTCCTTGAGGATGCGGGTGGCGATCTCGTTCTGCTTCGCCGTGAGCTTGCCCGGCAGGGCCGCGAACCAGTCGTTGGCGGCGCGGATCGAGAAGTCCGCCACCTGGCCGATGTGCAGGCCATCGATCTTCACCGCCAGCGCCTGGGGCTTGAGGCGGTAGCCGCCACAGGCATCGCAGGGGTGCGAGTCCTGATACCGCGACAGCTCCTCGCGCACCCAGTCGGACTCGGTCTCGCGGAAGCGGCGGGCCAGGTTGACGATCACGCCCTCGAACGGCTTGTTGGTCTTGTAGGTGCGCCCGCCGCCGCCGTCCTGGTAGACGATCTCAACCGGCTCGTCCCCGGTGCCGTAGAGTATGGCGTCCTGCGCCTTCCTGGGCAGCTTGGCCCAGGGCGTTGCCATCGACACCTTGAAGTGCCTGGCCAGCCCCTCCAGCGCCTGCTCGTAATAGACCGACGGGCTGCCGGTCCTGGACCAGGGATAGATGGCGCCGTCCTTGAGGCTGAGCTCAGGGTCCGGCACCACCAGCTCGGCTTCGAAGCGCATCTCGTTGCCGAGCCCGTCGCACTTGGGGCAGGCTCCGGCCGGCGCGTTGAACGAGAACAGCCGCGGCTCGATCTCCTCGATGGTGAAGCCCGACACCGGGCAGGCAAAGCGCGCCGAGAACGTGATGCGCTCGTGCGTGTCGTTCTTGTTGCGGAGGATGGTGTTGCCGGTGTCAGACCCTCTGGGTCTGACACCATTGATACCACCCGTCAGCTCATCCTCGTCATCGGATTCCGACCGTCGAGATTTGGCGTCAGACCCTGAGGGTCTGACACCTTTGAGGGGCTTGTCCGCGAACTCCGCTATGGCGATGCCGTCCGCCAGCTCCAGCGCCGTCTCGAAGCTGTCGGCGAGGCGAGTGGCGAGGTCCGGGCGCACCACCAGGCGGTCCACCACCACGTCGATGTCGTGCTTGTACTTCTTGTCGAGCTTCGGCGCGTCCGCGATCTCGTAGAAGGCGCCGTTCACCTTGACGCGCTGGAAGCCCTTTTTCTGCAGCTCGGCCAGCTCCTTGCGGTACTCGCCCTTCCTGCCGCGCACGATCGGCGCCAGCAGGTAGAGCCGCGTGCCCTCGGGCAGCGCCAGCACCCGGTCCACCATCTGCTGGACCGTTTGACTCTCAATGGGCAGCCCCGTGGCGGGCGAGTAGGGCACGCCCACGCGCGCGAACAGCAGGCGCAGGTAGTCGTAGATCTCGGTGACGGTGCCGACCGTGGAGCGCGGGTTCTTGGAGGTGGTCTTCTGCTCGATGGAGATGGCTGGGGAAAGCCCGTCGATGTGGTCCACATCGGGCTTCTGCATCATCTCCAGGAACTGCCGCGCGTAGGCCGACAGGCTCTCCACGTAGCGCCGCTGCCCCTCGGCGTAGATGGTGTCGAAAGCCAGCGACGACTTGCCCGAGCCGGACAACCCCGTGAACACGATCAGCTTGTCGCGCGGGATCTCCAGATCGACGTTCTTGAGGTTGTGCTCCCGCGCGCCCCGGACATGGATGGTCTTGTGGGGCTCGCCGGAAGGGCGCACCGCTCGGCTGTGTCTGCTCATGCCGGGCGGTCTAGCTCAATCGAGTTGGACCGGCAATGTGCCCAAGACCGGCGTGCACACCCTCCTGCCAAATCTGGCAATTGTGCAGCCCAACTGGGACCGTGAGCACATTTTGTGCTACACTGCTGGAAGGAGGCATCAGCTATGAGCAGTCTGCCCGAGCCCCTGATCACAGTCTCGCCGGAATACCTCAGTGGGGCACCGGTGTTCACGGGAACGCGTGTGCCGGTCCAGGCCCTGTTCGACTACATCGAGGCGGGCGACCCGCTCGACGAGTTCCTGGACGATTTCCCGGACGTCTCTCGCGAGCACGCCATCGCCGTCCTCGAGCTCGCCCGTACGGCGGCTGTCACCCAGGCAAGCAAGTTTGCCGCCGAGTGATACTGGCTTGAGGGGAGAGAGTGCGCATCCTGCTCGATGCATGCGTGCCTCGAAAGCTCAGATATGAGCTGACCATACACAGCGCCTGGACCGCCCGCGAGAGGGGCTGGAACCGGCTCCCGGATGGCCCATTGCTGGACGTCATAGCAGGGGAGATCGATGTCCTCGTTACCGTAGACCGAAGTCTTCGGTTCCAGCAAAGACTCACGGTCCGTCCTTTCGCCGTTATTGTGCTGAGAGCAAAGAGCAATGAGCTTGGAGCACTTCGGCCGCTGGTACCAGCACTGCTTCAGGCACTCGCCGATGTGAAGCCCGGCGAGGTGCGGGAAATCACGGAATCGGATTGAGCTCGGCAACGTCAGAGCCGTCTTCGAGAACTTCGGAGATGCGCCACGCGTTCCAGACAGGGGTGGAAGTCGGCACCTACTTAGCCCCTGCTCAATCCCTTCGCCGCCAGCTCCGACAGGTACTCCGCCCAGCGCCGGTCGCGCTCTTCGTTGAGGGTCTGCAGGTAGGACCAGGCGTAGAGGCCGGTGTCGTGACCGTCGTCGAAGACGATACGGACGGCGTAGTTGCCCACCGGCCGCAGGTCGGCAATCTTGACGTTGCGCTTGCGGCCGATGGTGACGCGCTGCTCGGGCGAGTGGCCCTGCACCTCCGCCGAAGGGCTCATGACGCGCAGCAGCTCGGCCGCCAGCGTGAACGGCGCCGCACCCGGGAACGTCACACGAAGCTCGCTGCCGGCGCCGGCAATCTCGAGCTGCGGCGGCGCGACCCTCGCGCCCGCCTCACCCTGCAGCGCCGCCCACAGGTTGGCGGCGATCTCGCGGAACACGCGGGCGTGCGGGCCGTCCGGGTCGGTGGCCGCGATGGGGCGGCCCTCGTCGGAGCGCACGCGGATCTCCATGTCCAGCGGCACGCCGCCGAGGAACGGCACCTTGAGCTTCTCGGCCTCTGCCTTGGCCCCGCCATGGCCGAAGATGTCGGTGCGCTCCCCGCACTTGGGGCAGATGAAGGTGCTCATGTTCTCGATGATGCCGAGCACCGGCACGTCCACCTTGCGGAACATGTTGAGGCCCTTGCGGGCGTCGATCAGCGCGAGGTCCTGTGGGGTGCAGACGATGACGACCCCCGACAGCGGCACCTGCTGGGCCATGCTGAGTTGTACATCGCCCGTGCCGGGCGGCATGTCGATGACGAGGGCGTCGAGCTCGCTCCAGGCCACATCGCGCAGCATCTGGGTGAGGGCCGAAACCACCATCGGCCCGCGCCAGACGATGGGCGTGTCCTCCTCCACCAGGAAGCCCATGGACATGGCCTCCAGACCGTACGCCCGCATGGGGCGCAGCCGGCCGGGTCCGGCCAGCTCCGGCTTGCCGGTGAGGCCCAGCAGGCGCGGCTGCGAGGGGCCGTAGATGTCTGCATCGAGGATGCCGGCCTTGAGACCGGTGGCCTGCAGGCCCAGCGCCAGGTTCACCGCCACGGTCGACTTGCCGACGCCGCCCTTGCCGGAGGCCACGGCGATCATGTGCTTGATGCCGGCGATCTGGAGGGTGCGTGGCCGCCCGCCCGGAGCCGCACCAGGAGCCGCACCCGGGGGCGGGCCGGCCTGAGCAGCAGGCCCGGCAGCAGCCCCCACCCCGGTCCGCGCGCGCGCCTGCTGCACCCTGGCGCTCTCGGGGGCCTGCCTGGCGCCCGGAGCCCTCGCTCCGCCATTGCCTCCGCCGGACCGCTCGGCGGTCAGCACCGCCGCGACGCCGGTGACGCCGTCCATCTCGCGTACCACCTTGTCGGCCGCCTGCCGCAGGCCTTCCAGCTCGGCGGCCCGATGCACCGGCACGGTGATGGAGAACGACACCCGCCCGTCCTTGACGAGGACCTCCGACACCAGCCCAAGGTCGACAATATTGCCCTCGAGATCCGGCCCCTTCACCCGGCGCAGCCGTTCGAGAATCGTCTCTTTGCTCAGGCTCATGGCATCAGGTTCAGGTGCTAGGAACCAAGTTTCAGGTGTTAGGGATCAGGTTTCAGGGGGGTTTGGCTTCAGTGGCGATCCTACCCCCGATCCCTGATCCCTGGAACCTGAAACCTAAAGTGTGTGCTTGCGCTGCTGCACAATCATGTAGTTGTCATAGGTGCTGTCGGCCAGCTGCATCCAGAGGTACTGGTCGAGCCGGAAGGCCTTGAGGGAGTCCCAGATCTTCTTGAAGTCCTCGTTCTTGCCGCTGATCTCGGCATAGACCTGGTGCGCCGCCCGGAAGCACACGTCCATGGTCGCCTCCGAGAAGGGTCGCAGCTGGGTGCCGGCGGCGACCAGCCGCTTCAAGGCCTGCGGGTTCTGTGCGTCGTAGCGGCCGATCACAAAGGCGCCGGCCTCGGTTGCGGCAGCCGCCAGGATCGACTGGTAGGTGCCTGGCAGCGCATCCCACTTGGCCTTGTTGACCTGAACGTGCAGCATGGCGCCGCCCTCCCACCACCCGGGGTAGTAGTAGTACTTGGCCACCTTCTGCAGCCCGAGCTTCTCGTCGTCGTAAGGCCCCACCCATTCCGCCGCATCGATGGTGCCCTTCTCGAAGGCCGGTAGAATCTCTCCGCCGAGAAGCTGAAAGGGCACGACGCCCAGCCTCTGCATGACGGTGCCGGCAAAGCCGCCGATGCGCATCCTGACGCCGCTGAGGTCCTCGGCAGAGACGATCTCCTTGCGGAACCACCCGCCCATCTGCGCCATGGTGTTGCCGGCCAACAGCCCGTAGATGTTCTGCTTCTCGTAGAAGGCGTTGATGAGCCGCTCGCCGCCACCCTCGCGCCACCACGCGCTCTGCATGCGGCCGTTGAGCCCAAACGGCACTGCACCGGCCAGCGCGAACGTCGGGTCCTTGGCCCACATGTAGTAGGGCGCTGTGTGGCACAAATCGACGGTGCCGGCCGAGACCGCCTCGGTGACCTGCAGGCCGCTTACGCCGTGGATGGCGCCGGCGGGGAAGCACTCGATCTGGAACTTGTCGTCGGTGGCGTCGGCCACGAACGCGGCGAACCGCTCCGCGCCGCCGTAGAGGGTGTCGAGCGACTTCGGCCAGCTGGTGGCCAGCCGCCACTTCAGGGCCGGGGCCGACTGCGCGATCGCCGGCACGGCCAAGGCCGCCGCGGCGCCGACGGCGCCCCCGCTCTGCAGCAACGTGCGGCGTGAGATGCGAGGCATGCTGGCACTTCCCTATAATCAATCTTGGACTGCATGCAATCCATTAACGTCTGGCGGCGGCCATAGCATCCGCCGGGCCTCGGGTCGGAGCCCCCGGTCCCCGGCACTTCCCCGATTGAAAGGCCGGTTGTCGGCCACGCCGCGCTGATCGTTGACGGATCAAATTCCGCGTGCGCTCGCCACTGGGCAAGGAGGGTCGCTCGCTCTTGGTGAACGCTCAACATGCGGCTATTTGTTGGCACCGTCGCCCGCTGACGATCGCCCGAGGGCCACGAGCGACCGCCTCGCGGTGAAGCGGCGTAAGCTGCAGCATGGCGCCGCCTCCAGAGCACCGCCCGGCGACGGAACCCTGCGCGCCGGCGGCCATGCGGCGGACAACACCCCCTCGCAGGGCGCAACATTCTTGAGCGCGGCGGCATTCCGGGCCTACAGTTGGGCAACCTGGAGTCGCCGCAACGGTGCGCACGTGGGCGCGAAAGAGGAGCTTCGACGCATCGCCTTCTGGGCCGGCGCGTTGACCGAGCCGGAGGCGGCGCGTGCCCTGGCGGGCATTGCGGAACGCCGGTTCGCCGGCGGCGCCTATATCTGCCATCGCGGCGACCGGCTCGATTCCTGGACCGGCGTGGTGTCGGGGCTGATCAAGATCAGCGCTATCTCGAGGAACGGCAAGCCGATGACGTTTGCGGGCGTCGGGGCCGGCGGCTGGTTCGGCGAAGGCACCGTGATCAAGCACGAAGCCCGCAAATACGACGTCGTGGCACTGCGCGACACCCGCTTGGCGCTGCTGAACCGCACCACGTTCATGTGGCTGTTCGAGACCAGTGTCGGATTCAACCGCTTCCTCGTACACCAGCTCAACGAGCGCATGGGCCAGTTCATCGCCACCATCGAGCACGATCGCATCCACGACCCTCTTGCCCGAGTTGCACGCAATCTGGCCTGGCTGTTCAATCCGGTGCTCTATCCGCAGGTCGGCAGCCATATTGAAATAACCCAGGAGGAGCTCGCCCTCCTGGCCGGCGTATCGCGGCAGGTTGCCAACAAGGCGCTGCAGGCCTTGGCAGAGGCAGGGCTGGTGCGGTTGGAGTGGGGCGGGATCACTGTCGTCGATCTCGACGCCCTCGTCAGCTACGGCGGATGAGCACCGGGCCGCAGCGGGTCCATTCGACTAAAGCAGTAAGTGCCGCGGCGGGTTCACTGGCCTAAAGCAGTAAGTATAGCAAGCATCCAAGGCAATGTCTGTCAAGGCATAGGTTGAGACTGCTCGCCTTTTTAGAGATATTGGGATCTGTTGTAGTGGTGGTAGCGGCACTCGGCGCGAACAACGCGCGATCAACGCGCAGGCGCCGAACAGTCGCCGAGCCGTGCCCGTGAGGGCCCGCAGCCACAGCGACCAAGGGAGGAGAATGCCTCGTGAGCCACGCGAGCGCCGCGCGTCTCGATACCGTCCCGAAGTTGCTCCTGCGCAACGCGGAGCAGTTTCGAGCGCGGCCGGCTTTACGGCACAAGGACCTGGGGATCTGGCAAACCCGGACCTGGGAGGCGGTGCGCGACGAGGTGCGCGCCTTCGCCGTCGGCCTGCGGAAGCTGGGGTTGGAGCGCGGCGACGCGGTCGCCGTCATCGGCGACAACCGACCGCGCCTCTACGCCACCTTTGCTGCCGTGCAGAGCATCGGCGGCATCGCGGTGCCGATCTACCAGGACTCGGTGGCCGACGAGATGGCCTACGTCCTCGACCACGCGGAGGTCAAATTCGCGGTGGTGCAGAACCAGGAGCAGGTAGACAAGCTCATCTCCATCGCCGAGCGGATACCGCGCCTGCGCACGGTGGTCTACGAGGAGGAGCGGGGGCTCTCCGGCTACGATCACACCCGCCTCCACTCCTTCGAGTACGTCGAGGAGTTGGGCCGGCGCGAGATGCGTGAGAACGCCGGCGCGGCCGGCTGGTGGCTCGACGAGATCGCCAGGGGCCAGGGCTCGGACGTGAGCGTGATGCTTTATACGTCCGGCACCACCGGCCGCCCCAAGGGCGTGGTGCTGACCCACGACAACATCGTGCTCTCCGCCCAGAACGGCAACAAGTTCGACAACTTCACCTGCAGGGACACGCTGCTCGCCTACCTGCCGATGGCCTGGGTGGGCGACCACATCTTCTCCTACGGCCAGGCCTTTGCGGGTGGCATGTGCGTGGCCTGCCCTGAGAGCCCCGAGACCATCATCGAGGACCGCCGGGAGATCGCACCCACCTACTTCTTCGCCCCGCCGCGCGTGTACGAGAACCTGCTCACCCAGATCATGGTGCGCATGGAGGACGCGGGACGGCTCAAAAAACGCATGTTCCACTACTTCCTGGGCGTTGCGCGACGCTCAGGCGAGAAGATCCTCGACGGCAAGCCGGTGGGCCTCAAGGAGCGGCTGCTCTACTGGCTCGGCGACATCTGCGTCTATGCCCCCCTGCGCAACCGCACGGGCTTCTCCAGGATCCGTGTCGCCTACACCGCCGGCGAGGCCATCGGGCCGGAGCTGTTCCGGTTCTACCGGTCGCTCGGCATGAACCTAAAGCAGCTCTACGGACAGACCGAGGCCAGCGTCTACGTCACGCTGCAACCGGATGGAGAGGTCTATCCCGATACGGTCGGCAAGCCGGGGCCGGACGTTGAGATCGCCATCGCCGGCAACGGCGAGGTGCTCTACCGCAGCCCCGGCGTGTTCCTGGAGTACTACAAGAACGACGAGGCGACGCGCGCCACCAAGACCCCCGACGGCTGGGTGCACACCGGCGACGCGGGTTTCCTCGACCAGCGCGGGCATCTGAGAATCATCGACCGCGCCAAGGACGTGGGCCGGCTGAATAGCGGCGCTCTGTTCGCGCCCAAGTATCTCGAGAACAAGCTGAAGTTCTATCCCGAAGTGCGGGAGGCGGTGGCCTTCGGCCAGGGGCGCGACTACGTCACGATGTTTGTCAATATCGACCAGGTCTCGGTGGGCAGCTGGGCGGAGCGCAACAACGTCGCCTACGCCAGCTACCAGGAGCTGGCCGCGCATCCGCAAGTCTACGACATGGTGCTAAAGCGCCTCGTCGAGGTGAACCGCCAGCTCGCCGAGGAGGCGCAGATGGCGGCCTCCCAGATCCGGCGCTTTCTCATCCTGCACAAGGAGCTCGATGCCGACGACGGCGAGATGACGCGGACTCAGAAGGTGCGCCGCTCCACGGTGGCCGAGCGCTACGCGCCCCTGATCGAGGCGCTCTACGACGGCTCCACGCGCTGCCACATCTCCACCGCGGTCACCTTCGAGGACGGCCGCACGGGTGTGGTGGAGGGTGATCTCACCA
>Ga0070704_100000438_pt1 | contig 19523 bp, 16 predicted proteins | sample KBSK5252metaG_FD_65467 | JGI IMG/M metagenome (GOLD analysis project Ga0070704, IMG submission 65467) | Corn, switchgrass and miscanthus rhizosphere microbial communities from Kellogg Biological Station, Michigan, USA - KBS K5-25-2 metaG | ecosystem: Host-associated > Plants > Roots >...
GTCGCTCCGACGAACGTCGCGATGTTGACCGTCGACGGCGTACGCTCCAGGCGGCGGAAATACCCCTCGAGATCGCGCCAATCGACCGTCAGGTTGTAGCGCCGGTTGTAGGCTGAATCGAGCGCGACCAGCCGATCGGTCAGGGGCGCCGGAGAGTCACCTTCCCCCGTCACTTCCGTGGTGATCCCTTGCGTGACTTTGCTGAGCACGCGGTTGTCGATGAGGGCGTTGGTCTCTGACTGGCCCAGCATGTCGATGAATCCGGGCGCCACGACGAGCCCACGCACATCGAGCGTCTCCCGCGCCGTCGCCGAGCCGAGAAACCCCACAGCGGCTATCCGGTCGTCGTGAAGCGCGACATCGCCTTGATAACGGGGATTGCCGCTGCCATCGACAATCCAGCCGCCCTTGAGGATGAGGTCATATGGGCCCTGCGAGCTGGTGCGAGCCGGGGCGCCCATGCCGCAAGCTGTGAGCAAGAAGAGGAAGAGCAGACGGCTGACGGCAGATGGCTGATGGCTCATTTCCATGTCGCCCTCAATGAATCCGGCCGGATGACCCGGCCGCGAATGATCACCATCGCAATGTTGCGAGTGGCGGCGATATTGCGAGCGGGATTGCCGCTGACGACGACCAGATCGGCGACTTTGCCCGGCGCGAGCAGGCCGAGCGAGTCCGCGCGCAGCAGTTGCGCCCCGCGGCGCGTCGCCGCGGTAATCGCCTCGAGCGGTGTGAGTCCCGCGGCGACCAGCAACGCCATCTCTTCGTGCAGCGAGTAGCCGGGGATGAGCAGCTGATTCGCCGCGTCTGATCCCGCCGCGATCGCGCCGCCCGCGCGCCTGAATTCGCGGACGAACTGATTCTGTTGCCGCCGCGCGCGGCGGAACGCCGCGAAGTCGCCCGCCTCCCACCCCGTGCGTCGCAGCAGACCGGGCACGCTGCGCACGCTCTCGGCGTTCTCCGGCACATCCTCCATGCCGGGGCGGGTCAACAGAATCGGATTGTCGAGCCGGGAGAGCATCTCGTGCACCACGAGCGTCGGCACGACGGTGACCTTCGCTTGCGCGAGCGCGCGCGCGGTGCGGGCGACGGTGCTCGAGTCGAGACCGGCCCAGCCCTTTTCCTCCGTCGTCCATCCCGTCAGGAAGGTGTTGTGCGCGCTCGCGTACAGCGGATCGCCGGTCGCCGCCTGAACGACGCCGGCCATGTGCTCGATCGAAACGACGCCCGCGCGTGCCGCGGTGAGCGCGTCGGTCTTCCCCAGATGCGCCGCCACCGGCAGCCGCAGCTTGTCCGCCTCGTCCATCAAGGGACGCAGCAACGCCGGCGTGATCTTCGTGTAAATCTTGAGGTAATCGACGCCCGCGACGGCGTGCAGGTCGACGGCGCGTCGCGCCTGGTCCGCGGTCGCCACGCCGGTCGCATTCGGGTAGGTCGTCGGCGTTCCGTCGATCATGGCCCCGGCGACGAACATGCGGGGACCGAGGATCGAACCGAGGTTCATCGCGTTCTTGAGCGCGACCACGGAATCGGTCTGCCCGTGCAGATCGCGCACCGTGGTGACCCCCCAGGCGACGTAGCGACCGACCGCCCACCGCTCGACGTGCGCGTGCGAGTCGATCAACCCCGGCATGATCGTCTTGCCGACGAGATTGATGCGCTCGGCCCCTCTGGGAATCGGGATCTGATTGACCTGCGCGATGGCTTCGATGTGCCCGTTGCGGATGATGATGACCGCATCCTGTTTCGGATCACCGCCCGAGCCATCGATCAGCGTCGCGCCTTCAAGCGCGATGACTCGATCCTTCGGCGGCAGCACCTTGCTGCAACCGCCGGCGAGCAGCAACAGCAACATCGTGCCGGCGTGCCGTCGTGCCGTCGTGCCGACGCTCACTTGGGATCCGCACTCGTGTGATCGTGCAGGATCCGCCAACGATCACCCTGTCTCTGCAGTACCAACGTAAAGGGCCCACTGGCGACAACTGAGTCGCGGCGCGTGAGCTTGAAGCGCGCGGTCGCATACGCAAAGTCGGGCGTCAGCACGCGCACCCGCAGCTCCTCGAACGACAACGAATCGCGGGATTTGCCCGGCGCGAAGTAGTTCGCCTGATAGCGATCGTACAACGGCTGCCAGCCGTACTGGACGTGTCCTCCGGACATGTAGCTCGTGAGCGAATCCTGGGCATAGTCGCTCATGAACCCCGCAAGATCGCCGTGATTCCAGTCCACCGCCGAACGCTGCAGCATCGCCGCGATGTCTTTGGGTGGGTCACCGAGCTGCTCCCTGGGCGCCGAGCATCCGAACGTCGCCGACGCGAAAACCACGCACCACGTACCACGCACGGTTTTCCTCCTGAACGTGATTCGCGGGAGCATCTCGGTTCGAGACGCTCCCGCGATATGACAGTGGATTGAGCCTAGCGACGCCGTTTCTTCTTGGTCGCCTTTTTCTTTTTCGCGGGCTTCTTCCGCGCCTTGGGCCGCGCCTTCTTGGCGGCTTTCTTTTTCTTCTTGGCCTTTGGCTTGGAAGACGGGCGACGCGACTCTTGCTCCGGCATCGACGAAGGTGTGGGCGCCGGCGCGGGTGCCGAGGGGAACATGGGTTCCATGAACCCCGGTCCGGGCCAACTGCTCTCCGTGACGTCCATCTGCTCAAGCATCGGATCCTCTCCTATGCTGATAAGGTGCGGGGGCGGCTGGGTGGCCTATAGCTTACCGCGGGATTCAGACCCCGCAAGTGACACGCGCTACTGCCCTTTGGGTCCCTTTAGAATCGGGCCCCGGTGACAAGTTGGCTTGACAACGCCATTTAGCATTCCACACATTCGCGACCCATGACCAGACGTGGTCTGTACGCCGCCCTCGCCCTGTGCGCCCCGCACGCCGCTCGGGCGCAGAGTGTCGCCGAAGTCCAAGTCGCCCCGCCCTCCGTCACCATTAAAGTCGGGGAACGCAGCGGTCTGCTGGCAACGGCGTTCGATCGCATCGGCAACGTCATTCCGACCATCCGCATGATCTGGTCGTCCAACAACATCAACATCGCCAAGGTCGATAACAACGGCACCGTCACGGGCGTCGGCAACGGCGTCGCGATCATCGAGGCCCGCGCCGGCACGCGCCGCGGCCAGGCGGCCGTTCAGGTCGTCGGTGGGGCGGCCGCGGCACCACCGCCCGCCCCGCCGCCGGCAGTTCCCCCCGCGGCAGCGGCCGGCACTGCGGCCGCCGATCCGCTCATGGGACAGCCCGCCGGCAGTGGGCCCGCAGCCGCCCTGCGACTCGAGCCGGGCGTCATCTATCTCCTGCCGTCTGAAAACACTCGCGTCTCGCCGCGTGCGCTCCGGGATGATGGCTCGCCCGCCACGCCCGTCGCCGTGACGTGGACGTCCTTGCGCAGCGACGTGGCGAGCGTCGACCAGAACGGCAACGTCGTCGCGCTCTCGCCGGGACAGGGAACGATTCAGGCCACCGCGCCCGGCGGGCTGACCGCGACGGCGCCGGTGGTCGTACAGCAGGCCGAGTTCACGGTGCGCGAGGGTTCCTCGGTGCTGCTCTCGCCCAACGCGATCGATACGCTGCATGTGAATGTGGCCTCGCAGAACGGCCGTACGGTGAACCCTCTCGTGCTCCAGTGGGCGTCCAGCGATCAGAGCGTGGCGCGCGTCAGCCTCGCTGGCGTGGTGACCGCCGTGGGCCCCGGGAAGGCGATGCTCACGGTTTCCGGATTGCTGCAGAGCAAGAGCATCGAGGTGTCGGTGCATAAGGTGGTGGACAAGCTTTCGGTGCGTCCGCGGGTGTCCGTCGAAGTCCAGGTGCCGCTCACCGGCGCCGCCAAGTTCGAGGCGCAGGCCCTGACCGCCGACAACGTGGCGGTCCCCGAGGCGCCGCTGCGCTGGAGCGTAACCGACCCTGCCATCGCGAGCTTCGATGAAAAGACCGGCATGCTGACGGGGCGGTCGATCGGGAAGACGCAACTCACGGTGCGCGGCCCAGGGTCGGGGCTCGCGGTCACGTGGAACGTCAACGTCATCGCCGCCTCGGTGCGCTTCACCGAGCCGCGGATCGGTATTGGCCTGAATCAGCGCCGCACCCTGCGCGGCGCCTGGCTCGACGATCAGGGCAACAATCTCGGGCCGGCCGCCAATCTCACGTGGACCACGGAGAACGCGCAGGTCGCGGCCGTGGGCGAGGACGGCACCGTGTCGGGCGCAGGCTACGGCCATGCGCGCGTCACGGCGACCGCTCCGGGCGGCAAGACGTCGACCGCCGATGTCTACGTCGTGGGGGAAATCGTCGTCGCCAGCTCGCGCGCCGGTACCGGTAAGTTCCAGCTCTATTCTACCGAGCGCTCGAATCTGGCTCAGCTCACGAAATTGACGCCCGCGACCGACACGGCGACGGCGAACGATCCGACCTTCTCGCCGGACGGCTCCCGGATCGCGTTCGTCAGCCAGCGCGACGGCAATCCCGAGATCTACGTGATGAATGCGGACGGCTCGGGCGTGACCCGCGTGACGAACGACCCGCAGGGCGACGGCCGCCCCGCATTTACCTCCGATGGGCAGGGCGTCGTATTCCATTCCTCGCGATCGGCGGGCAAGCAGCAGATCTGGTCGGTGTATATCGACGGCACCGGACTCACGCAGCTCACCAGGGATTCCGTGAACCTCTCGCCGACGGTGTCGCCCGATGGACAGACCATCGCCTACGTGTCGGTGCGCGACAAGAACTATGACATCTGGCTGATGAACCGGGATGGCAGCAATCAGCGCCGCTTCACGGTGTCACCGCAGCAACGCGAGTGGGACCCGCATTTCCTCCGCGACGGGACGCTCGCCTACCTGCTCGAGCGCAAAGAGGGCAATCGCACCGTGCAGCAGGTGGTGCGGGCCGACCTCGCGACCGGCAGCGTGTCGGCCCTGTCCGGGACCGAGCTCGCGATCGCGGCGTTCGCCGTGTCGCCGGCGGGCGATCTCGTGGCGCTGGTGGTGAACCCCGATCCCCAGAACAAGCGCAATCCCGCGTACAAGGTCTATATCCAGCAGGTGGGTTCCGGCATGCCCGTCCCGATGCCGACGACGGCCACGGAACAGATGATTACGCCGACCTTCCGTCCGTAGATTTATCGGCGCTATGCGCGCCTGCGTGCTCACCGCCACCGGCGGGACTGACCACCTCCGGATCACCGACGTTCCCGACGCGCCCACACCGCAGGCGGGCGAAGTGCGCGTCGCCATTCGCGCGGCGGCGCTCAATCATCTCGATCTCTGGGTAATGGAAGGGTTGCCGGGAGCCACCCGCTTTCCGCATATCGTAGGAGCCGACGGCGCGGGTGTCGTGGAGTCGATCGGGCCCGGCGTCACCACGGTACGCGAGGGCGACCGGGTGATGATCAATCCGGGGATCTCCGACTACACGTGCGAGTTCTGCCAGGCGGGCGAACACTCCCTCTGCGTCAATTACCAGTTGCTCGGTGAGCATCTGCCCGGGACCGTTGCCGAGCTGGCGACGGTCCCCGTGCAAAACGTGGCGCGGATTCCGGTGCTGTTGCCGGTGCTCGGCTTTGCGGAGGCGGCCGCGTTTTCGCTGGTGACGCTGACCGCGTGGCGCATGGTGGTGACGCGAGCGCAGCTCAAGAAAGACGAGACGGTGCTCATCTGGGGGATCGGGGGCGGCGTGTCGCTCACGGCACTGCGCATTGCCACGCTCATCGGCGCGCGGGCCATCGTGACCTCATCCAGCGACGCGAAGCTCGCCGCCGCCAAAGAGCTTGGCGCCGACGTCACGTTCAATCATCGCACGCAGGAGGTTGCCAAAGAGGTCCGCGCGCTCACCAGAAAGCGCGGCGTCGATGTGGTCGTCGACGATGTGGGGGCGGCAACGTGGGATGACTCGCTCCGCTGCCTACGGCGCGGCGGCCGCCTGGTCACCTGTGGCGCCACATCGGGCCCGCACGTCAGTCTCGATCTCCGGCGGCTGTTCTGGCATCACTGGACCATCCTCGGATCGACCATGGGGAATGCGGCGGAGTACGCCGAAGTTGTGCGCCGGCTGGGTCAGGGGGAGCTGCGGTCGACTGTGGATCGGGTGTTCCAGCTGGAGCGCACGCGCGATGCCTTCGAGCGGCTCGGCAAGGGCGAACAGCTTGGTAAGGTTGTCGTCGAGATCTAGTGCGCGGGCTGGATGTACAGGTCGATCGCCAGCCATAGCAGCTTGGCGATCGGGAAAAAGGCCAGCGGCGCAATCACCGCCAACGCGATCCCGCCATAGATGATCAAATCCCACGGTGGCGAGGGCCATGTCACCAGAATCAGGATCAGCACCAGCAGCGCCAACTGCGATTCCGTGATCGCGAAGTTCAGCACCATTGCGCCGAGGTAGTGACCCTCGCCTTCTTCGGTGCGCTCGAGGGCCTGCCCGCAGTTGGCACACGCGGGCCGCGGCTTGAGCCAGTGCACGAACAGCCACCTGGTCCCGCAATTTGGGCAGCGTAACCTGAGTGCCCGCATGAGCATCGGGATGAGCTTTTCGAGAGAGTTTTCCGTTGCTTTTCCTTGTCTAAGTATTTAATTTCTAGCAACTTAGCGCCGTTTACCTGATCCCGAAACCCACTCCCTAGCCCCTAATAAATGACCGGTCCTAACGTCCGCGAACGCGTCCTTCCGCGGCTCATCGAAGACGAGCTGAAGGAGTCGTTCCTCGACTACTCGATGAGCGTCATCGTGTCGCGCGCGCTGCCCGATGTGCGCGACGGCCTGAAGCCCGTCCACCGCCGGATTCTCTACGCCATGAACGAACTGGGTCTCGTTCCCGGCCGGCCCTACAAGAAGAGCGCCACGGTCGTGGGCGACGTGCTCGGTAAGTACCACCCGCACGGCGATGTGGCCCTGTACGACACCCTGGTGCGCATGGTCCAGGACTTCTCCCTGCGCTACCCACTGGTGGATGGGCAGGGGAATTTCGGCTCGGTCGATGGCGACTCGGCCGCCGCGTACCGCTACACCGAAGCCCGTCTCACCCGCGTCGCGATGACGATGCTGGAGGACATCGACAAGAACACCGTCGCGTTCGTCCCGAATTTCGACGATCGGCTTCAGGAGCCGACCGTGCTGCCCGCGCGGCTGCCCAACCTCATCGTGAACGGTTCCTCGGGCATCGCGGTCGGCATGACGACGAACATCCCTCCGCACAACCTGAGTGAAGTCGTGCAGGCGGTGGTGCACCTGGTCGATCACCCGGACGCCACCATCAAGGACATCCGGAAATTCATCAAGGGTCCCGATTTCCCGACCGGGGCGATCATTTACGGCCGCGACGGCATCAAGGAGTGCTACGAGAAGGGGCGCGGCCGCATCGTCATCCGCGCGCGCGCCATCGCCGAGGAGAAGGAATCGACGGGCAAGCAGCAGATCGTCGTGACGGAGTTTCCCTATCAGGTCAGCCCCGAGCGCGTGCACGAGCAGATCCGCGATCTGGCGCTCGCCAAGAAGCTGGAGGGGATCAGCGACGTCCGCAACGAGTCAGACAAGGAAGGGATCAGGCTCGTCATCGAATTGAAGCGCGACGTCATTCCGATGGTCGTGCTCAATCAGCTCTATAAGCACACGCAGATGCAGCAGACGTTCGGCGCCATCATGCTCGCGCTGGTGGACGGCACGCCGCAGGAGCTGACGCTCGTCGAGCTGCTGCAGCACTTCATCGAGCACCGCCACACGGTCATCACGCGCCGCACGCAGTTCGAGCTGCAGCGCGCCCAGGACCGCGAGCACATCCTCGAAGGCTTGAAGATTGCCGTCGACAACATCGACGAAGTGATCAAGATCATCAAGAAATCGAAGGACACGCCGTCGGCGGACGCGGCGCTGCGCAAGCGGTTCAAGCTGTCCGAGAAGCAGTCGGCGGAAATCCTCAACATGCGTCTGGCGCGGCTCACTGCCCTCGAGATCACGAAGCTCGAGGAAGAGCTGAAGGACGTCCGCAAGTTCATCAAGGAGTGCAAAGAGATCCTCGCCTCCAAGCCGCGGCGCATGAAGATCCTAAAGGAAGAGCTGACCGAGCTTGCGGCGGGCTTCGGGGACGAGCGGCGCACCGAGATCGTCGCCGATCAGGGCGACTTCTCGATCGAGGACCTGATCGCCGAAGAAGACATGGTGATCACGGTCTCCCATGCCGGCTACATCAAGCGCCTGCCGGTTTCCGCCTACCGCCGGCAGCGGCGCGGCGGCAAGGGTGTGATCGCGGCCCATCAGAAGGAAGACGACTGGGTCGAGCACCTCTTCATCGCCTCGACTCACGATTACGTCATGTTCTTCACCGAGCAGGGACAGTGTTACTGGCTCAAGGTCCACGAGATTGGGCAGGCGGCGCGCTCCGCGCGGGGCAAGCCGATCCTGTCCTGCGTGGCGATGAAACCCGACGAGCGGCTCGCGGCGCTGGTGCCGGTCCGCGAGTTCTCCGAGGATCAGTTCCTCGTCTTCGCCACGAAGGCCGGCGTCGTCAAGAAGACGGTGCTGTCGGAATTCGGCAACCCGCGCTCGGTGGGAATCCGCGCGATCAACATCGAGAAGGGCGACGAGCTCATCGACGTCCAGGTCACAGACGGCAAAAACGACATCGTGCTGGCCACTGCGCACGGCATGAGCATCCGTTTCCATGAGAAGGACGTGCGCGACATGGGACGCACGGCGACCGGCGTGAAGGGCATCGAGCTCGACAAGAAGGACCACGTCATCGACATGGTCGTCGTGCGCCGCAAGTCGACGCTGCTGGCCATGACCGAGAAGGGGATCGGCAAGCGCTCCGAGCTGGAGGAGTACCGGATCCAGCATCGTGGCGGCCGGGGCATCATCACGCTCAAGCGCAGCGACAAGACGGGCGACATTGTGGCGCTGAAGGAAGTCCTGCCGGACGACGAGCTGATGATGATCACCAAGAAAGGGATCATGATCCGCGTGCCCGTCGAGGGGATTCGCATCTCCGGTCGCAACACGCAGGGCGTGAAGGTCATGAACCTGACGCCCGGTGACCTGGTCGTCGATGTGGCGCGCGTCGTGAAGGAAGACGAAGACGAGATCGCCGAGGACGACGACGATACGCCGAAGACCAAGGCGCCGGCGAAAGCCAAGAAATAACTTGGTCACGTCGCAGGACATCCAGGACGCCGCAGGCAGCCTGCGGAGGAGCGGAATCGCGCGCCGCACACGGCTCCTCTATGTCGAGGAGCTCGGCGTGCATCTGAAGCTCGAAAGCGAGCAGCCGATGGGCGCCTTCAAGATTCGCGGCGCCTTCAACGCTATTCGCAAGCTTCCCGAGGCCGCGCGCCGCCGCGGTGTGATCACCTATTCGTCGGGGAATCACGGCCAGGCGGTCGCGTACGCCGCGAAGCATTTCGGGATCCGGTCCGTGGTCACGATGCCGGAGACCGCGCCCATGGTGAAGGTCGACGGCGTGAAGAAATGGGGCGGCGAGGTTGTCTTCGCCGGCCGCACGTCGGAAGACCGGCGCGTCAAAGCCGAAGACATCGCCCGGCACGAGGGCCTTGCCATCGTGCCCCCCTTCGATCACCCCGACATTGTCGCGGGCCAGGCCACGCTCGCGCTCGAGATCGTGGAGCAGTTGCCTGAAGTCGAGACCGTTGTGGTGCCGGTCGGTGGCGGAGGGTTGATCTCCGGCATCGTCACGGGATTGGCCGCCGCGGCAAGCGAGGCCGTGGTTTGGGGGGTCGAGCCGATCGGCGCGCCCAAATTGCATCGATCCCTCGCCGAGGGAAAAGTGGTGCGGCTCGAGCGGACCGGCAGCATCGCCGACGGTCTCATCACGCTCAATGTCGGCGACATTCCGTTCGCCGAGATCAGCAGGGAGCGCGAGCGGATTCGCGGTGTGGTACTGGTCGAGGATGACAGTATCCGTTCGGCCGTGCAGTTTCTGTGGCGCACCTGCCGGCTCGCGGTCGAGCCGTCGGGTGCGGCCACGACGGCGGCACTGCGCGCCGGCCTGGTTCCCCGCGCGCGCACGACGGTGCTCGTGGTCAGCGGCGGCAACGTCGATCCCTCGCTGCTCGAGGCAACGCCCTGATGGCTCCTTCGCCCGTCACCCGGGTCCTGGTCGCTGACGACGACGCGTCCCTGGTGCAGACGTTGACCTGGATTCTCAAGGAAAACGGGTACGAGGTCGCCGTCTGCCCCGGCGGCGATGGGCTCTTTGCCAAGATCGACGAGATCAAGCCCGCGCTGTTGCTGCTCGACATCATGATGCCGAAAGTGGACGGGCTGCAGCTGCTCGAACGCCTCAAGCAGGACGAGCGCTACAAGGATCTGCCGGTCCTGATGGTCTCGTCGATGCCGCCCGAGGAAGCGACCGTCCGCGCGCTGGGCCTCGGCGCCGCCGACTTCATTTCGAAGCCGTTCCGCGTGCGCGAGCTGCTGGCGCGCGTCGATGCGCACATCCGTGTGGGCCGGGCCCTCGCGCAGGCGCGCGAGGAAGCCCGCAGCCGCGCCGCGATGGTGGACATCCTGCACGAAGTCACAGACTCCCTCAAGCCCGACGAGATCTATCATATCCTCGTGCGCCGGGTGGCACGCGCGCTCAACATCTCGAAGTGCTCGATGGTGCTCGCCAAGCCGGGCGACCAGCAGGGTGTGGTGGTGGCCGCCTACGAAAACCCGATGCTGCGGAATCTGCAGATCGACCTCGCGAAGTATCCCGAAATCCGGAAAGCGGTGTCTGGCGGGCGGCTCGTGCTGGTCGAAGACGTGGCGACCGATCCGCTGTACGCAGACGAGCGGCACCGCTGGGAGCGCGAGGACATCAAGGTTCCCACACGCTCGGCCATCGCGCTGCCGTTCTTTACGCGCGACGAGCAGCGCGGCGTGTTCTTCCTCCGCACGACCGGCGATGATCCGGCGCTGACGCGCGCCGACGCGCAGTTCGCGGAGACGGTCATCAAAACCGCGGTGTCGGCGATTGAAAAAGCGTACGATTTCGAGACCGCCGTCTCGGACAAGCAGCGGCTCGAGAAGCTCGCCGCGACCGACGCGCTCACCGGGCTCACCAACCGGCGCGCCCTCGCCGACTCGCTGGCGCAGGAGCTCGATCGCGCGCGGCGCTACAACCTGGCGCTGACGATCCTGCTTGCGGACATCGACCGGTTCAAATCGATCAACGACACGCGCGGTCACATCGCGGGCGACTCCGTGCTCCGGCAAATCGGTGACCTGCTGAAGCGCGAGGCGCGGTCGGTGGACATCGTGGCGCGGTACGGCGGCGAGGAGTTCGTCATCGTCATGCCCGAGACGGCCCCTCACGGCGCCGCGATCTTCGCCGAGCGCCTGCGGCGGCGCGTCATGGCGCGCGACTTCGCCGATCCCGGCGAAGACCCATTGCATCTCACGATCAGCATCGGCCTGGCGTCGTTTCCGGATGATCGGATTCACAGCGCCGACAGTTTCGTATCGCTTGCCGACCAGGCCCTCTATCGCGCCAAGAACGAAGGACGCAATTTGGTCCGGCAATGAGTGAGCGCCGGTGCCCCAAATGCGGCTCCGTCTACACGGACACCGGGGCACGGTTCTGCCCGAAAGACGGCAGCATGCTGGTGGAGGTGCAGTCTCGAAAGCCGGCGGCTCCGGCGTCGTCGGGGGGAAGCGGGGGCGGGACCGGCGTACGCACGCCGCTGCCTCCCGGTAAGGGCGGCGGCCTCGACCGCGCCTCCACCCTGTCGAATCAGATCCTCGATGGCCGCTACGAAGTGCTGAAGAAGCTGGGCGAGGGCGGGATGTCCTACGTCTACCTCGCCCGCGAGATCTCCGCCGGCGAAACGGTGGCGATCAAAGTGCTGTCGCCGCGACTCGCATCGGACAAGAGCTCGGTCGAACGGCTCCGGCGCGAGGCCGGTCTCGCGATGCGGCTCGACCATCCAAACGTCTGCCGGATTCTGCGCCTCGGCGAATCGGAGGACGGCCTGATCTATCTGGTCATGCCGTTCCTCAAAGGCGAGCTGCTGTCCGATCGCGAAGTGCGCGGCGGACCCATGGAAATTGCGCCGAGCGTGAAGTTGCTGCAGCAGATGTGCGCGGGGCTCCACCACGCGCACGAGCTGCAAATCGTGCATCGCGACCTGAAGCCGGAGAATGTGATGCTCGTGAAGGACGACGGCGCCAACGCCGAGCACGCCGTCGTGATGGACTTTGGCCTCGCCAAGGAGCGCCGTGCGGATCCCGCGATCGCCAAGCTCACGGCCACCGGCATCATCCTCGGCACGCCCGAGTTCATGAGTCCCGAGCAGATTCGCGGCAAGCCGCTCGATGCCCGCAGCGACATCTACGCCCTCGGCATCGTCGCGTTCGAGATGTTCACCGGCAAGCTGCCGTTCCAGGGCCGCAATGCCCAGGAGATGATGATCGCCCGTCTGCGCAGCCAGCCTCCCCCCATCCGCCAGTTCAGGACCGATGTCCCGGAAGTCGTGGAGCGGGCGCTGATCAAGGCGCTGCAAACGAACCCTGACGATCGGTATGCCACGGCGCTCGAGTTCGGCGATGCGCTCGCGGGAACGGCGCCGCCTGCCTCGTCCGGGTTCCTCGGCAAGCTCAAGGAAAGATTCTCGTGATGTGAAGCGGTTCCCCGCTTTTGATCCACCCGAATACGTCGACTGGAAACCCGACCCGGCGCTCGTGCGGGGATTTCGCCAGACCGTCGAAGCCCACGGCGAGCGCGCCCGCATCGTTCAGGCGCTCTCGCGCGACGCCAGGCTCGAGCTGTATCGCGGTCTGCTGCGCGCGCGTCTCCACGACATCCAGCTGAAGCGCTGGGTGCGCACGGGGGTGATCTCCAAGGCGTGGCTGGGCACCGGTGAAGAAGCGACCACGGTCGGCCCGGTCCACGCACTGGAGCGCGGGACCGACATCGTGGCCCCGATGATTCGCAATGCCGCCGTCTGTTGTGAGATGGGCATGCCGATCGCGGACATGCTGCGCGCCTACCTCGCCACCGCCGATTCCCCCAGCAGCGGCCGGGATCTGCACGTCGGTTCGTTTACGCACGGTGTCCTGCAACCGATCTCGCACGTCGGCGACATGGTCCCGGTGATCACCGGTATCGCCCTGACCTTCAAGATCAGGAAAGAGCCGCGTGTCGCGCTGACGTGGGTGGGAGACGGATCGACCAAGACGGCCGCGGCGCACGAGGGAACGAACTTGGCGGCGGTGCAGCGCGTCCCCGCCATTTTCATCATCGAAAACAATCAGGTCGCGCTCGGCACGCGACTCCCGCAGCATCATCTGCCTGCCGACTTCAAGGACTGGGCGTCGAGCTACGGGGTGTGGGGCGCCGTGTTCGACGGCAACAACGTGCTCGACGCCTATGCTGCCACACGAATTGCCGCCGAGCGGTGTCGTAGTGGCAACGGACCTGCATTGCTCATTGCTGAAACGTTCCGGATGGGCGGGCACGCCACGCACGACGAGCGCGAAGCGCGCGAAACGTTTCCGCCGGAGTTGTTTATCACATGGGGCAAACGGGACCCGATCGGGCTGTACGAAGAGTACTTGAAGGAGGACGGCATCTCCGCCAGGGTTCTCGGCGAAATCGAGGACGAGATCGCGACGCAAGTCGAACAGGCCGCCGCGGCCGCCCTGGCGAGCCGCGAAAAGATGCCGGAAGGACCTACCGCACTCGAGGGAGTCTATGCGAGCCGTAATTAGTCTCATGGTAGTCGCCGTCGCCTGCAGTAGCCCGCCGCAATCAGCCGGACAGGATGCCAATCGCTCGTTGCGGGTCCCGGACGGCTTTCACGTTTCGGTGTTCGCCGACAAGCTGCAGGGCGTGCGCTATCTCGCGCTGGGCCCGGGCAACGCGATCTACGCGTCGCAGACGGCGTCGGGATTGGTCATCAAGCTCACCGACATGAACCACGATGGGCTCGCCGATAGTGTCGTCACCGTCGCGCGCGGATTGCACGGCCCGTTCGGCATCGCCTTCCGGGGCGACACGATGTACGTCGCCGAAGAGCGCGACGTGCTCCGGTTCGATCCCAGCGGCAGCGCCCCCGTGACGATCATCTCCGGTATTCCCTCCGGCGGTCATTCGACGCGCACTATCCTCTTCGGGCCCCCCCCCGACGGCAAGCTGTACCTGGCAGTGGGCTCGTCGTGCAACATTTGCGACGAGCGCGACTCGCTGCGCGCGGCCGTCAGCCAGTTCAATCGCGACGGCTCCGGGGGCCGGATCTTTGCCCGGGGACTGCGCAACAGCGTTGGGATGGCCTTTCATCCGACCACGGGCGAGCTGTGGGCGAACAACAACGACCGCGACAATCTCGGCGATGACGTGCCGCCCGAGCACGTGAACATCCTCAAGGACGGCCGCAACTACGGCTGGCCGCAATGTTATCTGCCCGGCAAACCCAACCCGGAATACGGTTCGGCCGATTGCTCGCAGGTCGAGCCGCCGGTGATCACGGTGCAGGCGCATTCGGCGCCGCTGGGACTCGCCTTCTACACGGGCACGCAGTTCCCGCGCGAGTACCGCGGCAACGCGTTCATGACGCTGCACGGCTCGTGGAACCGCACTGTTCCGACCGGTGCCAAGGTTGTGCGGGTGAAAGTCGACAGCAGCGGGCACCGCGCCACGGGCGTGGAGGACTTTGTCGTCGGGTGGCAGCTGCCCGATGGCTCACGATGGGGGCGACCGGTGGGCGTCTTGGTGCTCCCGGATGGATCCTTACTGATCAGTGATGATACCGGCGGAAAAATCTGGAGGGTGAGCTATGGACGGTAAGGCGTGGGACCGTCGGACAGTCGGACGGACGGTCGGTTTGTTTGGTGGCGCAATCACCATCGGTGCGATGGTCCTCCTGTCCGTCAGTCCGACAGTCCGACCGTCCGACATCCACTCCGAGTACGTCAAATACCTCAGCGGCAAAGACACCGTGACGGCGTACCTGGCCTATCCTGAAAAACCGAATCCCGCGCCGGCCGTCATTGTCATCCACGAGATCTTCGGGATGTCGGATTTCATCAAGCAGACGACCGAGCAGCTGGCAAAGGACGGCTTCGTCGCGATCGCCCCCGACCTGTTGTCGCGGCGTGGGGGCACACCCGCCACCCAGGACTCGGCACGCAAGCTCATCGCGACGCTGAATCCCGACACCGTGACGATGGACCTCGATGCCACGCGCGCCTATGTCAACAAGCTCAAGGCCGTGCGCGCCGGACAAATTGGCGTGATCGGATTCTGCTGGGGCGGGGGACAGAGCTTCCGGTACGCGACGAATGCGCCGGAGCTCAAGGCGTTCGTGGTTTGCTACGGACCAAGTCCCAATGCAGCCGACATGCCGAAGATCAAGGCGAAGGGCCTGGGCGTGTACGCCGAGAATGATGCACGCATCAATGCAGGGCTTCCGGACGCCGCGGCAGCGATGAAGGCCGCGGGGAAAGACTACCCGTACACGGTGTATCCCGGCGTCGGCCACGGCTTCCTGCGCTCGCGTGACAAACCCGAAGTCGCCGACAGCGCCTGGGGCGCCGCGATCCGCTTCTTCCGCGCACAGCTCAAGAGCTAACGTCGAGCGGCGGCAGCCGCGAGATACTCGCGCGCACGGTCCAGGGTCGCGTCCCGGCCGGCGAGGACGTCGGCCACACGCACGTCCGTCGTGATTTCAGGCGCGATCCCGGTGCGCACGAATTCCGAGCCATCGGGAAAGGCGTCTCGCGTCACGGTGACGCGCAGCTGCCATTCGCCGGAGAGCTTGATGACCGCCGTCTGTCCCGTGCTCCCGGCCGACCGCTCGCCAATGATCGATCCTCGACCGCTGTTGCGAAACGCCACGAGCAGATCCTCGGCGGCGCCGGCGGTGCGCGCCGAAGCGAGCACGGCGATCGGGCCGCTGTACGCGACGCGCTCGCGCCGCGCGGGTGGCCAGATCGTATCGGCGGGCGCGATCAACCAGGCGCCCGTCGAATCCGGCGTGTCGGTGCCGCGATAGGCGGGACGGTACTCCGACGTGCGCCAGCGCGACGTGAGTACGGGGCGGTCGACGAGGCGCGAGAGAATGGCGTAGCCCTGCTCGCGCCCGCTCGCCGTCCAGGTGGTTTCGCGCAAATCGAGAATCAGACCGCGATGTCGGGGTCCCTCGCGGGGCGCATCGCCCAGCGCGCGATCGAAGAGCGCGAGCGCCCCAGGGTCGGCCAGCGAATTGATCCGGATCCAGATTGCGCCGTCGGGCAACGTGTCGGCTTCGACCGCCGGCACCTCGATCGGCCAGCGCGCATTGATGGCGACACTGCGCGTCACGCTGACGCCGCGCTGCTCGCCGCCGGGCAGTTTCAGCAGCAAGTACAGGGCGGTGCCGCGCTCGCCTTCGAGCATCTGCGCGACGGCCCGCTCCCAGCGATTCGCTTCGGTACGCGCCGAGACTTCCGGGAGCACCGAATCACGGATCCAGATCTCCGCCGGCACGCCCTGCACCGCGACGATCTCGGCGAGACGCTGCGGGCGTGCGACCCGCATCTCGTCATTCGTGGCGTAGTCCATAATGAATGGGCGTCGCTCGATGCTGCGCAGCACGATCGGCGGCCGCGCCATTCGGCTGGCCACGGCCGGCGGTGCCAGGATTTCTAGCTGCCCGTCGTTCAGGAGCGCCGCCCAGCGACGGAGATGGCGAAAGAATTGGAGGTCGGTGGGCCGCCCGTTAGCATTCGTGACGGCCGCACGGAACGCAGAGTCCCAATTCGCGCGCACGGCATCCCAGTAGGCATAGTTGTAGCGCGCTTCCGCCCACAAGCCGGCCGCGATGAGTTGGCGATCGACCGGCGTCAATCTTTGCGCTGCCGCCGGCGCGCACAGAAGCACCGGGAACCCCAGGGAAAGCCACGGCGTACGGGATGACATGGCCCTAATCTATCTGCTGCTGTTTGCATCGCCTCAATTGCTACTGTTCCTCTACCTGCGCGAGCGCCTCCCTGCGCGCGCGCGGCGCTGGCTGGCGATCGTCTTCACCGTCTTCAACATCCCGTGGGGGATCGTCGCCGTCCGGATGTTGACCGGCAGCCTGTGGGGCATCAGCCGCGTTCCGTACATCGCGCCGTTTATTGCCTGGCAGTTCCTCGGCTGGATATTCTGTGGGCTGGTCTGTGTCTATTTGCTTGGCAAGGCGGTGCGTGGTGCGTGGTACGGGGTGCGTGGGCGAATGCAGCCGAGATCCGACCAGCTTTCCAACGCACCACGCACCACGGACCACGCACGTCTCTCTAGACGGCAGTTTCTTGCTCGCGCGACTTACACCTACGCCGCGGTCGGAGTCGGTTTGTCAGCCTACGGCATCTGGAGCGCCGAGCGTTTGCCGGCCATCACTCGGCGCACGCTGCTGTTCGATAATCTTCCCCCAGGGCTCGACGGTCTGCGGATCGCTCATCTGTCCGATGTGCATGCGGGCATTCACATGTCTGGCGAAAAGATGGCAGCGCTCGTCGCGCAGACGAATGCGCTGAAAGCCGATCTCATTTTGCAGACGGGTGATATGATCGACATCTCCCAGTCGTTCATACCCGACTACGTGCGCGCATTTCGCGATCTGCACGCGCCGCTCGGTGTCGTGACGGTCTTGGGGAATCACGATCGCTACACCGGTGCCGATGCCGTGATCAAAGGCGTGCGCGACGCCGGCCAGGTATTCATCAAAAACGGCGCGCACGTGATCGAGCATCGAGGCGCGGCACTCGCGCTCGTCGGTATCGACGACCCGCGGAATTGGCGTGCGGATGATCCGCAGGAGGACGATCTCGACGCGGCTCTGCGGGTGACGCCCCCTGAACGGGAGGCGTTCCGGATCCTGCTGGCACATCGCCCGGGGGCCTTCGATGGAGCCGCACCCCGCGGCATTCCGCTGACACTGGCCGGCCACATTCACGGCGGCCAGTTCTACCTGCCGGTGATCGGCTGGTCGCCCGGCCGTCTGATCACGAAGTACGTGATGGGCCATTTCACGCACGGCGCGAGCCAACTGTATGTGAGCCGGGGCATTGGCGTTGTTGGGGTACCGCTGCGCGTTTTTGTGCCACCAGAGATTGCGTTGTTTGAGCTTCGACGGGCCGGCGCGGTGAGCACTCCCCCCCGCGCGTGACATATCCATGATTGTTGATATGACGGCCAGAGGGCCCTGCTCTAAGCGTCCGTTGCGGCACGGGACGCTGCCCGACTAGCTTACCCGCCGCATCAATCCCCTTAGCATCGATTGTGGAGGCTTGGCCGACATGCGCATGCTCGTGTTGGGCGCAGGGTTGCAGGGTTCTGCCTGCGCGTACGATTTGCTGCACCGACCGGAAGTCGAGCGAGTGACGTTGGCCGACCTTCATCCAAAACGCGTCGCGTCGTTCCTGCAAAGAAAAAAGGACAAGCGACTCGTCATCGCGAAACTGGATGCGCGGCGGGCTGCTGACCTGCGCCAGCGTCTGCAGCGCCACGACGCCGTCATGAACGCCTTGCCCTACTACTTCAACTATCCCATCGCCAAAGCCGCGGTCTCGGCCGGCCTGCACTACGCCGACCTCGGCGGCAACACGGAGATCGTCCAGAAACAGCGCACGCTGCACGCGCGAGCGCAGAAGCAAGACGTCTCCGTCATCCCCGACTGCGGGCTCGCGCCGGGCATGGTCAACATCATCGCTGCCGAAGGCATTCGCCGGGTCGGTGAAGCGCAGTCCGTCAAGATTTTCGTGGGAGGCTTGCCGCAGAAGCCCGAGCCCCCCCTGAACTACCAAATCGTCTATTCCCTCGAGGGCGCGCTCGATTACTACACGACGCCATCGTGGGTGCTGCGCGCCGGACGACCGGAGCAGGTGGATGCCCTGTCCGAGCTCGAATCGGTGCAGTTCCCGAACCCCGTTGGGACGCTCGAAGCGTTCCACACCGGCGGTGGCATCTCGACGATGCCGTGGGCCTATAAGGGCAAGATCCAGACGATGGAGTACAAGACGCTCCGCTATCCGGGGCACGTCGCGATCATGCGCCCCATTCGCGAGCTCGGCCTCTTGTCGATGGATCCCGTCAAGGTGAAAGGCACGAAGGTGGTACCGCGCGACGCCTTTATCGCCGCGGTGTCACCGCAGCTGTCCAAGCCCAATGGGCGCGACCTCGTCGCGCTGCGCGTGGAAGTGACCGGACGCGATGGCCGGCGGGTGGCGTGGGAGCTCCTCGATTACTACGACGAAGCGACCGGCATCAGCGCGATGATGCGGACCACCGGTTATTCATTGGCGATTACGGGCGTGATGCAGGTCGACGGGCGCGTGATGGAAAAGGGCGTGCACACACCGGATGAGGCGGTGCCGTTTCAGCCGTATGTCGATGAGCTGAAGCGTCGCGGCGTGGAGATTCGCGAGATTTCCTAGTAGTTCTGCACTACCCCTTGGTCTAATAGAGCAGTTCTCGCAATTCGGCTCTCGTGGAAGTCACGACTCGAGACAAGGGGAAAGCATGCGGCGCACTCTGTTTTGCCTCATCGCTGGAATTCTCTGTGTCTGCCACCCGGCGTT
>Ga0070704_100000440_pt1 | contig 19488 bp, 21 predicted proteins | sample KBSK5252metaG_FD_65467 | JGI IMG/M metagenome (GOLD analysis project Ga0070704, IMG submission 65467) | Corn, switchgrass and miscanthus rhizosphere microbial communities from Kellogg Biological Station, Michigan, USA - KBS K5-25-2 metaG | ecosystem: Host-associated > Plants > Roots >...
ATCCCGGCCATCTATCTCAACGACTGGCCCGACCGCTACATCCACACCAACTTCGACACCCCGGCCAACATCGACGCCACCAAGCTGGAGCGCGCGGCGTTCATCGGGGCGGCGAGCGGGTATTACCTGGCCTCACTGCGAGCCGAGGGCGTGGCCGCGCTGCTGCCGGTGGTCCAGCGGGCAAGCCTCCGGCGCGCCGCGGTCGTGCTGGAACGCCAGGCACGCCTCGACGTCATGGAGGGGGCGGTGCTCGCGCAATTCGATGCCGGCTACGAGCAGGCGATTCTCGCTTCCATCGAAGCATTTGTCCCTGGGAGCGAGGCAGAACGCAGGCAGGCGGAGCCGTTCCTGACGGCGCGCGAGCAGCTCGAGGCGATGGAGTTCCGAACCGGCCCGGGTGCGTTGGTGGGGATCTCCAACGGCCGTGGGAGACCAATCTATCGAAGGAACCCGGATGTGAAAGGTCCCATGTCGGTCTTTGGTTTCGACTACCTCGAGGGACGCCTTGGGGAACAGAAGACCAATTCGCTCGGGTTGCTGCGTTACACCGGGATGTGGGGTGCCGGCGGCGAATATGCGTACGAGATCCTCAATCTCGTCGACGGAGCGCGGACCGATGTACAGATCCGGAATGCTGTTTCCGCCATCTACGGCCCCGTGCCGCTCGAGCTGGTGACCGAATTCCTCGGCGCGCTGGAGACGGCGGGGGTGATTCGGAGGTAGGTCCTCGCCTTACGGCAGTTCTCGCACCGTTGCGCTCGCGGCTCCCCGCTTGATCAGGTCGATCGAATTCCTGCAGCTCGCCTTTGCCTTGTAGCCCTCGCTGGTCGCGATCGGCTCGCCATTAGCCGCCTTGAGCCGCCAGTAAAACTCCCCCTTCGCATTCTTGGAAATCTCGAACTTGAGTCGGGAAGCCTGATTTCCCGAGGCGATGTCGGGGAACATGGCCACCGCCGGGACGAAGATGCCAAAGGTTCGTGCCAGGAATCGAAGGGCGGAACGGCGGGAGATTTCGAGCATGGCTTTTTCTCCGGTTTGGGGTGCAGGGTGCTGGGTGCTGGGTACTGGGTGCTAGGTAGTTACCAGCACCCAGTACCCAGCACCCAGTACCCTACTCCTCCGGCGGCATCGGCGGATCATCCCGCCTCCGCCCCATTTGATTCAACTTCCGACGCTCCCGCCGGGCGCGGCCTTCCTCGTACCAGCGGCGGGTCACTTCCCCCGCCAGATCGCGGTTGCCGAGGCCGAAGGCCAGGCCGACGGCAAGCGCGATCGCACCCAGGATCAGCGTGAATGCGGCCGTCACCAGCTCGTCGGCAATGCCGAGCTGCTGAACCGCCATGAAAATCGCAATCACCACCACCGCGCCCTTGGCGGCCCGCGCGAGGGTGGGAACCCCTTCCACCGCGCCGGCGGACGCGAGCACCAGCGCGCGCACGAACTCTCCCACGATCATGCCGAGGATCACGATCACGATCGCGGCGATGAGGGTCGGAATGAAGGAGAGCATCGTCCCGAACATCTCCCGGATGCTCTCGAGCCCGAGTGCCGTGCTGGCGAGCAGAATCACCACCAGCATCACCAGCCAGAAGAGCAGTTTCCCCACGGCGTGAATCGGATCGAGCCGGGTTCCGGTGCGCCCCATGGCTTCCGATATCCCGCCGGCGTCCGCCATCTTGTTGAAGTTGAGCCGCTTGAGGAGTGCGTCGGTCCAACGCTCCAGCAGCCGCGCCAGGAGATACCCCGCGATCAGAATGGCGATCGCCGCCGCAAAGGGCGGCAGATACAACATGAGCTGCTCACCGCCGCCGAGCAGCCGCTCCCAGAGTTCGTTCACCGCGAGACCTCGAGTACGAGTTTGCCCAGCTGCTCACCCCGCCGCATGCGCTCATAAGCTGATGCACCGAGCGAAAGCGGTACCACCGAATCGACGACCGGCCAGAGTTTTCCTTCACGCGCGAGCGCCATGACCTCGGCAAACTCGGCGCGCGATCCCATCGTCGATCCGAGAATGCTCCATTGAAACCAGAAGAGCCGCCGGACATCGAGGGCCACCTCGGGACCGCTCGTCGCCCCGCAGGTCACCAGGCGCCCCCCCGGTCGGAGCGATTTGAGCGAGGCGGCCCAGGTTGTTTCGCCGACCGTGTCGACCACCACATCCACGCCGGTACCGGTGAGCTTTCGGACCACTCGCGCGATCTCGTCGGGAGTCGTCTCGGAGTGGTTGAAGGTCTCGCCGGCGCCGAGCGAGCGCGCGCGATCGAGTTTCGAATTGGACGAGCTCGTCACGAAGATACGGGCACCCAGGTGTCGGGCGATCGCGAGGGCGGCCTGGGCCACGCCGCCACCGATCCCCCAGATCAGCACCGTCTCCCCAGCCTCGAGCTTCGCCCTGGTGGTGAGCATCCGCCAGGCGGTGAGTGTGGAGAGAGGAAGCGCCGCCGCGATCTCCCACGGCATATTCTCTGGGATCTTCGCAACGTTCCTTTCTGGAACGACGACGAATTCCGCTGCGGTACCGGGCCGGTGCTCCCCCAGGATCCCGAATTCCCGGCAGTAGGGCTCGTCTCCCCGAAGGCAGGCCTCGCATCTGCCGCAGGAAATGCCGGGATTGAGCGCAACTCGATCGCCCGGCCGAACCGACCGGACCAGAGGCCCGACCCGTTCCACCACCCCCGCACCGTCGGTTCCCACGATGTGGGGGAACGAGACGGAGATGCCCTTGATCCCCTCGGTGAGGAAGAGGTCCAGGTGGTTGATCGCCGCGGCGCGCACCCGGATCAGCACCCCGTCGTCGTCGGTGAGCTCTGGAGACGGCAGCTCCACCTCGGCGAGGCTACCGATCCCGCCATGATCCAGGAGGGCGAGCGCCCGCATCGAGAATCTCTCCGCCTTGCAGAAGGACGAAAGTTGTGCAAGATATATCAGGCACCTGATGCTGGCGCCGATCTGCGCCCCCACTGCGGCGGGGCCTGCCGCAACCGCGTAGCCGGAGGAACCGCATGGCCGCGTTCGACGAATCGGAAATGGGCTGGTCCGGGTCTGGCTGGATGGACCCTATGCCGTCGTCTACCCCCCCGGCACCGCCACCTCCACCGCCGCCTCCGCCCCCGCCTCCGGCCGCAATGCCAGCGAGGCCGGCGCCCTCGATGCCCGCACCCACGCCCAGCCCTGCCGCAGCCAAGCCGGCCGGCAAACCCGCTGCCAAGAAGAAGCCGGCGGCCAAGGCCAAGCCGAAGGCAAAGGCAAAGCCCAAGAAAAAGAAGAGCATGAAGCGCGTCGCGAAGAAGCCGGCGAAGAAGGCGGCGAAGAAGGCGAAAAAGAAGGCCGGATCGAAGAAGTCGGTGCGGAAAGCCGCCCGGAAGGCGGCAAAAAAGTCTTCCGCCAAGAAGCGGTCCGCGAAGAAATCGGGAAAAAAGAAGGCCGGCAAGAAGCGGCGCTAGCCGCCGGGTGATTCAGAAGAAGGCGCCCCTTCACGGGGCGCCTTTTTTGTCAGCTCACTGGACGAAGACCGCGCCCGTCATCGTGCCTCCCCCGTAGGTGCCAGCCACCCCATGGGCGGTGCAATGGAAGCTGTAGGTCCCCGCCACCGCAAAGATGACCGGACCCAGCGTGTATGGAGCACTCTTGAGCGTCACACCGGTGAACGTCAGTGTGCCATCGGGGGTGACGCTGTGTCCATCGCCGACCCAGTTCCAGGTCACCGTACCGCCGGCGGAGATGAGGACCGTCGAGGGACTGTAGAAATTGTCCTGGACCTGAATCGTCGCCGCTGCGACCGGATTCCCACCCGGCGGCGGGGGCGTGTTGCTGGTGCCCGTCGGGGTGTCATAGCCGCCGCAGCCGAGGAGCAGAAACAGGGGAACGGGGAACACCTGGGGAAGGGGGAAGCGGAACCGCATGGGAGCCTCCAGGGATCATCTTAGAACTGAGGGGAGTAATATTTAGGACGTCTTCACCCCCTCAGAACCACACGCCCGAGCCACCAGAGGCCAACCGCGATGCTGCCCGCACCGGCCCAACCTGCCATACGCTCGACCGCCGCCGGGGCGCGATCCGCTGCGCGCTTCATCGCCGCCGCCGCGGCCAGGGCGAAGGTCGCCATTCCCGCCGTCACCCCGACACCGAAACAGGCGAGATATGCGAGGCCGAGCGCCGGGGCAGGAAACAGCGTCACCGGAAGGAGAGCGACCACAGCACTGGTTCCCGCCAGGCCGTGCATCACGCCGAGCGACGTCACGGCATGACCGTGCGCCCGGTGCTCTCCGGGGTGGTGCAGGTGTAAGTTGCGTGCCGTGCGGAGCGACCAGATGCCGACCCCGACCAGCGCCACACCCACCGTCCCCTCCAGTATGGCTTCCATACCCGGTCCCCAGCTGAGCCCGGTGGCCAGGAGAATGGCACCCGCGACGAAGACGGCGAGGGAATGGCCGATGCCCCAGCGGACCCCGAAGCCGAGCGCGGTTGCCAGCGTCGGCTTCCGGCTCACGAACGCCGTCACCGCCATCATGTGGTCTATCTCGAGGGCGTGGATGAAACCCAGAAGCAGCGCAGTGCCGAGGGGGAGGAAGCCGTTCACTGCGGCCCCCCTGATCGCATGACCAGCATTCGTCTCACCTCTCTTTCACACGCCGCGGGGTGCGGGTGCAAGCTGGGCAGCAAGGATCTCGGCCTGGTCCTGCGCCACCTTCCCGCCGTGATCGATGCCAACGTCCTGGTCGACGCGGCGACTCGTGACGATGCGGCGGTGTACCGGCTCTCCGCCGATCGCGCCCTCGTCGCCACCGTCGATTTCTTCACGCCGATCGTCGACAATCCGGCGGACTGGGGCGCCATCACCGCGGCGAATGCGCTCTCCGATGTCTACGCCATGGGCGGCCGGCCGCTCTTTGCGCTCAACCTCGTAGGATGGCCGCGGGACCGCGTCCCCTTCGAAGTCCTGGGTGAAGTCTTCCGCGGTGCCGCCCAGGTGACCGCCAGCGCCGGATGCCTCATGCTCGGCGGCCATTCGATCGATGACCCCGAACCCAAGTTCGGACTCTGTGTCATCGGCGAGGTGCATCCCGACCGGATGTTCACGAATGCCGCGGCGCACCCCGGCGACCTCCTGGTGCTGACCAAACCGCTGGGGACCGGGATACTCACCACCGCGCTCAAACGGGACATGGTAACGGAAGCCGGGCTCGCCGAGGCGGTCCGGAGCATGACCACGCTCAACGACGGCGCGGCGCGCGCGGCCCAAACGGCCGGCGTCCGTTGCGCCACCGACATCACCGGCTTCGGCCTGCTCGGCCATCTCGGCAACATCCTCGCCGCGAGCGGAGTCGGCGCGCGCATCGATTCCGCTCGCCTCCCCCTCCTCGATGGGGCGCTCCGGCTCGCGGCGGCGGGCGCCGTCTCGGGCGGCACCCGTCGCAATCTCGAAGCGGCGCGGGTCGAGTGGGCCGACGATGTCGGCGAAGCCGAGCGCCTGCTGTCGGTGGATGCGCAAACCTCGGGCGGGCTCCTCCTTGCCGTGCGGCCGGAGCGCCTCGCCGATTTGCTCACCGCGCTGGAAGCGGAGTCCACGCCAGCCCGCGCCGTGATCGGCGAGATTCTTCCCGAGGCTGGAGTGCTACGGGTGGTTCGCGGGCCGGCGGAACAGTAACGGAGCAGCGGAGCCTATGGGATCGGTGCGCTGGACCCCGCAGCGAATGGAGCAGCTGGAGCGGGCCACGCGTCTCAATCGGCGCGTGGTGCTCATGCGCCGCGGCACCGAGTTCATCGTGGTGGCGCAGCGCCTGTTGCATCAGGGCGGACAGGAGGCGCTGGTCGGGCGGCTGCCGATGACCGGAGAGGAGCTGCGATTCGAGCTCGAGGATCTCGACGATTTCCAGGTGCTTCCTTGACCGCCCGCGCCGTCGTGCACCTGGATGAGAGCTGCCTCGGGAATGGGCGGGAAGGCGCCAGTCCCGGCGGAGCGGGAGGCTTGATCGAGACGCGCACGCCGAGGGGACTGGTGCGCCGTGATTTCTACATCCATGCACCCGACACCACCAACAACCGGATGGCCCTGGCCGGCGGCATCGGCGTGCTCCAGCTTCTGGCGGGAAAGGGATCCCGGCTCCGGGTGCTGATCGTCTCCGATTCGGAATACCTGGTGAAGGGAGTGCGGGAGTGGCTTCCCGGCTGGATCGCGAAAGGATGGAAGCGAAAGACCGGAGAGATCGAGAACCTGGAGCTTTGGCGGGCGTTGTCGCAATCGCTCCCGCTCCACGACACCCAGTTTGCCTGGGTGCGCGGGCACAACGGCCACCCCAAGAACGAATACGCGAACGACCTGGCGGTGCGCGCCGCGCGAGCCCAGGAAACCTCGGCGGGCATCGTCGCGTCGGGGTTCGGCGCCTGGCTGCTGCACAAGCGGGCAGCGGGGCATTACACCGACTATGATCCTGATGCCGCCTTCGCCACGCTGGATGAGCGTCTCGCGCGAGGGGAACTGTTCCCCAAAGACCTCGACGCCGTACCGAGCACCACCGGAGGTATGCCGAATGGATGAGCTCACCCGGTTTGCCCGCCGGCTGATCGAGCAGCTCTCCGCCAGCAAGGATGGTGTGGATCGCCCGGTGCCCGTCGGTATGGTCCGGGAGAAGATCCTTCCCTACCGCACTCACCGTCGGGCGCTGATGCTGGAGAGCGTGGAAGACTACGAGACGGTGCTGCTCCGGCTCATCGCGGGGGAGCGCGGGTTCGTGCGGACGCTTCCCGCGGCCGCGGCTCAGCGTTGCCAGGAAGAGCTGGCCGGCGCGAACCCCGATCTCGGGGTCCTGGATGAGGTCGCCGACTCGACCATCCAGATCACCTCGCTTGCTGCGGCGAAGATTCTCGGCGACGAGGCACCGGAAGTCATTGCGAGCGCAGCGCCAGTCATTGCGAGCGAAGCGAAGCAATCCCGTCGAACCGCCGAGATCGCTCCGGTGCCTGCGGCACCTCGCATTGACCGCCCCGCACCGGCACCACGCGATGACGGCCCTCCGGTCATTGCGCGGGCGGAACGCCCGAAGCAATCTCCCCGACCCGTCGAGGCCGCCACGGCACCCGCGGTGCCTCGCGATGACCGCCCACGAGGAGAAGCGTCCGTGACCATGACCGAGTGCCCCCACTGCCATCACGCCATGCCGTCGGGCCGGGAGGTCGTGTTCTGTCCCTGGTGCGGCGCGCGGCTCGTTCCGTTCACCTGCTCGCGCTGCCAGACCGAGCTCGATTCGGAATGGCGCCATTGCATCACCTGCGGCGCGCCGGTCAAGGACCCATACCGATTCACGTGAGCGCCCCCGTCATGGCCAATCGTCCTGAAATCGTTTTTCTCTCGGGTGTCCGGACCGGCTTCGGATCGTTCGGCGGCACGCTCAAGGAGCTGAGCGCCACCGATCTCGGAGTGATCGCGGCTAAAGCGGCCATCGAGCGCGCCGGGGTGACGGCCGACTCGGTGGATCACGTCGTGGTTGGCAACGCGATGCAAACGTCGGCCGATGGCGCCTACATCGCGCGGCACATCGCGCTCCGGGCGGGGTGCTCCATCCCGACTCCCGCCCTCACGGTGAACCGGCTCTGCGGCTCGGGCTTCGAGGCCATCGTGCAGGGCGCGCAGCAGATTCTGCTCGGGGAGTCGCGCGTCGTGCTGGCCGCGGGCGCCGAGTCGATGAGCCAGGCGCCACACGTCGCGCGCGGGCTCCGCTGGGGAGTGAAGCTGGGTGCGTCGCCGCAGCTCGAGGACCTGCTCTGGCAGGGTCTCACTGATGCCTACTGCGGTTGCCCGATGGGCGTCACAGCGGAGAATCTCGCAAAGAAGTACGGGATCCCGCGCGCCGAGGTGGACGCGTTCGCGCTCAGATCGCAGCAGGCGGCGAAGACAGCCTGGGAGTCGGGCTGGTTCTCCGATGAGCTCTGCCCCATTCCGATCACCAACCGGAAGACGAAGCAACCCGAGCCCTGGGCCGCTGACGAACACATGCGGCCGGAGACCACCGCCGAGGGACTGGCCAGGCTCGCGCCGGTCTTTTCGAAGGAGGGCGTAGTCACCGCGGGAAACGCTTCCGGTATCGCCGACGGCGCCGCCGCCTGCATCGTCGCCTCGGGGGAGTTCGCGAAAGAGCGCGGACTCGCACCCATCGGGAAGCTGGTGGCCTGGGGAGTGGCCGGGGTGGAGCCGGAGATCATGGGCATCGGGCCGGCTCCAGCGGCGCGGCAGGCCCTCACCCGGGCCGGAATGACGCTCGACCAGATGGACCGGGTCGAGGTCAACGAAGCCTTTGCCGCGCAATACCTCGCGGTGGAAAAGGAGCTCGGGCTCGACCGGCAGCGGACCAACGTCGAGGGCGGCGCGGTGGCGATCGGCCACCCGCTCGGCGCGAGCGGGACACGCATCACGGTTCACCTGCTGCACACCCTCCGGCGAATCGGCAAGCGCTACGGACTCGGCAGCGCGTGCATCGGCGGGGGGCAGGGCATCGCCGTGATCGTGGAAGCGTTCGGATCGTAGGAGGTCATCGTGGAATGGCTCTTGTTGCTGCCGCTCGCGGCGGTCCTGTATGTGGTGGGGAGCATTCGCATCCTCAAGCAGTACGAGCGCGGTGTGGTGTTCTTCCTCGGGAAATACACCGCCACCAGGGGGCCCGGGATCGCCCTGGTTCCGCTGGGCTTCGCGCAGATGAAGCGGGTGTCGCTCCGGATTGTGGCCATGGACATCCCGGCGCAGGATGTCATCACTCGCGACAACATCTCGGTCAAGGTGAACGCGGTACTCTACTTCCGGGTGCTGGAGCCATCGCTCGCCATCATCGAGATCCAGGACTACCTCTACGCCACCGGACAAATGGCCCAGACCACGCTGCTTTCGGTGCTTGGCCAGGTGGAGCTGGACGAGCTGCTGGCCGACCGCCGGAAGGTGAACGACATTCTGAAGCAGATCATCGACGAGCGCACCGATTTCTGGGGCATCGAAGTCTCCGCGGTCGAGATCAAGGACGTGCTGCTGCCCGACGGGATGCGCCGGGCGATCGCCCGTCAGGCGGAGGCGGAGCGGGAGCGGCGGGCCAAAGTGATCAGCGCACAGGGCGAGCTGCAGGCCTCGGAAACCCTGGCACAGGCAGCCCGGATGCTGCAGAGCCAGCCGGCGTCTCTGACGCTCCGCTACCTGCAAACGCTCACGGAAATCGCAGCGGAAAACAACACGACCACCATTTTTCCGATTCCGATCGACTTCTTCAAGACTTTTTTCCAGCGCGCCGACGATGCAATGGCCGCACCCCATCCGGCGACCGAGCAGGCCCCGCCGGCCCTGGCCGCCGAGACGACGACCGGAAAGCTGACTGGGTTCGATCCCTCGGATCAGCTCCGCCAGCTTCGGCAGGCGGTTCGGCCCGAGCCGAAGAGCGAGTGACATGGCGGACCTGACACCGGGAAAGATCGATCGCGCCGCGCTCGAGCGCATCATGCAGCGCGCGGCGGAGCTGCAGGCAGGCGAAGCCGACGTGGGCGAGGGGCTCACTCCCGACGAGGTCACGGCGCTCGGTCGGGAGGTGGGGATCCCGGCGCGCTACCTCCAGCAGGCCATGCTCGAGCAGGCCACCGAGGTCGTCGCTCCCGCGGAAAGCGGCTTCGTCGGCAGGGTGGTTGGCCCATCAGAGGTGTCGGCCCAGCGGGTCGTCATCGGAGATCCCGACGATGCCGCGCGGGCGCTGATCGAGTGGTTCGACAAGCACGAGCTCCTCGCGGTGCAGCGGCAGCAGCCCGGGCGGGTGACCTTCGAGCCGATCGGGGGCATGCAGGCGGCACTCCGGCGCGGTGGCGCCGCGCTCGGATCGACCGTGCCCAAATTCATGCTCGCGAAGGCGACGCTGGTCGCCGCGACGTTCACCCGGCTCGAGGCGGGTTACTGTCACGTGTCGCTCACCGCGGACCTTCGGCAGGCGCGCACCGGACACGTCGGTGGCGCGGTGGTAGGCAGCTCGCTTGGCGCCGGCGCGGCGATCATTCTCGCGGCGATGAGCCCGTTCTGGTTCGTGATCGTGCCGCCCCTCATGGTCGGCGGCGCGCTGGGGTGGTTTGCGCTCAAACGGTTTCGCCCGGTTGCCGATCGGACCGCGCTCGGGCTGGAACGGGCGCTCGACTATCTGGAGCGGGGCGGTATCAAGCCCGGGCACCAGATCCCACCCCGGGTCGGCGGTCTGCTCGACACGATCGCCGGGGAAATCCGCAAAGCCATCGCGTCATCCACCGAAAGGTCCCGGCAGAAGTGACTTCGATCGTCAAAGTGGGGGTGCTCGGCTGCGGGCAAATGGGGAGCGGCATCGCGCAGGTGGCGGCGGTAGCCGGTTTCGAGGTGCTTGCCCGTGACCTGACCGACGAGCAGCTCACGCGGGGAAGGAAAACGATCGAGGGCTCGCTCGGGAAGTTCGTCGAGAAGGGAAAGCTCGCCCCGGAGGCGAGGGAACAGGCCCTCGGCCGTCTTCGATTCACGACGGCTCTCGAGGATCTCGCCTCCTGCGATCTCGTCATCGAAGCGGTCACGGAAGACCTCGAGCTCAAGAACCGCCAGTGGACCGCGCTCGACTCCGTCTGCGGGCCGGACACGATCTTCGCTTCCAATACCTCCAGTCTCCCCATCATTGCCATGGCGACGGTGACGGGGAGGCCGGAGCGCTTTCTCGGGCTCCACTTCTTCAACCCCGTGCCGATGATGCCGCTGGTCGAGGTGGTCCGAAGCGTCGCCACGTCGCCGGAAACCATCGACGCCGGGACGGCGTTCGTACGCCGGATCGGCAAAGAGCCGATTTTCGCCAAGGATTCTGCGGGGTTCATCGTCAATCTGCTGCTGATCCCGTACCTCCTGGATGCGGCGCGCGCGGTCGAGCGCGGTGTCGCCTCGATTGGTGACGTGGATACGGGAATGACGCTCGGCTGCGGGCATCCGATGGGGCCGCTCACCCTGCTCGATTTCGTCGGGCTCGATACCGCCGTCAAGGTGGGCGAGATTCTCTATGAAGAGTTTCGCGAGGCGCGCTACGCACCGCCGCCGCTGCTCAAGCGGATGGTGCTCGCGGGATGGCTCGGCAAGAAGAGCGGGCGGGGGTTTTATGACTGGAGCACCACGCCGCCGAAACCGGTGGAGCTTTGAAAAACGTCAACGGTCAACGGTCAACGGTCAACGGGACCAGCCTCGCAAAGCGGATCACCGCGGTACGGCTTTTACCGTTGACCGTTGACCGTTCACTGTTGACGCTGTTGTTGTTGTCCCTCTCCTGCCGCGCAACGACCTCGCGTCCGAGCTTCCTGCCCCTGCCGTCGGCCGCCGTCGCCGAAGTGGAGCTCGAGATTCCTGAGGCGACCCGGGCGCTGGCGGAAGCGCTCGCGCGAGACAGTATCACCCTTGCGGTGGTCCGCGAGGCCGACGGGTTCATCGATTCCGGATGGCTCGCGGGGAAGACGCTGGAGCCGACTGCCGCGCGCCCGCTCGGACAGGACGTCGTGCGAGTCCGCGCCTGGGTGAACCCAGCCAAACAGTTCTGGAGCGAGCTGGTGGTGGAGGCGACCTATCGCCCGATGGCCGATCCCTCCCGTCCCGAACGTGAGCTGGACGTTCAGCTGCCGGACGATCACCCGCTGCAACGGCGGCTTGCCGGGGTCATCCGCCGCCTGATCGAGCTCCACGGCGACCCGGCCACCATCCAGGCCATGTTCCCGCCGAAGCCAATCGTCAAGCCGGATACCGCGAAGGTCAAACCCGACACTTCAAGCCACCGAGCGCCGCCATGAGCCGAAGCGCGCGACATCTGATGGTTCTCTCCCTCGTTCTCAGCAGCTCCCTCTCCGCGCAATCCGGCAAGCCGACCTGGTTCGACGCCGTCGCCGGGGATCTCGACGCCAGGTCAGCGGGTTATGCAGGCGTCGCCAAACAGATCTGGGGATTCGCCGAGGTCGGCTATCAGGAAGCGAAGAGTAGCGCGCTCCTTCAGAGTCAGCTGCGCTCGGCCGGCTTTGCGGTGGAATCCGGTGTGGGAGAGATGCCCACCGCCTTCGTGGCGACCTACGGCAGCGGGAAGCCGGTTATCGCCATCGTGGGAGAGTTCGACGCGCTGCCCGGCCTCTCCCAGGACGCGGTGCCGGTCCGCAAGGTGCTGATCGACGGGGGCCCGGGGCATGGCTGTGGTCACCACCTCTTCGGCACCGCGGCGGCGGCGGCGGCGATTTCGGTCAAGGACTGGCTCGTGGCGGGAAAGCGGGGCGGCACGATCCGGTTCTATGGGGCGCCGGCGGAGGAAGGGGGAGGCGGAAAGATCTACATGATTCGCGCCGGCCTCTTCAAGGATGTCGACGCCGTGGTCTCCTGGCATCCGGGTGATCTCAACCAGGTGAATCGCGCGTCGTCGCTGGCGAACACGAGCGCCAAGTTCAGGTTTCACGGGGTCAGCGCGCACGCCGCCGCCGCTCCCGATCAGGGCCGATCCGCGCTCGACGCGGTGGAGGCGATGAATGCGATGGTGAACCTGATGCGCGAGCACGTGCCGCAGGAAACCCGCATTCACTACATCATCACCAGCGGCGGCAAGGCCCCGAATGTGGTGCCGGATTTTGCGGAGGCATACTACTACGCCCGGCATGGCGATATGCGCATCCTCGACGGCATCTGGGAGCGCATCGTGAACGCCGCGAAGGGCGCGGCCCTGGGCACAGGCACCACGATGGATTTCGAGCTGGTGAATTCGGTGTACAACGTGCTGCCGAACGATGCCCTTGCCGACGTGATGCAGGGAGTCTTCAACCGGGTGGGCGGCTACGCCTACACCGCCGAGGAGAAGGCGTTCGCGGAGCAGATCCGGACCTCGCTCACCGGTAAACTTCCGCCGCTCGACGAGGCCTCACGGGTCAGTCCGCCGGAGACCGGTGTCTCGCCCGGCTCCACCGACATGGGCGATCTGAGCTGGGTGGTCCCCACGGTGCAGCTCTCCGCCGCGACGTGGGTGCCCGGGACTCCCGCCCACAGCTGGCAGGCGGTCGCCGCGGGAGGGATGTCGATCGGCGCCAAGGGAATGATGGTGGCCGCGAAGACCATGGCGCTGACCGCAATCGAGTTGTTCAACAACCCGGCCCATCTGCCGAAGGCGCGGGCGGAATTCGAGAAACGGCTGGATGGATTCGCATATAAATCACGCGTCGGGGACCGCAAGCCACCTTTGGACTATCGGAGGTAGGCGCTACGTGGCCGACCTGGACGTGGCGGAGTGGCTGTTCTGCACGAGAATCCTGCCGGAGGTATCGCGAACATTCGGGCTCGGTATCCGCCTCCTGCCGAGGCGGCTTTCGGAGTCGGTGACGATTGCGTACCTGCTGTGCAGGATTGCCGACACCGTGGAGGATGATCGATCGCTGGCGCCGGGTCGGCGAACGCCCCTGCTGCATCGCCTGGCGGAGGCGGTGCGCGGTGGCGGCGGGGAAGAGGAGATCGAGGCAGCGTTCGAGCATCCCACGTCCGCCGACCAGCTTCTTGCCCATCGCTGTGGATGGATCATCCGCTCCTTTCGACGCCTCAGTGTGCCGGAGCAGGCAGCGATAGCCGGGCCGGTGTGCGAGATGTGTCTGGGTATGGCGGCCTTCATCGATCGGCGGGCGACCGGCGGGTCCGAACTGCCAGAGCCCTTGGAAACCCTGGCGGAGCTCAAGGAATACTGCGGGTACGTCGCCGGAACCGTGGGCAGGCTGCTCACCGGGCTCTTCTGCCTCCATACCCGCCAGGTTTCGAACGACCTCGAGCGGAGACTGTCTCAGCACGCGGAAGGCTTCGCAAACGGGCTGCAGCTTACCAATGTCATCAAGGACATCCACGCGGACGCGGCGCGCGGCATCAGCTTCATTCCTCGAGACGTTTGTGCCCGCTACGGGATCGAGCCGAAGGATCTCCTGGATCCCCGCTTCGAGCGAGAATCGAACGCGGTGCTGGGAGTGCTGGGTCATGAGGCGCAAAGCGGCCTGGACCAGGCGGTCGAGTACCTCACGGAGATTCCGCAAAGGCAGTACCGGATTCGGCTCTTTTGCCAATTGCCGATCCTCCTGGGTTGCCTCTCGCTATCCCGGATGAGGTTGGGAATCCCCGGTGGCAGAATCCGATTCGGTAAGGTGTCCCGGACGACCGTGTACCTCGTGCTGGCACTGAGCCTCGCCACGGCCTGGAGCAATCGACTGGCGAGAGCCTCCTATCGTCTGCTCGCCTCAGCCCCACTGCGCGATGCCGGAGCCCAAGATCCTCTCCGTTCCTGACCTGGCGGTGTCGGTACGCACCGATTTTCCGGCTCGCGCCGCCTATGCGGAAGGGGCGGGCATCTTTCGCATCGTCCCCGCCGGCGTAGCCGTCCCCTCCACCACTCACGCACTCTCCGAACTGGTTTCATGGGCAGCGGCGAACCGGATTCCCCTGGTTCCGCGCGGGGCAGGGAGCGGCATGGTGGGAGGCAACCTTGGTGCAGGGCTGGTGGTGGACCTCACGGCGCTGGACGGAGCCCCACTCAGGGTGGACGCTGCGGCTCGGCTGGCCAGGGTCGGCGCGGCTGTGTCCCTTCGCGCCCTGAATGAAGCGGCCGGCCGGAGCGGGTTGCGCCTCCCGCCCGATCCCTCGAGCGCGCGCTTCGCCACGCTCGGCGGAATGCTCTCGACCAATGCCTCGGGACCGCGCTCCATGCGATCCGGGAGCGTGCGCGACTGGGTGGAGAGCATCGAGATGATCACCGCGGATGGCCTGCCGCTGATGCTGCGGCGTGGTGGACCTCCGCCGGAGACTCCGACCATCGCCAGGTTCCGTCGGCAGGCGGAGCCGGCGCTGTTGCAAGCCCGCGAGGCCATTCGATCCCGCTTTCCCGGGACACTCAAGAATTCATCGGGGTATGCTCTCGATCGCTGGCTCACCTCGGGAGACCTGCTCGATCTCGTGGTCGGCGCCGAGGGCACGCTCGGATTCATCACAGCGACCGAGTGCCGGCTGGAGCGGACACCATCGCGATATGGCGGCGTTCGCGCCGCGCTCCGCGACACCGCCGCACTCGGCGAGATCGTCCCGGCGCTCTCCGGGTTGCTCCCCTCGGCCGTGGAATACCTCGACGCGACGTTCCTCGGCTTCGTCGAAGCGGGGCAGAGTGGGGAAGAGGGGAAGACTGGGGAAGGGGGGAAGGGTGGGGAAGGCGGGATGTTGATGGTGGAGTTCGAGGGCGATGATCCCCTCGAGATCGAAGCCAGGATCGAGGCCGCCCGTCGCATCCTTGCGCCGCACTCGGAGGAAATTCAGGTCGCGATCGATCGCAGGGCTTCGGAAGAGCTGTGGTCGATTCGCCACGCGGCGAGCCCGATGCTGGCGCGGCTGGGCGAAGGAAGGCGCTCGCTGCAGGTGATCGAGGATGCCTGCGTACCGCTCGCCGCAATGGCGGGCTACATCGCCGCGGTGCGCAAGGCAGGGGAACGCCACAGGATTCAGCTGGTGATCTTCGGGCATGCCGGATCGGGAAACCTCCACGTAAATCTCCTCCCCGACCTCGCGGAGCGGGACTGGAAACAGCGCGTCCTCGCGATATTCGATGAGGTCACCGCGGTGGTCCTCGAGCTCGGAGGAACGCCGAGCGGCGAGCATGGCGACGGACGGCTGCGGGCCCATCTTCTCGAGCGAGTCTACGGCCCGGAGCTCATGGTGCTGTTCAAGCTCGTGAAGGATGCCTTCGATCCGGCGGGAATCATGAATCCGGGGGTGAAGCTCCCTTCACCCAAGGCTCTTCCATTCGACGATTTGAAAGTCGGCAGCGATGCGGTCAGTCTTCCTCCGAGTATCGAGGCGGGTCTTCGCGACATCGAGCGCAGTGCGGGGTATTCCCTGAGTAGATTGGACCTGGCCGGAGTGCAGTAGCCAGCAACCAGCAACCAGCAACCAGCACCCAGCAACCATGCGCCAGTACCTCGATTTGATGCGACACGTCGCCACGAACGGGAGCAAGAAGAGCGACCGCACCGGCACCGGCACGCTCAGCATCTTCGGGTGGCAGATGCGGTTCGACCTAAGTGAAGGGTTCCCCCTCGTCACCACGAAGAAGGTCCATCTCAAATCCATCATTCACGAGCTGCTCTGGTTTCTTCGTGGTGAGACCAATACGAAATCGCTGAAGGACGCGGGAGTTTCAATCTGGGACGATTGGGCGAGCCCTGAGGGGGACCTCGGTCCTATATATGGATACCAGTGGCGGTCGTGGCCGGCTCCCGACGGGCGTCATATCGACCAGATCGCCGAAGCAATTCGCCAGCTCCGCACCACGCCGGATTCCCGGCGGATCATCGTCAACGCCTGGAATGTGGCGGACATTCCTCGCATGGCGCTGGCGCCCTGTCATACCATGTTCCAGTTCTATGTGGCGGACGGGACGCTCTCCTGTCAGCTCTATCAGCGGAGCGGCGACATCTTCCTCGGCGTCCCCTTCAACATCGCGAGCTATGCATTGCTCACCATGATGGTGGCACAGGTGACGGGACTCCGGCCCGGTGAGTTCATTCACACGTTCGGCGATGCGCATCTCTACCTGAACCATATGGATCAGGTTCGGGAGCAGCTCTCCCGTCAACCCCGCCCGCTTCCCCGAATGCTCCTCAATCCCGGTGTGAAGGAGCTCGAGAACTTCCGGTACGAGGACTTTGTTCTCGAAGCCTACGACCCCTGTCCAGCGATCCGGGCGCCGGTGGCGGTGTGATCGTCTCGCTCGTCGCGGCGATGTCGGAAAACCGGGTCATCGGCACGATGGGGGGACTGCCCTGGCGGCTTCCCCGGGATCTGCAGCACTTCAAGCGCCTGACCGTGGATCACACCGTCATCATGGGGCGGAAGACCTACGACGAGGTCAAGCGTCCACTCGCCAACCGACGAAACGTCGTCATCACACGGAAACCGGACTTCCGGCCGCATGGGGTGACGGTGGTGCCGTCGCTGGAGGAGGCGCTGGCCCTGGGCGCCACCGAGGACGAAGTCTTCGTGGTCGGAGGAGGGGAGATTTACCGGTTGGCCCTGCCGAGGGCGGATCGGATCTATTTGACGATCGTGCACGCCGTCGTGGAGGGGGATACCTACTTCCCGGAGTTCGAGGGGGCCGCGTGGGTGGTGGAGAGCGAGGAGGAGTACACTGCGGACGACAAGAATCAGCACGCCATGACCTTCCGAACCTACTCCCGACTCCGCAGCGCTTGAACCCGGAAACCACAGATGTCACCGATTAACCACTGATGCATCTGTGGCATCTGTGGTCGACCGGTCCAGGCGAGCCGATTCAGGGTTTGAAGAGGCTCGGTGCGGCCTCCGGGTTGGCGGCCCGAAACTCCCGTCCGAGTCCCAGAAGAGCTGCAACGGTCGCTGCAAACTGGGCTTGAGTGTAGGTCCCGTTGACCGTTGACCGTTGACCGTTGACGCCATTCGGGGACATCACCGCCATCCATATCCGCTCCGCCGCGGGGACGTCGCGGCCGTGGTCGGTCCAGTCGTTCCCCGACCCGCGCCCATGGTCGGTCGCGATCAGGAGGGCCGTCCTTCCCCGGTAACCCGGCATGCTCTGTACAGTCTCCCAGAGTGTCCGGATGAACCGATCGCTGCGGTGGGCGGCGTCGAGGTAAAGATCGTACCGCCGCTCGTGCGCCCATTCGTCGGTATCGCCCAGCATCACGTAGAGCACCCGCGGAGTCCGGGTCTTCAGGTAGTGCAGCGCCCCCTGCATCGTCACCCCATCGAATCGAACATTCCCCCAGTAAGGGGGAAGGCCGGCTGCAAGGTCGTTCATCGCCCGCTCGACGGCGGTGCGCGGGTTGCTCACCGGTGGGCCATCGCCGTTGACGTAGAGGCCGCTTCGCTCCCGGTTGACGATAAAGGGAAGCACGTCCCAGGAGCCGAAGGCGGCGACCCGGCCCGCAAAGGCCGGCCGCCGGTTGAGCCACTCGAGCACCGTCACATTGGGATTCGGGATCTTGTCGTTGCTGTCGATTCGGTCGTCGGCATGACCGGCCAGGAGCTCGTTGTATCCGGGATAGGAGAACCGCTTCCCGTTGCTGACGCGCACCGTGCTACCCGCCGCCGAATCGCCGAAGATGACTCCCTTCCCAGCCACCTCCGACCAGAGGAAGGGCATCATGGCTTCCCTCCTCGCCCGGGCGTGCTCCCGCCAGAATCGCCCGATGAGGCCCGCGGTGTCACCCACGCCACCGGCATTCTTCGAGATCAGCTCGCGTTGTGCCCCGCCGAACACCTCCTGCCATCGGAGGCCGTCGAGGGTGACGATGAGGACGTTGTCGACCGAGGCACGAGGCTTTTGCGCGCTCACCCCGAGGGAAATCACGGCGGAAAAGAGCAAGACGAGGACCGGAGTGTGGCGCATCGGACGCTCCGCGAATGGTGATGCGATCGATTGGATCGATCGAATTGGCTCGAATTGTGCCAAAAACTATTGTGCAGCCTCGCGCTTTTCCTTAACTTGTGTCAAGTGCTTCTGTTGGTCGTGCGATGCGGTGCTCGCGGGACCGGCCTCCACCTCACCAAGGAGATCGTTTGGCGGTTCGAATAGGGTTCGCCTATAACCAGAAGCCAACGCTGCCGGCGCCGAAGAAAGCCGGCGACTCCGCTGTCCCCGCGCTCGACAGGGCTCCCGCCAGTCGAGCACTCCGCCCCGACCTTCCCCAGCCCGATCTCTACGCCGAATGGGATGAGCCCGAGACCATCGAGGCCGTCGCCAGTGCACTCGAAGGCGTAGGTGAAGTCATCCGGCTCGAAGCGGGCAAGGATTTTCCCCGGCAGGTCATGGAGGCGAAGCCCGATTTCGTCTTCAATATCGCCGAGGGTCTGTACGGGGTGAACCGCGAGAGTCACGTCCCGTCGATCTGCGAGTTCCTCGGCATTCCCTACCACGCCTCCGACCCGCTCTCCCTGGCGCTGACCCTTCACAAGGGGCGCGCCAAGGAGATCATGGCCTACTACGGCGTACCGACCGCGCCGTTCGTGGTGGCGAACACCCGAGCCGATGCCCGCAACGTCAACCTCCCGTTCCCGCTCTTCGCCAAGCCGGCGCTGGAGGGGTCGGGCAAGGGGATCACCGAAAAGTCCCTCTGCACCAACCGCGCAAAGCTGGTGCAGGAGGTCGGCGATCTGCTCGACACCTATCAGGAGCCGGTGCTCATCGAGAGCTGGCTCCCCGGGCAGGAGTTCACCGTCGCGATCATGGGCAACGGCAAGGAAGCCCGCTGCCTTCCGCTGGTCGGGATGCGATGGGAAGCGTTGCCGCTCGGAGCCAAGCCGATCTACGGCTATGAGGCCAAATGGCTCTGGGACACCCCGGAGCATCCGCTCGATCTCTTCGAGTGTCCGGCGGATATCTCGAAGGAGCTGGCGCGGGATGTCCGTTCCGCCGCGATCAGCGCGTACCGGATCCTCGGCTGCCGCGACTGGTGCCG
>Ga0070704_100000442_pt1 | contig 19463 bp, 14 predicted proteins | sample KBSK5252metaG_FD_65467 | JGI IMG/M metagenome (GOLD analysis project Ga0070704, IMG submission 65467) | Corn, switchgrass and miscanthus rhizosphere microbial communities from Kellogg Biological Station, Michigan, USA - KBS K5-25-2 metaG | ecosystem: Host-associated > Plants > Roots >...
TGGATCACCCCGAGGCCGCGCACCCGCTCGCGCCCCATGTAGGCGGCGAGCACCAGGATGGTGGCCACTTTGGCCAGCTCCGAGGGCTGGAACTGCACTCCGCCGACGCCCAGCCACGACTTGCTCGCGTTCACCACCCGGCCGAAGACCAGGGTCAGGGCCAGGAGCAGGAGGCCGATGCCGTAGAACACGTAGGAGAATTCCGCCAGGGTGTGGTAGTCGATGAGCAGGGCGAGGACCATCAGGACCAGCCCGAGCCCCAGCCAGATCATCTGCCTGTGAAAGGCCCCGCTGCTGGGCGTTCCGGCCGTGGCGGAATAGATGACCGCCAGCCCGACCGAGCAGGCCGCCAGGATCGAAAGGAACAGGATCCAGTCGAAGTTATTGAGATACCGCCACGCTGGCAAGCTGCTGCACCCCCGTGCGAGCGTCCTCTTTCCCGAAGAAACGCTCCAGGACGGCGCGCGCGATCGGCGCCGCCGTCGTGCCGCCATGGCCGCCGTTCTGCACGAACACCGCCCAGGCGATTTTCGGATCGTCCCGCGGCGCGAACCCCACGAACCAAGCGTGGTCGCGCCTCTCCTTCGGGAGCTTGTCGGCGTCGACGTCGCGGGACGCCTTGAACACCTGGGCCGTCCCGGTCTTGGCGCAGATGTCCCGCCCCGCGATCCGGGCGCGTCCTCCCGTGCCCTCGTCGTTCACGACGCCCCACATCGCGTCCTTGATGACCTCGAGCGTCTTCGCCTTCATGTCGATGCGCCGCACCACGTAGTCCTGGTGCTCGTCCTCCTCCACCCCTTCGCGCACCTCGCGCGACAGGACCAGGTGGGGCCGGTACAGCGTGCCGCCGTTGCCGATCGCCGCGGCGAACACCGCCATCTGGATCGGCGTCACCTCGAGCGCCCCCTGCCCGATCGACACCGAGATCGTCTCTCCCGGATGCCAGACCGGATCGCGCGGGTTGGCCCGCTTCTTCCATTCGGGATCGGGGACGGTGCCCGCCTCCTCGTGCGGCAGGTCGATGCCGGTCGGCTCGCCGAACCCGAAGCGGTGCGCCCACTTCGAGATGCGATCGATCCCCATCTCGTTCCCCAGTCGATAGAAGTAGACGTTGCACGACTGGATGATCGCCTCCCGCATCTTCAAGTATCCATGCCCCCCCTTGCGGATCGCCCAGCACTGGAAGGTCTTGTCCCCGAAACGCCAGGAGCCGGTGCAGTGGTCGGCGCGGGCCGGCGTCGCGATCCCCTCCTCGAGCGCGGCGATCGACATGACGATCTTGAACACCGAGCCGGGGGCGAACTTGGAGAGCGACACGCGGTTCTGCAGCGGGTGTCTCGGGTCGCGCACCAGCCCTTCCCAGGTGTCCTGCGAGAAGCGACGGGAGAACACGTTCGAGTCGAACGCCGGGCGGGAGATCATGGCCAGGACGGCCCCCGAATGCGGATCGAGAAACACGGCCGACCCGGCCTCGTCCGCGTAGGCGTCCTCCAGGGCGCGCTGCAGGTCGAGGTCGATGCTCAGCCTGAGAGCCCTGCCGGGGTTCGACTTGCGCCCCTCCTGGATCTCCTGGATCTCGCGCCCGAAGCTGTTCACCACCACCTGCTTCCATCCCTTCATCCCCTTCAAGGCGGAGTCGTACTGCTTCTCCACACCGGCAATGCCGACGATCTCCCCCAGGTCGTACCCCGTGGACGGGTCGGCCCTGATCTGGTCCTCGCTCACCTCGCCGACGTACCCCAGCGCGTGCGCCGCGAGCGGGCCGTACAGATAGTGGCGTCGCGACTCGACCTCGACCGACAGCATCGGCAGCTCGAGGCGCCGCGACTCGATGTACGCCGCCTCGGCCAGGTCGACGTCCTCCTTCAGGATGACCGGCTCGAAGGCGGGGCGGCCGCGGTACTTCGCCAGGCGCTCGTGGAGCGTGGTCTCCGGAATCCCGAGGATTCCGGCCAGCCTCGGCAGGAAGGCCTGCATGTCCGGCACCTTCTCGCGGTCGAGCCGGATGTTGAAGGCGATTCGGCTGTTCGCCAGGACGCGGTTTTCGGCGTCCTTGATGACTCCGCGCAGCGGCATGATCGTCACCCGGCGCAGCCGGTTGCTGTCGGACAGCCTCCGATAGTGATCCATCTTGACCACCTGCAGGTACCAGAACGCCAGCAGGTAGACCACCAGCACCGCCCCGAACAGGGCCTGGATGACGAGGATGCGGACATGCAGCCGCCGCGCCTCGTAGTAGTCCTGGAATCCCTTGTAGTCCTGCTCGAAGCCCATGGTCCTCAGGGGAGCCTTGCGGCCACCCAGAAAAACAGCAGCCCGAGCACGCCGTTGCCCAGCCCGAGCTGCAGGATGGGAAGCACGCCGGGGAAGACGAAACTGCGCCCCATGGCCATCGACAGGGCCCATTCGGCCAGGGGATCGAACACGGTGGCCGCGAACAGGATACCGAATCTCGGGATCGCCTGGTTCAGCATGAACAGGGAGCCGATCGTCCCGACCAGGTAGCCGATGAGGGTCTTCTTGAAGCCGTTCATCCCGAGGATGGCGTGGACCAGGGAATCCTCGACCAGTCCCGCGCCGGTGCCCATCGCCATCGCCGCCGAGGGCGGGCAGGTCAACCCGTAGTACACCACCACAATGGTGAACAGGTCGCAGTAGTGGGCGGCGACGGGAGCGTAGTTCGACACCAGAGCCTGCGCCAGTGCCGCCGTGCCCAGCGCCAGAAGGCCGCGCACGATCTTCATGGCGCGCTCTTCTCCGGCGGCCCCTCCGGCTTCAGGAGCACCAGGACCTCCTCCAGGCGGCGGAAATCGACCTCGGGCCGGATCTCGATGATCTTGGTGAGCCCCTCCCCTTCGCCGATCGCCGCGATCACTCCGAGGGTATACCCTTTCGGATAGATCTGGTCGAGGCCGGACGTCACCACCACGTCCCCCACCTCGACGTTCGCCAGCTCGCTCACGTACTCCATGCGGCAGCCGCGATCCCCGTCGCCGACGATCATCCCCTGCACCCGTGTGCGCTGGATGAGGCCGGCGACGCCGGCGTTGGGATCGAGGATGGTCTGCACCTTGCTGGCCCCGCCCGCCGCCTCGATGATCCGCCCGACCACCCCGCGTGGCGTGATCACCGGCTGGTTGATGCGCACCCCCGCGCCGGTCCCCCGGTCGAGCGTGACCAGGCGGGCTCCCCCGTCCACGCCGCGCGCGATCACCCGGGCCGGCAGGCTTTGGAAGGGGACGATGGCGCGCAGGTCGAGCAGCGCGCGCAGCCGCTCCGCCTCCTGGCGCGCCTCCGCCGCCTCGTGCGCCTGCAGAGACAGGGCATCCACCTGCTCGCGCAGCCGGCGGTTCTCCTTCTCCACGCCCCGGAGGCCGACGTAGGCGTTCCAGGTGCCGGACACGCCCTCGCCGACCCCGCCCGCCGCCTTGAGGAAGGGGGACCCGAGACTCAGGATCCCGTCCTCCAGGAGCGAGCGCTCCGACGCGTTCTTGATGCGCGAGGACATCAGACCCAGATTGAAGGTCAGGAGGATCAGCAGCAACAGGTACGGCTTGCGTTCGGTGAGGAGATAGGCCATCGACTCAGTCCCCGCTCGATCCGGGAGGACGGGCCTGCGAAAGGCCGATCAGTCGATCGCGATCTTGCGCAGGAGGTTGAAGTCATCCAGCATCTTCCCCGTTCCCAGGACGACCGATGCCTGCGGGTCGTCCGCCATCGAGACGGGGAGGCCGGTCTCCTCGCGGAGACGCTTGTCCAGGTTCTTCAGCTGCGAGCCGCCACCGGTGAGGACGATCCCCTTGTCGACGATGTCGGCAGAGAGCTCCGGCGGCGTCTGCTCCAGGGCCACTCGCACCGCCTCGATGATGTTGGACACCGTCTCCGAGAGGGCCTCGCGGATCTCCTCGTCCGAGATCACCAGGGTCTTGGGGATCCCCTCGACCAGATCGCGCCCCTTGATTTCCATGGTCAGCTCTTCATCCAGGGGGAAGGCGGAGCCGATGTTGATCTTGATCTCCTCGGCGGTGCGCTCGCCGACCAGCAGGTTGTACTTCCGCTTGATGTACTGGATGATGTCCTCGTCCATGCGGTTCCCCGCGATGCGCACCGAGCGGGAGTAGACGATCCCGGCCATCGAGATGACCGCCACGTCCGTCGTCCCGCCGCCGATGTCCACGATCATGTTGCCCGTCGGCTCGGTCACCGGCAGGCCGGCGCCGATCGCGGCGGCCATCGCCTCTTCCACCAGGTAGACCTCGGAGGCCTTGGCGCGGTAGGCGCTGTCCTTCACCGCGCGCTTCTCGACCTGGGTGATGTCCGAAGGCACGCAGATCACGATGCGGGGTCGCACTCCAAGGCTGCGGTTGTGCGCCTTCTTGATGAAGTAGTCCAGCATCTTCTCGGTGTGCTCGAAGTCCGCGATGACACCGTCCTTCATCGGCCGGATGGCGATGATGTTGGCCGGAGTGCGGCCGAGCATCTCCTTCGCCTCCTTGCCGACGGCCTCCACCTTGCCGGTGCGCTGGTTCACCGCGATGATCGAGGGCTCGCACAGGACGATCCCCTTCCCTTTGGCGTAGACCAGCGTCGTGGCGGTTCCCAGGTCGATGGCAAGATCGTTCGAGAACAGACTGAGCACCGACCGTGGACTCCAGGCCATCGTCGCTCCCACCTTGCGCCTCCTCAGCTTTGACGTCCCGGCTTACCAGCGCGGAATCGTGTAACAGACCGTGCGACAAGCCCTTACGGGCGCGGCTAATATTATGGCCCTGCCCCCCCAAAGTCAAATCGTTGACTTTTGGCTACAACTCTTTGTAGCACGCGCACTTACGTGAAATCCCCGCGATTCATCGCACGCTTTCCACGATTTCGGGCCGGGGGCTCTCCGCTTCGGCCAGCGCCACGCCGTTCTTGCCTCTCCCCTTCACCACGTACATCGCATGGTCGGCGCGCGCCAGGAGGTCGTCCTTGGAGCGGCCGTGGTCCGGGAAGCAGGCAATCCCCAGGCTGGCGCTGATGCGCACCTCGAGGCCGTGGGACGCCAGGAACGGCGTCTCCTCGATGCGCTGCCGGATGCGCTCCGCGATGATGGCCGCCCCTTCCGGCCCCGTCTGCGGGAGGATCACGGTGAACTCGTCCCCGCCGAAGCGCGCCACGATGTCGATCTCGCGCACCGTCTGGGCGATCACCTGCCCCACCTCGACCAGCGTGCGGCTCCCCCACAGGTGGCCGTGCTGATCGTTCACGTTCTTGAAGCCGTCCAGATCGAGGAAGATGAGGGACACCGGCGTGCGATAGCGTTTGCTGCGCTCGACCTCGCGCCTCAGCGTCGAGTTCAGGAATCGCGAGTTGTACAGCTTGGTCAGGTCGTCCGTGATCGACAGCTCCTGCGATTTCCGAAGGAGCAGGGCGTTGTCGATCGCCACGCCCGCGGGCTCGAGCAGGGTCGCCAGGAGCCGCGCATCGTCGTTGGTGAAATGGCCCACCCTCACCCTGTCGACCGCCGTCACGACCCCGATCAACCGGCCCCGGCTCAGGAGCGGCACCGCGACCACCGACCGCGCCGGCACCGGCTTCGAGGAATCCGTCGGGCCGAAGGCGGAGGTCCCGGCATCGTCCAGGAGAACCGGCTGGCGCCTCTGCGCGGCGCGCCCGGCGACTCCTTCACCCATCCCGTAACGCCGGCCCTTGAGAACGCTCATCCCCTCCCCGAAGGTCCTCTCGACCGTGAGGAGGCCCTGCTCGGGGTCGGACAGCAGGAACATCCAGGCCCGCAGCGTGAGGAACTCCCGCACCCGCTCCATCGCCACGTCCATGATGCGCTGCGGGTCGAGCTCGTTGCTGGTGAGGCGCACGATGGCCGCGTGGGCCTGCATGCGGGCCTCGGCGTCGCGCGACCGCAGGCTCTCGCGACGGACGCGCTGCCGCAGGTCGGCCAGCTGGCGCTCGCGATCGAGCAGGGCCTCAACGACCGAGGGATCGACCGGCAGGCTGATCGGAACCGCGGGCACCTCCCCCTCCGGCCTGGTCCTGGCGCGGCCGCCGGCGGGGCGCCCCCCGTGGGCGCGCTGCAGGCGGAACGGCAGGACGGGAACACCGCGGGCGACGCGCCGGATCTCCCGGAGGCGCGCGGCCGGATCCCCGGCATCGTCCACCTGGTACAGGACCGCCTCCAAGGCGTGGGCTTTCAGGGCCTTCTCGTTCAGACGGCCGAATCGCGTCACCGCGAAACGCTCGGAACCGCCGCGGGAACGCCAGGCCGACGGGCCGCACTTCGTTCCGTCGAGGAGGACCACCAGGATCTTCGATTCTGCGCGCATGGCAGGCTCTAGTAGGACTCCACGTACACGCTGCGCCGCATGCGCGTCGTGTTCCCCGCACCGTCCTGGGACACGATCTGGACCTCGTTGGGTCCGTCCTTCTTCATCCTCACGACGGCCGTGAAGGACCCGTCGTCGTACACGTCGACCTTCTGTCCGTCCACCAGGAGGACAGCGCCCGGCTCCGTCCGGCCGTTGATGATGACCAGGTGGCCGGAAGGCAGGAAATCGACGACGTCGAGCGGTGGCGGAGTGCTGTCGTCCTGGCGCTGCTCCCGCGAGCTGGCGACCTTGAACTTCCGGATCTCGGAGAAATGGCTCTCCACCCTGGCGCCGTCGATGGCGGACACCTTCCAGTAGTAGTTCCCCTCCTGCAGGCCCGGGATCTGGACGCTGCTCGAGTGGATATCGGACTTGTCGAGGAGCAGCTCGCCGAACAGGGCGGTGCGCGCGATCTGCAGCCTGTACCGTTCGCCCCCCGTGACCTTGGCCCAGCGCAGCGTGGTGGACTCTGTCGCGGGATCGTCGTGCAGGAACACGCGCTGGTCGGTCGGGTCGAGAAGGGCGGGGGGCGGCAGCAGCCTCACGCGGCTCACCACCTGCTCGCCGGTGACCTCCATCCTCTCGAGGGGCTTCAGGGTCAACGTCTTCCCGCCCGTCTGCACCTCGGCCGAGCCGCTCTGCACCTCCGTGCGGGTGCTCTTGGTCCCGGCGTCGTAGGCCACCTGGAACTGCGACTTGTCGACGGCCCTCGCCGTCGTGGACTCGGTGGCGACCTCGTGGAAGGAGCCGGCCACGTTCGCCCCCGGCATCGACGCCGAGACGCCGCCCCAGTTCAGCTTCTCGCGGACCTTGCGGACCTTGGTGGTGGGGTCCTCGAACAGCTCCCGGATCTCCAGCAGGGAGCCCGGGTTGATCGTGGTGATCGTCCCGTCGAAGTAGATGATCTGGGCCGACCCGTTGCTCGCCGTCTTGATCTGGTCCCCGACTTTCAGGGCGGTGTTGCCGCTGACGTCGTCCCAGACGAACTGTCTCGAGCGCTTGATCTTGACGTCCCCTTCGTACTTGTAGATTTTCGCGGTGAAGCTCTCGCCCGCCGAGCCCTCGAGAATCTTCTGCGAGAAGGACTGCGACTGCTGGGCCGCCGCGCGCGCCTCGACGAAATCCTTGCGCTCGTACGACAGCCGGGCCGAGTCCAGGATCTTTCCGGCGCTCTCGATGACCCGCGCGAACGACGGGTCGGCGCCTGCCGAGGCCTCGCGGTACATGCGCTCGGCCCGGTTGATCTCCTGCAGCGCCAGCTCCTCGGGAGTGGCACGGCGAGCGGCGCGGAGGTAGAAGAACACGCCGCCGAGCGCCAGCAGCAGGACCAGGTAGACCACGCCCCGCATGATGCTGCGGTACGAGATGGTCGCCCAATCGAGCATGATCGGGGTTTTGTTGCTGGCCTGCCCCATGAAGGTGTCCTCGAAACCCCGCGCTCTCCGGGCCGACGCGGACCGAAAGAGCCGGAGTTCTTCTTACAAATCACTGAGCGGACACGGCTTAGGGTCTCGGGCGCCGCAGCCCCGAGCCGTTCGCTCCAGGATACCGACTCAAATATAGGAGTGGCGGGGCATTACGCAAGAGATCCACTTGCGGGCCCCTCCCCTCCGCCGTTAGACTGTGGCTTCTCCAAGGCGAACATGGCCCTGTAGACACACTCTGAGGAAGAGGCCCGATGCTCCAGCAGATGCGCAACTGGTTCCGCTACCTGAAGTGGCTGCTCGTCATCATTATTTTCATGTTCATCTGGTGGGCCTTCGCCACCTGGGGTGGCGGCACCTCGCGCTCGCGCCCCGAGGTCGACTGGGCCGCCCGGGTCAACGGCGTGCCGATCTCCGTGGCCTCCCTGCAGGCGTATGCCCGGCGGCTGGACAGCACCTACCAGCAGATCCTCGGGGAGCAGTACGCGCAGCAGCGATCCATGATCCGGATCGGACAGCAGGCCATCAATTCACTCGTCGAGCAGGAGCTGATCTACCAGGAGGCGCTGCGTCAGGGGATCACGGTGACCGCCCGCGAGGTGGTCGAGTCCATCATGCGCGATCCGAACTTCCAGGAGGGCGGCCAGTTCATCGGCAAGGAGCGCTACCACAACCTGTTCCGCGGCAATCGCATGAACGTCACCGAATACGAGGACCAGGTGCGTCGCGGGCTCATGATCGACAAGTTCCGCCGCATGATCGAGGACGGCGTGACGGTCAGCGACGCGGAGGTCCAGGACGAATTCCGCAAGAAGAACGAGAAGGCGCAGGTCGAGTACCTGCTCGTCGACCCGGCGAAGGCCGGCGTGTCCTCCTCCCCCGCCGAAGCGGACGTGCGGCGGTACTATGACGCCCACCTCGAGAAGTACGCCCAGGGAGAGGGTCGCACGGGGCTGTTCGTCCTCTTCGGCGCGTCCGAGATCAGCGCGGCGCAGCAGGTGTCCGATCAGGACGTGACGGATGCGTACGAGCGGTCCAAGGCCACGCGCTTCAGCACCGGCGAGCAGCGGTGCGCCTCGCACATCCTGTTCAAGGTGCCGGGCGGCGCCGCCCCCGACGTGGCGGCCAAGGCCGAGAGCAAGGCGCGCGATGTCCTCAAGCGCGCCCGATCGGGCGCCGATTTCGCGGACCTGGCGCGCAAGTACTCCGAGGATTCGACCGCGCAGGCCGGGGGGGACCTCAAGTGCTTCGCCCGCGGGCAGATGGTGAAGGATTTCGAGGACGCGGCCTTCAGCCTTCCGGAAGGAGGCCTCAGCGACCTGGTGCGGTCCCCCTTCGGATTTCACATCATCAAGGTCACGGGGATCCGCCCGCCGCACACCACGCCCATCGAGGAGGCGCGCGACACGCTCCGCCAGGAGATGCAGCTGGAACGCGCCCGATCGGAGGTACAGAAACGCAGCGCCGAGTTCGCTCGAGCCGCCGCGGGCGGGAACCTCGAGGAGGTCGCCAAGTCGCAGGGGCTCACGGTGCAGCAGACCGGCGAGGTCCGGGCGGGAGACTCCCTGCCGGGCCTGATGGCTTCGCAGGCGATCGTCGAGCGGATGCTCGACCTGGCGCCCGGCAAGGTCAGCGATCCGATCCCCCTGCCGGCCGGACAGGTGGTGGTCCAGGTGACGGGGAGCCTGCCCTCGTCCCCCAGGCCATTCCAGGAGTCACGCGCCCAGGTCCTCAAGGACTTCCAGGGGGAGCGCGCGCGTCAGGAGGTGGCCCGCATCGTCGGCTCTCCGGGCGGCCTGAAGGCGGCGGCGCGCGCCCTGAAGACCGAGGTCAAGAAGCAGGCCGACGTGACGCGCGGCTCCAGCCTGCCGGGGGTGCCCCCCGATCCCGCCATCGAGCGGCAGATCACCGGCCTCGCGCCCGGGACCGTGGGCGACCCGATCTCCACCTCCGCCGGCATCCTCGTTCTCAGCGTGACCGAACGTCGCGACCACAAGGACGAGTTCACCTCGCAGCGCGACTCCATCAGCGACGGGCTCCTGCGCCAGCGCCAGGACCGCCTGTATCGAGCGCTGGTGAAGCGCCTGCGGGAGCGTGGCGACATCCTGCTCAACGAGGCCGCCATCAAGTCCATGGACCAGGCCTGAGGCTCCCCCCCGGCTGACGATATCGTGATGGTCCCCGGGGGGCGGCTGCAACCCCGCCCCCGGCCTTGAAGATCCCTCCCCGCGCCCTATATTTTTCCCCACACCGGGAGGGCCGCACATGGGTCGATGCGCGTCTCAGAATGCGTTTCGCAAAGGGCTGGACGCCGCGGCGCGCGGCGACTTTCTCGAGGGGCTCGCCTACTTCGAGGCCTCCGTTCACCTGGCGCGCCGGCACGAGGACTCGGCGGTGCCGATGAAATACCTCTCCTATTATGGCTGGTGCCTGGCGATGTCCTCGAACCGTCTCGACGAAGCCCTGTCGGTCTGCGAGGCCGCCGCGCGGGCGGAATTCTACGACCCGGAGCTCCGGCTGAACCTCGGCCGAGTCTACCTCCGCGCGGGAGACCGGGGGCTGGCCTTCGGCACCTTCGTGTCGGGGTTGCGCTTGAGCCCGGAGCATCGCGCGCTGCGGCACGAAATCAGGCGACTCGGGTTGCGTCGGCGTCCAGTGGTGCCGTTCCTGTCGCGCAGCCACCCGGTCAATCGGATCCTGGGTCTCTGGCGCGGTGGCGTGCCGGGCAGCGGATTGCCGCGTCGCGGCGTCCGGCGCCGCCCTACTGCGGGGTGACCGCGGACGTGGCGCTTCCGCCGGCGCTCGAGTTGACGGTGACGGTGCCGGGATTCGTGGTCGGAGCAGCCGTCAGCCGGTAGACGCTGGCCGCGGGGACCCAGGTCATCACCCCGTAGCCCTGGACCGAAAGCGTGACCGTCCCCAGCGGATAGTTGGTCGTCGCCTCCACGGTCAGGGTGCTGTTCGAAATCCTGTACGTCGCCAGGGTGATCGTGACGACCTCCACCACGTCGTCGATGACGTTGTTGCAGTTGTCATCGACGCCGTTGAACACCTCCACGGCGTTCGGATGGATGGCCGCCACGGCGTCGTTGCAGTCGCCGGCGCAGGTCGTGTAGGTATCGTTGTCCTGGTCGAACCCCTCGTCCACGCTGGTGTCGCAATCGTCGTCCACGCCGTTGCAGGTCTCCGTCGTGGGTGCGCCCGCCACGGCGCTGCAGGTGGTCGTGCTGGGAGACGAGCACACGATGGTTCCGGCGCGGAAGCACCCGCCGATGCCGGCGCTGCAGAAGACGCCGGTGCCGAACCCTTCGTCGACCGTGCCGTCGCAGTCGTCGTCCTTGGCGTTGCAGATCTCCGGGACTCCCGGGTGGATCGCCGCGATGTTGTCGTCGCAGTCCACGTCCGCGAAGAATCCGTCACCGTCGTGGTCCTGGCAGGCATCGCCCAGCCCGTTGCCGTCCCCATCGCTCTGGCTGGGGTTGTACGTGGTCAGGCAGTTGTCGCAGGCCTCCCCCCGGCCATCGCGGTCCTGATCGGCCTGGGAGGGGTTGGCGATGAGCGGGCAGTTGTCGGTCATGTCGAGGACGAGATCGCCGTCGATGTCACGGTTCTGGGCGACGCAGGGCACGGCGATCGGCCGGACGATCCCCCCCGTGCCGGTCCCGAGCGTTCCTTCCCCGCAGACGTTCTCGGCGGCCTGCAGGTAGTAATAGAAGCTCCCGCGCGGCGGTGACTGCGTCTCCGGCAGCTGGAGGCTCGCCGACTCCGACATGAGGCAGGCGCTCTGGAAGGCCCAGCCGGTGATCGGCACCTGCCCGCGGTAGACATTGAACACGTTGGCCTGGGCGACCGGAGTCCAGATCAGGAGGTTGCTGGTCGGAGGTCCGCTCACCACCAGGTTGAGCGCCTCCCCGGGGGTGCTGGCGACGGAATAGAGCAGCGGTGCGCAATCGGCGCCATCCATCACCCCGTCATTGTCGTCATCCGGGTCGAAGCAGTTCTTCACCCCGTCCCCGTCGGTGTCGGGGAAGCCCTCGTCCACCCCCAGGATGCAGTTGTCGTCCACGCCGTTGCACGCCTCCGCCTGACCCGGGTTGATCGCGGGGTTGGTGTCGTTGCAGTCCCCGGCGCAGGTGGAGTAGAGGTCGCCGTCGGCGTCGAACCCGTCGTCGACGATGGAGTCGCAGTCGTCGTCAACGCCGTTGCAGGTCTCCGTCCGCCCCGGATTGACGAGCGCATTGGAGTCGTTGCAGTCGCCGCCGCAGGCGCTGTAGCCGTCGCCGTCGCCGTCGAATCCCTCGTCGACCACCCCGTTGCAGTTGTCGTCGGCGCTGTTGCAGATCTCCGGGACTCCCGGATGGACCTGGGCGTTGCCGTCGTTGCAGTCGCCGTTGCAGGTGGTGAAGCCGTCGGCGTCCCGGTCGAACCCCTCGTCCACGAACGTGTCGCAGTTGTCGTCGAAGCCGTTGCAGCGCTCCGTCGCCCCGGGGTGGACCAGCGGATCGTTGTCGTTGCAGTCGGTGTCGGTGGAGTACCCGTCGCCGTCGCTGTCGACGCCGCCGGTGCTGGAAGCGATCCGCAGGTCGTACGACCCGTAGATCCCGAAGTCGGCGGTGTGGACGACCTTGACGTAGAGGCGCCCGGAGGACGGCGGCGTGTAGACGATCAGCGAGGAGGCGTCGGAAATGCTCCGATCGTCGTTGCTGGCCAGCACGGTGGTTCCGTTGGTGGCCAGAAGCGTCAGCGCCGTGTTGGCGTCACCCCAGAGGCTGAGCGTCTCGATGGTGTAGCTCGTGCCCCCCACGGCGTCGAAGGCGAACACGTCGGTGTCCGGCTCCCCCTGCAGGTCGCCGTTGCGGTCCGCGAAGAAGGTCTGATGCTGCACCGCCGTGCTCGGGACGAGAAGCCGCGCCTCGGCGACCGAGTCGTTCGGCTCGAACGCGTCGACGAAATACTCGACCCCGAGCTCCCGCCAGGCCGCCTTCATTTCCGGGAGCCGGCCGTTGTTCACCGTGGGGTGGAACCAGCTGTCCCAGAAATCCTCCAGGCTGATGTTCGCGGTGGCGGGCAGGCGGATGGTCATGGCCCGCCAGTACTCGGCGCTGAGCCCGTTCAGCAGATCCCACGCCTCTTCCGTTCCGGGCGTCTCGTCGGGGCTCGCCGCGTTGTCGCCGATGTCCCAGAGCGCGGCGTAGACCGTCGTCTCGCTGGAGGCGCCCTTGCAGATGAACGGAATCTGCGTCTCCGCGTCGAAATAGAACTGGAGATTCCCCGGACCGGCCAGCCCCGTGGTGCGGACGTACGTCGAGGCATGCGGCAGGTTGGCGAAGCGCCGCGCCGACAGGCCGAAGAAGCTCGCGTTCCCCTCGTCGAACGCCAGCATCAGATTCTGATTGCAGTCGCTCAGATGGTGCTCGATGGCGGGGCTGTCTGAGGCGGAAAAGTTGTACTGGGTGTAGTGCCCCATCTCGTGCATGACCACCGTGTCGTCGTATCCCGCGTTGCGCGCCTGGGTGATCGTGTTGTTGCCCGGATTGAAGCTCGAGAGGTTGGGGTTCGCTGCGTTGAACACCACGATGAGCAGCGGGTACGATCCGGCGCCGCGCATCGAAACGAGATATTCGCTGCCGAGGAGCATCGACTCATAGAGATTGAACGGCTCCCCGCCCGCCCCCGGCACGGCCGCCAGGGTGCCGATGAACAGGTCCTGGTTCGGTGCGTGGGCGGTGTACGTCTGGGTCCGGACCGACCAGATGTCTCCCGACTGGTTGCCGGAGCGGATATCGATCGGCACGGAGGTGGTTGTCTGGCGACGGGCCAGGACGCGGACATAGACGTCCTTGGTCTGCGAGGCCACGACCCCCAGGACGAAGTTGCCGTTGGCGTCCGTGACCCCGGTCCCGATGATCTTGGTCCCCTCCAGGACCTGCACGGAGGCGAACCGGATCGCCTTCTGGGGCTCGACTCCCGTGAAGCCGTTGGCGTCGAATTCGCGGTCGACGTAGACGAACCGGCCGCTCACGTTGTAGTCCGCGAGGGCGGGGACGATGGTCCCCGCGGCGAGGAGGAATGCCAGGAAGGCCCGCTTCATGGAAGCGGCTCCCCCATCACTTCGAAGGCGCCGGCGTGGTGCTGCCCCTGGGGTTTCTTCGGCCCCCGCTGCCAAAGGATCCCCTGCTCGGTGCGGAACACCCGTCCGTCCGGTACCTGGAAGGAGGCCTCGATCCGGATAGGAAGGTCCGCCTGCCTCGAGGTCCTCACGGGGACGTGCAGCACGCGCCGCTCCCCGGATCGCAGATGCATGGCGGCCGGAGTCGACTCCTCGGTGCCGTCCTGCTGGACGCCCGCAGGGAAGACCCACTTCAAGGTCACTTCGCGCAGGTCGTCGAAGGCGTCGATTGCCGCGTCGAGGGTTGCCGGGTCACCGGGGCGCGCATGATCCTCTCGGATGGACAGATCGATGCGCAATGGCAGACCCGGCTCGACCGTGGCGTGGCCGGAGCGGGCTGCCCGCGAAACGACGGGCGCCTGAGGGTGCGCAGCCTGAATCAGGAGCAGAGCGAGGAGGCAGACGAAGGCGATCGCCACGAGCGCGGTTCGCGGTGTTCTGCGCATCAAGCAGCCCCCCTCCACGAAGGCCTTAGGATGCTGGCATTGAGAGTCGGCCGGGCGCGAAATCCCCCCCTAAGTACGGTGCGTCTTACCTAAAGTCAAGTACAAATGGTCTTTGCGCCCGCGGTCCTTGACTCGGGAGGCTTTCGCCGTAAACTCTGCACATCCCTATGGATGCCAAGAAGCCGATGAAAATCCTCAACTTCCCGGTCCGACCGCGGACGCCCCCGCCGGTCCGCAGGAGCCTCGCCTCGATCGAGAATCTCCTGGAAGAATGCCGGGGAAGGCAGGTCTCCCTCCGTCAGGAAGGCCGGCGACTAAGGGAGTCGCTCGACCGGCTGTCGCTGCTGACCGAGGACGTGATCCGGGGCTCCGAACGCCTGCGCCAGGCGCTCGGCCGGTTACGGGCATTCCAGGCCGGGGCCCGGCCAGAGGGACCCCGGGACTGAGGCCGAGCCGATGCCGCAACGGATCTACCTCGATCATGTGACCACCACGCCCGTGGCCCCCGAAGTCCTCGAGGCGATGCTGCCGTTTTTCGGGGCCCGCTTCGGAGTCGCATCGAGCCTGCACGCCCGCGGCCCGGAATCGCGCCAGGCGATCGATGCGGCGCGCGCCTCCGTGGCCGGCCTGCTGTCCGCTCCCGCCGACGAGATCCTGTTCACCTCCTCGGCCACCGAGTCGAACAACCTGGCGTTGAAGGGGATCGCCGCCGCACGCGGGGGCGGGCACCTGATCGCCATTCAGACCGATCGCATCGCGACACTCCATCCGCTTCGCACACTCGAGCGCCAGGGCTTCCGGGTGACCCTCCTCCCCGTGGATCGGCGGGGCCTGGTCGATCCGGACGAGCTCGCAAGGGCGCTGCGCGACGATACGATCCTGGTGAGCGTCGGGCATGCGAGCGGTGAGATCGGCACGATCCAGCCGCTGGCGGAGCTGTGCCGCGTCGCCCGGTCGCGCGGCGTCCCGATTCATTGCGACGCCTCGCTGACCGCAGGGACCCCCGCCTGGCCCGGGACGACCGAAGCCCCCGACCTGGTGACTCTGTCGTCGCACCTGCTCTACGGGCCGCAGGGAATCGCCGCCCTCCGGGTGCGGCGCGGCGTGCGGCTCCTGCCGCTCATCGAAGGGGGGACCCAGGAGGGAGGACTGCGGGCCGGGACCGAGCCTGTCGCGGCGGTGGTCGGATTCGGAGCGGCGGCTCGATTGGCGTCCCAGAGGATGAGCCGTCGCGAGGCGCGCGACCGGGAGATGGCCGGGCGCCTGAGGCGCGCCCTCGGTGAGCGTCTCGACGGCCTGGTGTGGACGGGTCACGCCGATCGGAGGCTGCCGGGGCACGTCAGCTTCTGCGTCCCCGGCGCGGAAGCGGAAGCCGTCCTGCTCGCCCTCGATGCGGAAGGGATCGAGGCGGCCAGCGGATCGGCCTGCACCACCGGGGCGGGGAAGCCGTCCCATGTGCTCCAGGCGATCGGCCTCGACCCGGTGACATCCCGCGGGGGAATCACTCTTTCGGTCGGAGAGATGAGCCGGGACGGGGATCCCGAAGTCGCCGCCGCGGCCCTCGGGAAGGTCGTGTCCCGCCTGCGATCCTTGAGTCCCTTGCCGCTCGGGCCGGTCAATCCAGGGGATCGAACACCAGCCCGGTGAGGACCTTCGGATAGAAGTAGGTCGACTTCTGCGGCAGCCGGTAGCCGCCGCGGGTCACTTCGATCACCTGCTCCATCCGCGTCGGGTTCATGAGCACGCCGATCTGCGCCCTTCCCCCGGCCACCCGCTCGAACACCTCGCGAGGGTCCTTCGCGTAGTCGAGGTGGGTCTGCCCGGCCTCGGCCTCGGGAGTGATCTGCAGCAGGCTCCCCAGGATCAGGCGGTGCAGCAGGACCACATCGAGGCTTCGGAGCGGCGCCGGCGTCTGCTCCATCCCGGGCAGCGACAGCCCCTCCCCCTCCCGCCATTCGGCCAGGAGCAGGCGGCCGTCGAGCGCCAGGCCGAACACCCCCGGCCGATCGCGCCTGTCGGACAGCGACTGGAGGAGGGCATCGCGACTGGGCGCCGGGGTGAGGCGGAACAGCCCCGCCAGCCTCTCGGCGAAGCGGACGGGATCGAACTCGGGCAGGGAGCGCACCAATCGATGGATCGGGAAGATCGCCAGGCCCTCGTCCTCCAGGCTGCAGAGGAACACGAGAACGTGCTCGGCGTCGCGCCGGCCGCCCGCCCGGCGCTCGTCGCGGTACGCCAGGGCCGATTCGTAGCGATGGTGGCCGTCGGCGATCAGGCACCACGCGTCGCGCAGGCGGTCCGCGAGCCGGGCCGTCCGCTCGATGTCGTCCACCCGGACGACCCGGCTCCGCGTCCCTTCGTGGTCCCGCGCCTCCATCCCGCGATCCCCTTCCAGCACCTCCCGCAGGAGCCGCGCCACCTCGGCCCCCGGATCGGGATGAAGCATGAACACCGCGCTGAGATGGGTCCGGGTGGACGCCAGGAGACTCCGACGATCGGCCCGGGGACGATCGAGCGTCCGCTCGTGGGGGATGACCGAGCCCGATCCGAAGGGCTCCAGCATCAGGCGCGCGAAAAATCCGCGGCGGGCGGCTTCCCGGCCGGACGGATCGCGGTAGATCTGCTCGCAGGCGTAGAACGCGGGCCGGCTGTCGCGCACCAGGACTCCGTCCTGCACCCAGCGCTCCAGCAGCCCCGAGGCGGCCTGGTACGGGTCCTCTCCGCCGGATGGGCGCGGCAGGTCGAGGTGCACCACGTTGTGGGAATGGCCCTCCGCGAGGCCCCTGCGCTGCTCGTCCGTCAGGACGTCGTAGGGAGGCGCCACCAGGCGATCCAGCTCACCCCGGAGTCGGGGGGCGTAACACAGCGCACGAAACGGCGAGACGGCGGGCATGGCGGCTCGATCAGAGGTGCTCGATTCCCAGGCGCTCCTCGAGCCGGTGGATGAAATCGGACTCGATCACGCCGGTGGAGCGGCGATCGACCAGGATTCGCACGCGGCGAACCCGGTCGAGTCCCATGACCAGGATCCGCGCCCGCATGCGCAGCTCCGTGCCGTTCTTGGAGGAGGCGACCACCCCCTCGAGAGACACCTTCCCCCCCTTGACCTTGATCATCTGGAGGATGTGGTAGCCCTTCCCGAGACGCATCGGCGGCTCCGCGACCTGCGTCGGATACTTGTCCTGGGTGAAATCGACGAACGAGGTCTTCACGGTACGGGTGTCCTGGCTGGATTCCTCGGGCGGAAACCCCTCGGCTGCGAGGGCCTCCAGGAGCCCCTTCCACAGCTTGGCCGGCCGCATCTTGTAGGTCCGGATCACGAACTCCGACTGGACGTCGGGCGAGGGCTGCGGCTCCGTGGGGTCGACGGGAGGCGAATCCGGCTGCGCCTCAGCCGCCGGCGGGGCCGTCTCCGCGGGCGGCTCCTGCGGGAAGCCGCGATCCGGAGCAGCCAGACCCCACACCGGGATGAGAACCGCACCCAGAAGCGCGGTGCGGATCGGGCGGCGTGCGGCCGGGTGCATGCGAACCTCTCCTCGAAGCGTGACGGGTTCGGAGTATAGCATGCACCGGGAGCGAGGTCCGGAGGAGGCGATCCGGGTCAGCCGCCCGCCGCCGAGCGGGGATGCGGAGCGGCGCCGGCCGCGAGCGTCGCGATGGTGTTCGCCAGGTGCTCGAGCTTGAACGGCTTGTCCACGCAGGGACAGCCGGAATGATCCAGGAAATGCCGCGTGGCCGGATGGAGCGTGTCTCCGGAGGCGAAGACCACCCGGCGCCCCATGTCGGGCCAGCGACGGCGGATCTCCTCGAACAGCTGCTGGCCATCCATCTCGGGCATCTTGAGGTCGAGGAGGAGAACGTCGTAGGTGCGCCGCTCGAGCTTCTGGATGGCCTCGCGCGCGCTTCCGGCGGTGTCGATCGTGTGGCGGCCGTCACGGCCGAAGGCGTCCACGATCAGATCGAGAATGACCGCCTCGTCGTCCACCGCCAGGATGCTGAGGGGGCGGCCGGCGAGATCCGGCCCGGGTGCCGCTCCCTGAGCCGCCTCGGAAACCGTGGTATCGGCGATGACCGGCACTTCGATGAGGATGCTGGTCCCTTCGCCCGTGCGACTGTCGGCCCAGATGCGCCCCCCGTGATCCTTGACGATCCCGTACGACACTGACAGGCCCAGCCCCGCTCCTTCCCCGACCTCCTTGGTGGTGAAGAACGGATCGAAGATCCTCGCCAGGACCTCCGGCGGCATGCCTGGCCCGTCGTCCCGGACCTCCAGCCGGATCATCCCGTCGCGCGCCGAGGTCGACAGGCTCAGGGTGCCCTGGCCGCGGTGCGAAGCGATGGCGTGCTCGGCGTTGGTGATCAGGTTCAGGAGGACCTGCTGCATCTGGTTGAAATCGAGCATGGTCTTGGGGATGAGCGGGTCCAGGTTCTTCGTGACCTTCAGGTTGTTGACCCGCATCTGGTACGCCTTCAAGTCGAGGGTCTTCTCGATGATCCCGTTCAGCCCCAGGTAGCGCTTCTCGGACGGATACCGCCGGGCGAACGCCAGCAGGTTCTGGACGATCTTCTGGCAGCGCAGGGCCGACTCGAAGATCCGCTCCACCGACTTGCGCTGCCTCGCGTCCGTGGCCCCTCCCATGAGCAGCTGCGCGTAGCCCAGCACGCCGGTCAGGGGGTTGTTCAGCTCGTGCGCCACGCCGCTGACCAGCTCCCCCATGGCCGACAGCTTCTCCGTCACCTGCAGCGAGCGCCTGGCGGACTTCAGGTCGGTGATGTCCTTGATGATGCCGACCGTCCCGCAGGGCTCCCCCGACGCGTCCTTGAGCGGCGAGGCGGCAACCAGGACGTCCCGCAGGCCGCCGTCCCGGCCGCGGACCGTGGTCTCGACACCCGCCAGGGGCCGCGCCCCTTCGAGAAGGTTCCTGATCTTCTCGCGCGCCTCGGGATCCGGATACAGCTCCAGGCAGCTCGATCCGATCACCCGGCCGCGGGACAGCCCGAGCATCGTCTCCCCGCCCCGGCTGAACTCGGTGAACCGCCCCTCGCGGTCGGTCGTGTAGAT
>Ga0070704_100000449_pt1 | contig 19394 bp, 16 predicted proteins | sample KBSK5252metaG_FD_65467 | JGI IMG/M metagenome (GOLD analysis project Ga0070704, IMG submission 65467) | Corn, switchgrass and miscanthus rhizosphere microbial communities from Kellogg Biological Station, Michigan, USA - KBS K5-25-2 metaG | ecosystem: Host-associated > Plants > Roots >...
CGCACCGTGGCGACGGTCGACCACAACGTGCCGACCGGCGACCGCTCGCTACCGCTCGATGATCCGATCGCCGCCACGCAGCTCGACGCACTCTCGGTCAACGCCCGAACCTTCGGCGTCGAGCTGTTCGATCTCGCGTCGCCGCAGCAGGGCATCGTGCACGTGATCGGTCCCGAGCTCGGCCTCACCCAGCCGGGGATGGTCGTGGTGTGCGGCGACTCGCACACGTCGACGCACGGCGCATTCGGGGCGTTCGCGCTGGGGATCGGAACGAGCGACGTCGAGCACGTGCTGGCGACCCAATGCCTCGTCCTGTCCAAGCCGCACACCATGGAGGCGCGCTTCACCGGCCGGCGCTCACTCGGTGTCACCGCCAAGGACCTGATCCTGGCCCTGATCGGCCAGATCGGCACGGCGGGCGCCACCGGACACGTGCTCGAGTACACGGGCGAAGCGATCCGCGCGCTCTCCATGGAAGAGCGCATGACGGTCTGCAACATGTCCATCGAGGCGGGAGCCCGCGCCGGGATGATCGCACCCGACGAGACGACCTTCGCCTACCTCGAGGGGCGGCCCCGCGCGCCGCACAATCGCGACTGGGGACGCGCCGTCGAGGCGTGGCGCCAGCTGGCCAGCGACCCGGGAGCGACATACGATCGCCGCGTGGACCTGGACGTGACAGCGGTGGGACCGCAGGTCACATGGGGCACCAGTCCCGGCATGGTTACGGACATCAGAGGGTACGTCCCCAACCCCGCCGACTTCCCGACCCCCGACGAGCGGCAGGCGGTCGAGCGGGCGCTCGCCTACATGGCGCTGACACCCGGTACCCCCCTCGCAGGCCTCCCAGTCGAGCGGGTATTTGTGGGCTCCTGCACCAACGGGCGCATCGAAGATCTGCGGGAGGCCGCGCAGGTCGCGCGGGGGAGGCGCGTGGCCGATGGCGTACGGGCGATGGTCGTCCCCGGGTCGCAGCGGGTGAAGGCGCAGGGCGAGCGCGAGGGGCTCGACCGAATCTTCCGCGCAGCGGGGTTCGAGTGGCGCAACGCCGGTTGTTCACTTTGCCTCGGCATGAACGCCGACGTGCTGCGGCGCGGAGAGCGCTGCGCCTCGACGTCAAACCGCAACTTTGAAGGGCGCCAGGGCGCCGGCGGCCGGACGCATCTGATGAGCCCCGCGATGGCTGCGGCGGCCGCGATCGCCGGCCGGCTCGTCGACGTGCGGGAATGGGAGGTGGAGCTCGCATGACCCTCACGCCCTTCGTCCGTCACGTCGGGAAGTGCGCGGCCCTGGCACGGGCCAACGTCGACACGGACCAGATTATCCCCAAACAGTTCCTGAAGCGGGTAGAGCGCACCGGTTTCGGCCCCGCCCTCTTCTATGATTGGCGCTTTCGGCCAGATGGCAGCGAAAACCCCGAGTTCGAGCTGAACCAGCCCGAAGCGGCAGGAGCGACGATTCTCATCGCCGGGGCCAACTTCGGCTGTGGCTCCTCGCGCGAGCACGCCGTGTGGGCGCTTGCCGAATACGGCTTCCGCGCCATCGTCGCGCCGTCGTTCGCGGATATCTTCTCGGCCAACTGCTGTCAGAACGGCGTCGCTCCCGTGCGTTTGTCGGGCGACAGCATCGACGAGCTGGTGCGGCGCTGCCGGGCGGGGGGTGGTGCCTATCGCTTGACGGTGGATCTCGAGGCGCAGCGGGTAGCAGACGAAGCGGGTTTCAGTACGCCATTCACCATGGAACCGTACCGGCGTGAGATGCTGCTCCGTGGCCTGGACCAGATCGGGCGGACGTTGCTCGAGGAGCCGCGGATCGCGGAATTCGAGCGGGGGCGGGTGTGACGACGTTTACCATCGCTGTATTGCCGGGCGACGGCATTGGCCCGGAGGTAACGGCGGAGGCGGAGCGCGTGCTCCGCGCGGTGGGTGAGCGTTTCCACCTGAGCATCACCCTGTCTCAATTCCCCGTTGGCGCCGCCGCGGTGGCCATCGCGGGGGATCCTCTGCCGGCCCCAACCCGCGCCGCGGTCGTGAGTGCCGATGCGGTGCTGCTCGGAGCGGTGGGCGATCCCTCGCTCGATCAGGCGCCCCGACACCTGAGACCCGAAGCGGGCCTCCTGGCGCTGCGGGCGCTGCTCGGCGTCTACGCGAACCTGCGTCCCGTCACCGTGCACGCCGTACTCGCCGAGCGCTCGCCGCTGAAGCCAGACCGCTTGCGCGGCGTGGACTTGCTGATCGTGCGTGAGCTGACGGGTGGCCTCTACTACGGCGAGCCGCGGGGCCGCGAGGAGAACCGGGCCTACAACACGCTCTCCTATTCGACCGCCGAGATCGAGCGCGTGGCGCGGGTCGCCTTCGAGGCGGCTCGCGAACGCCGCCGCCTCGTGACGTCGGTTGACAAGGCCAACGTGCTCGAGGTGTCGCAGTTATGGCGCGACGTGGTGACCCGCGTCGGTCGCGATTATCCTGACGTCCGCCTGGAGCACCTGTATGTCGACTTTGCCGCGATGAAACTGATCGCTGAGCCCGCGGCGTTCGACGTGCTCCTCACCGAGAACATGTTCGGCGACATCCTGAGCGACGAAGCGGCGGTGCTGGTCGGCTCGCTCGGACTGCTGCCGTCCGCTTCGCTGGGTGCGGGGGTCGGACTGTTCGAGCCGATCCACGGGTCGGCGCCCGGGATCGCGGGGCAGGGGATCGCCAACCCCCTCGGCGCGATCGCCTCGGCGGCGATGCTGCTGCGCCACGGGCTGCGGCTCCTGGAGCCCGCCGCGGCGATTGATCGGGCGATTGAGGCGGTGTTGGCAGAAGGCTACCGCACGCGCGACATCGCGGGTGCGAGCGACCAGCCGATCGGGACGCGGGAGATGGGGGAGCGCGTGGCCGAGCGAGTGGTCGCAGGGGCGGACGTTATGCGTCCGTCACCGCTCCCTCGCTCGCGCTCGACACCAGCTTCGCGTACTTGAACAGCACGCCAGACGTGTACTTCGGTGCGGGCGGCTTCCACGCGGCGCGGCGCCGCGCGATCTCCTTGTCGGGCACCTCGAGCTGCAGCAGCCGGCGCTCGGCATCGATCGTGATCTGATCCCCTTCGTCGACGAGCGCTATGGTCCCTCCCACGGCCGCCTCGGGCGCGACGTGGCCCACGACCAGGCCGTACGTCCCGCCTGAAAACCGCCCGTCGGTGATCAGCCCGACCGCGTCGCCCAGCCCGGCTCCGATGAGCGCGGATGTGGGCGACAGCATTTCCCGCATGCCGGGTCCGCCTTTCGGCCCCTCGTAGCGGATCACGACGACGTCGCCGCGCGTGATGCGGCCCGCCAGGATCGCGTCGAGACAGTCTTCCTCACAGTCGAACACCCGTGCGGGCCCCGTCATCCGTAGCATCTTGGTCCCGGTGACCTTGGCCACGCCCCCGTCGGCCGCGAGGTTGCCGCGCAGGATCGTGAGGTGACCCTGCGCATACAGCGGCCGCTCCCACGGCCGGATGACATCCTGATCGGCGCGCGGCGTGTCGGGCACGTCGCGCAGCACCTCGGTGAGGGTCTGACCCGTGATCGACAACGCATCGCCGTGCAGGACGTCGTGCGCGAGCAGGATCTTCATGACCTGCGGGATCCCACCGGCGCGGTGCAGGTCGACCGTGACGAACCGGCCCGAGGGCTTCAGGTCGCACAACACGGGGACGCGGGCCCGGATCGCCTCGAAGTCGTCGAGCGTGAGGAGTACGCCGGCGGCGCGCGCGATCGCGAGCAGGTGGAGCACGGCGTTGGTCGATCCGCCGATCGCCATCGTCACGGCGATCGCGTTCTCGAACGCGTGACGCGTAAGCAATTGACGCGGCCGCAGATCGCGGCGTATCGCGGCGACGAGCGCCTCCGCAGACCGGGCGGCGCTGTCCGCCTTCTCCGCGTCTTCGGCGGCCATGGTGGATGAATACGGCAGGCTCACGCCCATCGCCTCGAACGCCGAGGACATCGTGTTCGCGGTGAACATGCCGCCGCACGAGCCCGCACCCGGGCAGGCGCGTCGTTCGACCTCGAGCAGCTCGGCCGCGTCGATCCGGCCGGCGCTGAATTCCCCGACGGCTTCGAACACACTGACGACCGTCAGGTCGCGGCCGGCATGGCGCCCGGGCTTGATCGTGCCCCCGTAGACGAATACCGCCGGGATGTTCATCCGCGCGATGGCGATCATGGCCCCCGGCATGTTCTTATCGCATCCACCCACGACGAGCAGGCCGTCCATGGACTGCGCGTTGCAGGCGGTCTCGATCGAATCGGCGATCACCTCACGGGAGACGAGCGAGTACTTCATGCCCTCGGTCCCCATCGAGATGCCGTCGCTTACCGTGATCGTGCCGAACATCTGGGGCATGACACCGGCCGTGCGCAGCGCCGCTTCGGCGCGGCGTGCGAGCCCGTCGAGTCCCATGTTGCAGGGGGTGATCGTGCTGTAGGCATTGGCGACGCCGACGATGGGCTTCCCAAAATCCCCGTCGCCGAACCCCACCGCGCGCAGCATCGCGCGGTTCGGAGCGCGCTGTACGCCGTCCGTGATCGTGCGACTGCGGCGGTTTTTCTTGTCCGGGGCCATGCTCAAGAAGGTAGCGTCCGCGCGGGATAGGTGCCCAGGACGCGCAGGTCGCGGGCCAGTCCCGTCAGCTCGGCAAGCGCCTCGGCCACTCCGCCCTGCGGATCGCCCAGCACGTCGAGATAGAACACGTACTCCCAAGGCCGCCCCGGCAGCGGGCGTGACTCGATCTTGGTCAGGTCGAGGCCGCGCGTGGCAAACACGCCCATCGTGCGGTGCAACGAGCCGGGGACGTTCGGGAGCGAGAAGACGAGCGAGGTTTTTGAGGTGCCGGCGAGCGGCCCGGGCTCCCGCGCGACGACGAGAAACCGCGTGTAGTTCTCCGGGTGGTCTTCGATCCCCTCGAGCAGGATCTCGCCGCCGTAAAGCTCTGCGGCCAGGGCCGAACCGATCGCCGCATCCGCCTCCAGCCGCCCGGCGATGAGATCGCGCACGCTGCCCGCGGTGTCGTACGCGGGGACGGGTGCGACGCCCGGATGGTCGGTGAAGAAGCGCCGGCACTGCGCCAGCGCCACGGGGTGCGAGGCCACCCGGCGCAATGCGCCGAGTCCGGTTCCGGGCCGGACTACGAGGCAGTGGCGCACACGCACCTGGGTTTCCGCCACGACGTGGAGCGCATGCGCGCCCAGGGCGTCGTACGCCTCGTAGACGGAACCTGCGAGCGAATTCTCGATCGGGACCACGCCCCGGGTTGCCTGGCCCGCCTCCACGGCGCGGAACAGCTCCTCGAACGTTGGACAGGGCACGAGCCGCACGTCCGGGCCGAGTGCTGCTCGGGCCGCGGCGTGGCTGAACGATCCGGCTTCCCCCTGAATGGCTACGCTCACTTCCTTCGTCATCCTGCCCTCGCCAAAGAGAGAGCGGCCCGCTTGCAGCGGGCCGCTCGTGTCACTGGAAGATCCGCCGCTCGAGCGGCAGGCGTCAAGACGCTGCTGCGAACGGCACCAGCCGTCGCTTCCGCTCATCCCACAGCGTGAGGCTGACGCAGCGCAGGCTGTCGAACAGCGTCAGCGTCGGCACGTCGCGCAGCTCGGGATGCTCGTCGAGCACGCGCTGCAGCCGGTAGTTGGGGATACGGGGCAGCAGGTGATGTATGTGGTGGATGCCGATGTTGCCGGTCGCCCACTGCAGCAGCTTGGGCAGGCGGTAGTACGAGCTGCCCTGCAGCGCCGCGGCGTCGTACTGCCAGCCCTCATCGTGCTCCCAGTAGGTCGGCTCGAATTGATGCTGCACGTAGAACAGCCACACGCCGATCGACGTGGAGAGCAACGTCACGGGCAGCTGGATCAACACGAACGTCCGGAACCCGACGAGCACTCCCATCAGGACGATCGCCGCGGCGAGGCCCAGGTCAGTCCACAGGATGCTGCGCCGCTCCCGCTTCCACTCACGCGGTATGATGGTCGGCAGGCGGTGCCGGATGAAGAAGTGCAGCACGGCGCCCACGCCGAACAGCACGATCGGGTGGCGATACACGCGGTACTTGAAGCGCTCCCAGGGCGACCGCGCGAGGTACTCGTCCACCGTCAGCGTGTCGATGTCGCCGAAGCCGCGGTGCTCGAGGTTGCCCGAGGTCGCGTGATGCAGCGCGTGGGTCTTCTTCCAGTAGTGATACGGGGTCAGCGTGAGCACGCCGAGGATCGACCCGACGATATCCGCGACGCGGGTCGAGCGGAAAAACGCGCCGTGGCCGCAGTCGTGCTGAATGATGAACAGGCGGATGAGGAAGAACGCGGTGGGCACGGCGAGCAGCAGGGTCAGCCAGTACCCGACGGAGAGGCTCAGGTACATCAGCGCCCAGGCGCCGGCGAATAACGCCGCGGCGCTCGTGAGCTGCCAGACACTGCGCTTCGAGTCGGGTCCCTTGTAGGGTGCGAGACGCGCCGCCCAGACCGCCGCGGCCGCCTGCTCCATCGCGTGCGTACTCACTGTGCTTTTTCGCCCTCCGGATCGGTGGGCCGCTTGCGGACGAACCCGTGATAGCCGCACTCGCACGATTCCGTCGTGCGACCCTGCCGGTCGGTCCCGAACTGCAGGAGCCGCCCGCACGCCGGACAACTGGGCCGGCCTCCGTCCGACTGGAGTCCGGTTCTGGCGAGCGCGGCCCGGGAGCGGTTCACTTGTGGCGGTACGTGATGCGCCCGCGGGTCAAATCGTAAGGGGAAACCGCCAGGGTGACACGGTCGCCCGCGAGGACGCGGATCCGAAAGCGCCGCATCTTGCCGGCGATGGTCGCGAGCACGTGGTGGCCGTTCACCAACAGGACGCGAAACGTGGTGTTGGGTAGGACCTCCGAGACCGTTCCTTCGATCTCGATCGCTTCTTCTTTGGCCATGACCCCCCACTCCTCGCCTGTATTAAAGAAGGCGGGACCGGCGCAATGCCAAGCCCCGCCTTGACGTTTGCTCCTAAACTCTCTGTCAGAACGCTAATAGGGAGGACGGACGAAGTCAAACTTTCAGCGCGTGACGCGCACGCCGACCTCGTATACATGCCTCAGTAGGTCCGCCGGGTCCTCATACACGCGGTACGCGCCCGCACGCTCCAGCTCGTCCTGTCCGTAGCCGCCCGACAACAATCCGACGCCGAGCGCCCGGGCGCGGCGTGCGGCGAGCAGGTCCCACACACTGTCGCCCACCACGATGCACGATTCGATCGGAACGTCGAGCCGCGCCGCCGCGGCGAGAAACAGATCGGGATCGGGTTTGGCGTGCTCCACCTGATCGCGCGTGATGACCGGCACGCCGCTGGGGACATCGAGCATCGCGAGCATCGGCCGCGCGCTGTCGATCCAGCCGCTCGTCGCGATCGCCCAGGGCACGTTGGCCTTAGTGAGATAGGCGAGCAGGTCTTTCGCGCCGGGCAGCGGCCGCACCGCACCCACGAGGCGCGCGAACGCCGCCGCGTGGATGCGCCGCACCTCGGCGGCTTCCTCGGGCCCGAAGCGCCGGCCCGTCTCGCGCAGCAGCGCGTCGAGGAACAACCCGCCGCTCATGCCGATGCGGCGATGGATGCGCCACACCGACAGCTCGAGCCCGATCTTTTCCAACGCCTCGCGCCACGCCAGCACGTGCTGGTAGACACTGTCCATCAGCGTGCCGTCGAGGTCGAACAGGAATGCCGTCGTCACGACCGCCCGGCGCGGCGCCGCACCTTGTCCCAGCGCGCCAGGAGCGCTGTGAGCCTCGCCTCGAGCATCGCGACGGCTCGGGCCGCTTGCGTCGTCGGCGCGGCGTCGACGCCGTCGATCAAGTCGAGCAACCCGGCTAGCTGGCCGTTCAGGCTCGTGAGGCCTTGGTCGAGCGAATCGCTCGCGGGGGTCTTGGCGCGCAGCGCGCGGACGGCCTGTAAGGCGTCGTAGTCCCGCTGCATCGCGGCGGTGAGGCGGCGAGCGGCCGCGAACTGCTGCGCCAGGGCCGCCGGTGTTGCCCGCACGCGCGGATCCATTCTGATCGTGAGCGGTTGCGTCAGCGTGCGACCATCGACCGTGAGCCGCACCTCGTAGCGTCCCGGCAATGCGACAGGGCCGCGAGGCTCGCGCCACGTGTCCCGATAGATCGCGGAGATCGGATAGCTGTGCGACAGCGCCGGCGGCGGGGGATAATGGAGATCCCACACGAAGCGGTGCATTCCCGACGCGGTGGAGAGTAGCTGCGGCGGCCGGATCCAATAATCGGGGATGTTCAAGCCGGAATCGACCGGGACCGTATCGGTGCTCGAGAAGCGGCGCACGAGTCGCCGACGCGCGTCGCGGATTTCGATCGTCACGGCACCTGCGCTTGCGGTGGCGAGATGGTAGTCGATCACGGCCCCGTCGGGCGGGTTCTGTCCCGCCGGCTCGTCGGGCGGGAGCGGCGTGTCGGTGTTGGCGTTCCAGCGCACGCGGTAGGCGGGCGCGGGCTGGAAGAGATAGGCTGACGTCGCCCGCGACGCGGCCGCTAGCTGCCTGAGCGGCGTGAGGTTGTCGAGGATCCAGATCGAGCGGCCATGCGTGCCGACGATCAAGTCGTTGTCGTGCACCTGGAGGTCGCGCATCGAGCTGGGCGGCAGATTCTGGCGCAGCGACTGCCAGTGGTCGCCATCGTCGAACGAGACGTAGACGCTGCGCTCGGTCCCGGCGTACAGGAGCCCGCGCCGCACCGGATCCTCCCGTACCACGTTCACGTTTTCATTCAACGGTATTCCTTCTACGGTTTCCTTCCACGTCTTTCCTCCGTCTTTGGTTCGATAGATGTGGGGAGCGACGTCGTCCAGACGAAACCGGTTGATCGCCGCGTAGGCGGCGAGCGTGTCGAAGTGTGACGCCTCCATGATGGAGACCTTGCTCCAGGGCGTGAGCGCGGGAGGCGTCACGTTTTTCCACGTCCGCCCGCCGGTATGCGTGACCCAGATGAGCCCGTCATCGGTGCCGACCCAGAGCAAATTGAGCCGCCGGAACGAGGGTGCGATGGTGTAGATCACGCCGCGGTGCTTCCCCTGCTCGGGGTCGAGCGACGTGAACACGCCGAGGCTCGGCGGGACGTCGTAGGCTGCCCGCGTCAGGTCGGGGCTGATCGTCGTCCAGCTCTCGCCGCCGTTCAGCGTCTTGAAGAGGACGCTGCCCGCGTAGTACAGGATATGTGGATCGACGGGTGAGAAGATCACCGGCGCCGTGCGCACGAAGCGCACCGGATCTCCAGGACCGCGGACCGGCACGGGCGACACGTTCTTCACTTCGCCGGTGTTCCAGTCGAAGCGCGTCAGCTTGCCGCCGTACACGAGGTTCGGGTGCAGCGGGTCCGGTGCGGCGTAGCCGTACTCCTCGAGCCCGACGGGCCGCCAGTCGCGGAAGGTGATCTGGCCGTCTGGCCCTCGGCTCGGCACTCCCGCCGAGCCCGACTCCTGCTGCCCGCCGTACACCCAATAGGGGAAGCGATTGTCGGTGCTGACGTGAAACATCTGCGCTGTGGGCTGGTTGTACCACGAGCTCCACGTCTCGCCGCCGTTCACGGTGATCACCGCGCCCTGGTCCGCGGCGTTGAGGATGATCTGCGGGTCGTCGGGATTGATCCACAGGCGGTGATAGTCGTCGCCGCCCGGCGCGCCGCGCCATCCAACAAACGTTTTGCCGCCGTCCGTCGATTTCCACGTCACGACATTCGCCACGTACACCACGTCGGCATTCTTGGGATCGACCTTGACCTCGTTGAAATCACCGTCACGACCCCAGACGCGCGCGTCAGCGTTGACGAGTCGCCAGGTTTCGCCGCCGTCATCGGAGCGGTACAGCCCGCCTTTCCCCTGGCCCGCGCCCACGATCGCGTACATTCGGCCCGGCTCAGAAAGGCTCGTGGCGAGACCGATCCGGCCCAGTCCCTCCTCGGCGCTCGGCAGCCCCGCGGTGATCTGGCGCCAGGTCGTGCCCCCGTCGCTGGACTTGTAGAGTCCGTTGTTCTTGGAGAGCACCCAGCCCGCCTCCCACGGCGCCTGCCGCGCCGACCACAGGACCGCGAACACCGTCTGGGGGTTCGCGGGCGAAAACGCGAGGTCCATCGCGCCGGTGTTCTCGTCCCGGTACAGCACCTTCTGCCACGTCTCGCCGCCGTCGGTCGAGCGGAAGATGCCGCGCTCGTCGTTCGCGCCGTAGGGATGGCCCAGCACGGCGGCGAGCACCCGATTGGGGTCTTGCGGGTCCACGATGAGGGCCGGGATCTGCTGGCCGTCACGCAAGCCGAGGTGGCGCCACGTATTCCCGCCGTCCGTCGACTTGTAGATCCCGTCGCCCACCGAAAGATCCGGTCGCTGCAGCCCCTCGCCGCTGCCGACGTAGATGATGCGCGGGTCCGACGGGGCGATGGCGATGGCGCCGATCGAGCCCGTGGACTCGGCGTCGAAGATCGGCGTCCAGATGCGTCCGTAGTCGGTCGTCTTCCACACGCCGCCGTTGTTCACGCCGATGTAGAACAGGTTCGGCCGGCCCGGCACGCCCACTGCCGCGACGGTGCGGCCACCGCGGAACGGACCGATGAGCCGCCAGCGCAGGCCGGCGAACAGGCTGGGGTCGTAGCCCTGCGGTGAGGCGGCTGATGGTATGAGTGCCGCCAGCGCGGTAATCCACACGAGTCGTTTCATGAATCCCAAAGTATCCCCCATCGGCCCTTGACGCATCCTTGACGGGGATGCCGCTTCATTGTGGTCGCCCTGTCCGGGAGCCTGCATGGATCGCCGTGTCGTCGTCCCCCTCGCCATCCTCCTCACGTCGTGCGTCTGGACGTTCCAGAGTTTGGAGGTCGCGCCCCTCGATCGCCACGCCGGCGACTCGGTGGTGGTGATCTCGCCGGTCAAGGCCCACTTGGCCGACGGATCCACAGTGGTCTTTCCGAACGGTGTGGACGTCGTCCGCGACACGCTGATCGGTGACGGCATGCGTTACAGTCTGACGCTGCGGGATTCGGCGGCGGTCCAGACCCTTGCGCTCGACAGCGTCACGGGGGTGGAGGTATTCCGGACGCGTGTGGACGTCGGGATGAGCGTCGTCGTGACGGTCCTGGCGACGGGCGCGGCGGCGGCCGCCACCGTGGGGGCGGCCATCGCCATCTTCGGATCGTGCCCGACGTATTACGTGGACAGCGCCGGCACCTACCTGCTCGAAGGCGAGGGCTTCTCTTACAGCATCGCGCCCCTCTTCGAGGCGCGGGATGTCGACCGCCTGCGCATCCACACCGCCCCCGATGGAACGGTGCGGCTCGAGGTGCGCAATGAAGCTCTCGAGACCCATTACGTGAATCACCTCGAGCTGCTGGAGGTCGAGCACGCCGCCAGTGAAACTGTGGTGGGGGACGAGGCGAATCGCCTGCTCATCGTGCACGACCTTGCGGCGCCAACCCGCGCGGTGGACCGAACGGGTCGAGACGTGCGCCGAGACGTCGCAGCGGCGGACGGCGAGCCGTACCGCAGCGATCCAGGCGTCATCGCGGGCGCACGCTTGGACGACCTCGAAGATTGGATCGACGTCGCTCTGCCCGCGCCCATGGCGGCCGAGAGCGTGGCGATCGTGTTCCGGCTGCGCAATAGTTTGCTCAACACGATTCTCTTGTACGACATCATGCTGGGCGACCCGGGGGCGCGCTCGCTGGACTGGGTTGGCCGGGATCTGCAGCAGGTGGGCCCCGCCGTGGAGCTGGCGCAGTGGTATCAGCACCGGATGGGTCTGGACGTCACCGTCGCCGCTGGGAACGGGGGCGGCTACCGCTTCATCACGCACATCAAAGACACCGGGCCGATCGCTTGGAAGGATGTCTCGGTCGTGGTGCCGGTGCTCGAGCGCGGCAGGGTCCGCGTCCGTCTGCGCTTCCCCGCCGACAACTGGCGCATCGATCGCATCGCGGTGGCGGGGCGCTTCCGCCGCGCGGTCCCGTTGATCCATCCGCTGTCCGAGGTCCGCGATGCCGACGGCAAGGCTGATCGGGCGGCGCTCGCGAGCCTCGTGGCCGCGGACCCCCATTACCTCGAGACGACGGCCGGGCAGCGGTTCACCGCGGGGTTTGCGGTTCCGTCCACCGCGGCGGCCGGCCGGACGTTCTTCCTGGCGTCGCAGGGCTATTACAGCGAGTGGGTGCGCCGTGATTGGCTCACAGCACCGCGCGTATCGAGCAGCTTCGTTCCTTCCGATGCGGCTCTGCTCGAGGCCATCGGCCGCTGGCGCGCCACACAAGAAACCTTGGAGGCGCGGTTCATGGCCTCCCGCATCCCCGTGCGCTGAGGTGTCCATGCTCCGAGCACTGGCCGTTACGGTCGCCGTTCTCGGCATCGGCGCGTGTCACGCCGGCCTGAGCGCCGAACGTTTCATCGACACGTCGGGCCCGGAAGGGATCCAGATCAACGTTGAGCTGAGCCGCGGGAACCTCTACGGCGAGCTGCTCGAGGTGCAGGACTCGGCACTACTCGTGCTGCGGCTGGAGCCCGTTCAGGTCGTGGCGGTGCCGCTCCGGGAGATCCGCACGGCGATCTACCAAAAACGCGGCGTGTTCATGCGTCACGGGGCCTTCGTCGATGACTCGACGGCCGTCGAGGCCCGGCTGCTCAGCCGCTACCCCACCGGTTTGACGCCGGCGCTGCGTACGGCGCTGCTCGCCTCCTACGGTCAGACCCAGGCGATCGTGGCGCAGTGATGCTCGTCCTGTTGCTGCTCCAGACCGCCGAATTCATCGCGGGGGCGCGCGCGGGCACCGCCTCGTACCGCGATCCCCAAGTTGCGCGCGCCGCCGGCTACCGTCCTGTGGGCCCCGATTTTCCGGGAATGGGCCGGCATTGGATCCACCCGGCGCTCATTCTGCGCGATACACTCGATCCCGCGGCCCCCCCGATCCTCGAGTACGCGGAGATCGAGGGCCGGCCGACGCTCGTGGGTGTCGCGTACGCCAAACTGGTACACGACGCGACGCCGCCCGCGGGGCTCCCGGTGCCGGCCGCGGCCTGGCATTTCCACCAAGGGACCGTCGAAGAGGAGAGCTTCCTGCGGAGCCACGCCGGGTTGGTGCATGGTGCGCCCGCTAGAACGAGAGAGCCGCGCATCGCGGTGCTGCACGCCTGGATCTGGCTCGAGAATCCCGGCGGCCTGCTGGCCACCGACAATTGGGCGTTGCCGTACGCGCGGCTGGGGTATCGCATGCCGGCGGGCGCGTCGCATGACGCGGGACACGCGGTGGCGCTCGCGGGGGGGGGGACGCCGGGCGAGCCTACGTGGAGGCGTTACTGCGCGCCGTCGGCCGGCCTAGTCCAGCGGAGCAACAGGCGCTCGCGCGACTTGTGGAGCGGCATCAGGCCGCTGCGCGGGCACTCTTGCCGGGGGATGCCCAGACGCTGGCGCACTGCTGGACGGAGTTGTTGGAGGACGTGCGGGCCGCCGTGCGGCCGGAGGTGCGGGAGCGCCTACAGGCGTTGCACTAGCCGGGCGCTCACTCGCTGGCCATCCGCTCGACGGCGAAGCGCAACCGCAGCATCGCCGTGTCCAGCAAACGCCGCTCGTCGTCGTTGAGGGAGGCCGAGTCGGCGAGCTGCAAGAGCAGGCTCATCGCGGCCTGCAGCTGGCCCGCGGCCGACTGCAACGCGAGCCGTCGCTCGATGCCCTGGCGACGGTCGCTCTTGCGGCGCTCCTCGCCGACCGGCATGAGCTCCGCGCGCTGATCGGCACCACTGCGGCGGTCCGAGTCCCTCCGGTCGAATTTCGGCGCGGTCATCAGCCCTCCACCACCCAGGTGCGCTCCTTGCGAAGCAGGACGTCGAGGTCGGCGGGCCCCTTGGCTTGGCTACCCTGCGAGTAGACTTCCCGCTCGTACGATAGCGCCGGGTTGCAGTATAGCACTCCCATGGCCGTCGGGAACGGGGGCTCCAAGGCCGCAAGGTGCTGCGCCAAGGCGCGATTGGTCTCGTCGTGCACCAGGATGTCCGCCGCGGTCACACCGTTCTCCCCGAGGGTCGCGACTTCCAGCTCGAGTTTCCCAGGCACGAGCCGCAGCCCCTTCTCCTTATTCTTGCCGAACAGCAGGGGTTGGCCGTGCTCCACGACGATCTGCGCATCGGGGGCCACGGTCTTGCCGGTGATGTGCTCGAACACGGCATCGTTGAACACGACGCAGTTCTGGAGGATCTCAACGAACGACGCCCCCTGGTTGGCGCGTGCCCGCTTCAGGACGCCGACGAGGTGCGCCTGGAGCGTGTCGACGGAGCGCGCGACGAACCGCGCGCCCGCGCCGAGCGCGAACACGCAGGCCGAAACAGGATACTCCAGCGATCCGAGCGGCGTCGACGGCGACCGCGTCCCGCGGCGCGACGTCGGCGAGTACTGGCCCTTGGTGAGCCCGTAGATCTCGTTGTTGAAGAGGATGATCTGCAGGTCCACGTTGCGGCGCAGCACGTGCAGCATGTGATTGCCGCCGATCGACAAACCGTCGCCGTCGCCGGTCATCACCCACACGTCGAGGTCGGGGTTCGCGAGCTTGATCCCGGTCGCGATTGCCGGCGCACGGCCGTGCACCGTGTGGAATCCGTAGGTGGACATGTAGTACGGGAATCGCGCCGCGCATCCGATACCGCTCACGAACACGGTCTGCTCACGCTTGACCCCCAGCTCGGCACAGGCCTTCTGCACGGCTTTGAGAATGGCGTAGTCGCCGCACCCGGGGCACCAGCGGACCTCCTGATCCGAGGCGTAGTCCTTCGGCGCGAGCTGCGCGTCGGTGATCGTGGTCACGGTCATCGAATCGCCTCCAGAATCTCCGTCACCTTGAACGGCTTCCCGGTCACCTTGCTCACCTGTTCCGCTGGGATCAGATACTCTGCGCGCAGCAGGCGCACCAGCTGTCCGTTGTTCATCTCAGGTACGATCACGCGGTCGTACCGCTGGAGTAGCTCGCCGAGGTTGCGCGGGAACGGGCTCATGTAGCGGACGTGGATGTGCGCCACGTCGCGCCCTTCCTCTCGCGCGATGCGGACTGCCTGATGGATCGGACCGAACGTCGAGCCCCACCCCACGACGGCGAGGGCGCCGTGATCGTCACCCAGCGTGGCCGTCTGCAGCGGAATGTCGCGCGCGATCCCGGCGATCTTGTCCGCGCGCGCCTGAGTCATGCGCGCGTGGTTGTCGGGATCGTAAGAGATGTGCCCCGAATCGTAGTCTTTCTCCAAGCCGCCGATGCGGTGCTCGAGCCCCGGCGTTCCCGGCCGCACCCACGGCCGGGCCAGCGTCTCGCTGTCGCGGAGAAACGGGTGGAAGCCCTCCGGGTCGGTGCGATACGCGATCGGGAAACGGGGCAAGTCAGCCTCCACCGGAATGCGCCACGGCTCGGCGGCATGCGCGAGGTAGCCGTCCGACAACACGATCACCGGCGTCATGTACTTGGTGGCGATGCGCACCGCTTCGATCGCCACCTCGAAGCAGTCGGTCGCGGTGGCGGCCGCGATGACCGCGAGCGGGGCGTCGGCGTTGCGGCCATGGACCGCCTGGAACAGGTCCGACTGCTCCGTCTTGGTCGGCATTCCGGTCGACGGGCCGGCGCGTTGCGAGTCGATCACGATGAGCGGCAATTCGGTGGCGATCGCGAGGCCCAGCATCTCGGTCTTCAGGGCGATCCCGGGGCCCGAGCTCGACGTGACACCGAGGGCGCCGGCGTAGGCGGCGCCGAGCGCCGCGCCGCTCGCGGCGATCTCGTCTTCCGCCTGGAAGGTGACGACGCCGTATTGGCGCATCGTCGCCAACGTGTGCAGCAGGGCCGAGGCCGGGGTGATCGGGTACCCGGCGAATACCAGCTTCTCGATCCCCGCCGCACGCATCCCCGCGACGAGCCCCCACGCGAGCGCCTCGGTGCCGCTCACGGTGCGATAGAGACCGGGTTGCACGTCGGCCTTCGGGACGACGTACCCCACCAGGTGCTCGGGCATCTCGGCCGTTTCGCCGAACGCGTGGCCCGCGTTCAGAGCCGCGATGTTGGCGTCGGCGATCTGGGGCTTCTTGGCGAATTTCTGTTTGAGCCAGTCGACCGTCGCCGAGCGCTCCCGGCCGTACATCCACAGAAGCAGACCCAGCGCCCACATGTTGCGGCACAGGTGGGCCTCGCGCGACGACAATCCGTGCGGCTTCACGGCCTCGGCGGTGAGCTTCGTGATGTCGAACTTGAGGAGCTGATACGGCGCGAGTGAGTCGTCGTCGAGCGGGTTACGCGCATAGCCGGCCTTGCTGAGGTTGCGCTCGTTGAACGCCCCGGCGTCTACGATGATCGTGCCGCCGACGCGCAGATCCTTCAGCTCCACGGTGAGCGCTGCCGGATTCATGGCGACGAGGACGTCCACTTCGTCGCCCGGAGTCATCACGTCCACCGCCCCGAACTGGATCTGGAATGCCGACACGCCGAAGGTCGTGCCGGCGGGAGCGCGGATCTCGGCGGGGAAATCCGGGAATGTCGAGAGGTCGTTCCCCGCGAGGGCCGTCTCGAGGGTGAACTGGGTCCCGGTGACCTGCATCCCGTCCCCCGAGTCGCCGGCGAACCGGATCACGACCGAGTCGCGGATCTCGCGGGAAGGCGAAGGTGACAGTGTGTTGGAGGCCATCAACTTGGAAGGCTAGCCTGCTCACCGGGCGGGCGCCAGATTGTAGCATATGGCGTGCAGTTTTCGCCTTGGAGGGGCGGGCTTGCTCCTCCAAACCGAGGGCGCGAAACTTGCCCCCAAAGCCAGGACTCTCCAACCAGTGAGCAGGCGATGCACGCAGTCATTCGGCGCTACAAAGTGAGACTCGGGACGGTCGCCAGCGCGGCGCAGCACGCGGAATCCAGCCTGTTGCCCCAGATGAACCGGCTCCCGGGCTTCGTGGCGTATTACCTCCTCGATGCCGGAGACAGCGTGCTGGCGTCGATCAGTGTGTGTGAAACGCCGGAAGGCGCGGATGCCGCTGCCGCGCTCGCCGCCAATTGGTTCAGAAGCGACTGGCCGTCGTTCAAGCTGATCCCGCCGGAGATCACCGACGGCGAGGTCCTGGTCCACGCCGAAGTCGGCCGGTCGACGGGACGCCGCCGGACCGAGCGTCGATCGAACAGCGAGCGTCGCATGGAGTCGGACCGCCGGATCGCGGCGGAGCGGCGGCGTTCGAACGTGACGCCCGCCGTCGAACGGCGCACCGAGACGAGCCGTCGGTCTTCGGCCGAACGGCGGTCAGAGGTGGAGCGTCGCGCGGCGTGGCAGAGCGCGCCGGCGCCCACCGCGCCGCCGCCGCGGCGGTCCGCAGCGCTTCCTCAGCGCCGCACGCCGTCGACGATCGCCTAGGACAATCAGGGGCTTCCGGGGGTATTCTTAGCACACCCCACACGGAGCCCCAGGCTTGCCCGCTTACCGGGGCGCAGCACTTCGCTGCGCCGTTCTAATCGCAGGCGTCGGCGCCTGCGCTCATCCTTCCCGCTCGTCGCTCGCGCCCGCCGGCGGCGCAGCGTCCTGTCTGCTGGCGCCCGCCTCGCGGCCCCCGCTCTCGGCGCGTTCGCCGCTGATCACCGTCGCGCTCACCGACTCCGTCGACCCGAATCACGCGCCCGTGCCCCGCAACGATCCTGAGCGACTCGTGTTCCCGCAGTTGTACGAGCCGCTGGTGCGGTTCGACTGCGAGGGACGCGCCGTACCGGGGCTCGCCGAGTCGTGGACGTCGAGCGACGGGGGACGGCGTTGGGCGTTCACGTTGCGCGCCGACGCGCAGTTCTGGGACGGTGCGCCCGTGACGGCGCGCGACGTGGTGGTGGGGAAGGGGGGCGCGGGATACACGCTGACGCCGATCGATGCGCGGACCGTCGGCGTGTGGCTGGCTCGCGGATCGCATGACGTTCCAGCGTTCCTGGCCGATCCCGCACTCGCCATCACGAAGGCCGCGCCGGGTGGCGACTGGCCCATCGGGACTGGGCGCTACTGGGTGACGGGGGCAAACGCCACGCCGCAGGAGATCCGCGCCCATTCCCCGGCGGGCGACACGCTGCTCTTTCGGCAGGCCTCCGGAAATGATCCCCGCGATTTGCTCGATGCGGGTGTCGATCTTCTCGTGACGCGCGATCGTTCGGTGGCGGACTACGCGGCTACGCAGCCGGCGTTCACTGTGGCCGACCTGCCGTGGGATCGCATCTACGTCTACGCGGCGGCGGAGCCTCCCGCGCATCGTCTCGACGGCCTCGAGCAGGCCGTTCGGGGCGAGGCGCGCCGCCCCCAAGGTGGCGGCTTCTGGTGGGAGGAGCTCCACGCCTGCGGCCCGCCGCCTGCCGCGGCGCCCCAAGCTCCCTCTAATCGACGCATCGCCTACGTCCGCGGAGACGCCGCGGCGCGCGATCTGGCCGGCCGGATCGCGGCGCTCGGCGGCGGGACGGCGCAGGCCCTCGGTGCTTCCGATTTCTCCCGGGCCCTCGCAGCCGGCAGCGCCACGGGCTACGTGCTGGCGTTGCCGCGCGCCGCCCCGGATCCGTGCCGCGCCGCCCGCGATCTGTTGCCTCCGTGGCCGGTTTCCGTGGCACCTCTGGTAGAGACGCGCGCGCGCGCCGTGGTGCGCCGGGGCGGCTCAGCACGCTGGGCGGTCGATGGGGATGGCACCGTGTACCTCGTGCCCCAATGACGTTCCGCACTCGCCTCCTCGCCGGGTTCGGCGTGGTGGTGCTCGTACCGCTCGCGGTCTTCGGGCTCGGCATCCGCGGCGAGATGTCGGGGCGGGTCGCTGCCGAGTATGAGCGGCGGGTGGGTGCGCTCGCCGAGGTGATTCGGGCCGATGTCGGGCGGCAGAGCGACGGGATCGCGGCCCGCCTGACCGCGCTGAAGGGCGCGCTCGCGGACAATCGCTTCCGTCTGGCAGTCGTTCAAGGCGGAGATCGCGCGTACGTGCTCGACTACGCCGGCGATGCGATGCGGCTGACGGGACTCGATTTCCTGCAGATCGTGGACGATGAGGGTCACGTCGTCTCGTCGGGCCACTTCCGCAACGAGTACGACCGCCCCGCCGCCATCCCACCGACGGGCGGGCCGGCCCTCGTTCGAGCGCACACCCCGGAAGGCGATTTCCTCGCGCTCGTCCGCACCGATTCAGTGAAGCTCGGCGGCCGCTGGTTCAAGGTGCTCGGCGGCACGCGCGTCGACTCGCTGTACTTGGCGCGCCTGGCTCGCGATCCGGAGCTGGCGGTCTCCGTCGAACTTCCCGACGACAGCATGCGCCCGGACTCAGCCGGCCAAGTTGTTGCGGAGGTGACGCTGCCGTACGTGGCGTCAGCGGCAGATCGCGCCCTGCCGGCGCGCATCGCCGTCACGCATTCG
>Ga0070704_100000451_pt1 | contig 19360 bp, 17 predicted proteins | sample KBSK5252metaG_FD_65467 | JGI IMG/M metagenome (GOLD analysis project Ga0070704, IMG submission 65467) | Corn, switchgrass and miscanthus rhizosphere microbial communities from Kellogg Biological Station, Michigan, USA - KBS K5-25-2 metaG | ecosystem: Host-associated > Plants > Roots >...
CCGCGGCGATCAGCGGCGCAGTGGCGAAGCCGAATTCGTCGGCTCCCAACATCGCGCCGACGACCACATCGCGGCCGGTGCGAATACCACCGTCAACCTGAACTGAAATGCGCCCGCGCAGACGATTGGCGACAAGCGTTTGATGCGTTTCAGCAAGGCCGATTTCCCACGGCGAGCCCGCATGCTTCAATGAGGTGAGAGGAGAAGCACCAGTGCCGCCCTCGAAGCCCGCGATCGTCACATGGTCTGCGCGTGCTTTTGACACGCCGGCTGCGACCGTGCCGACGCCGACTTCGGAGACGAGCTTCACGGAAACATCGCCAGTCGGGTTCACGTTCTTCAAGTCGAAGATCAATTGAGCGAGATCCTCGATCGAATAGATATCGTGATGTGGCGGCGGCGAGATCAGGCCCACGCCAGGCGTCGAATGCCGCACCCTGGCGATGATTCTATCGACTTTGTGGCCGGGCAGTTGGCCGCCTTCTCCGGGTTTTGCGCCCTGCGCCATCTTGATCTGCATCATGTCGGAATTGACGAGGTATTCCGCGGTGACGCCGAACCGGCCGGAAGCGACCTGCTTAATCGCCGAGCGCATGGAATCACCGTTTGGCAGTGGCTTAAAGCGGTCCGCTTCCTCGCCGCCTTCGCCGGTGTTCGATTTGCCGCCAATGCGGTTCATAGCAATCGCGAGCGTGGTGTGCGCCTCGCGCGAGATCGAACCGAAGGACATGGCCCCGGTCGCGAAGCGCTTCACGATATTTTTCGCCGGTTCCACTTTATCGAGGGAAATTGGTTTGCGGCCGTCTTGTTCGGCAGACTTGATGTCGAATAGTCCCCTGATCGTGAGCAAACTTTCGGATTGCTCGTTGATCAGCTTCGCAAATTCTCGATATTTTTCCTGGCTGTTCCCTCGCACGGCATGCTGGAGCGTCGCGACCGTTTCTGAATTCCAGACGTGATCCTCACCGCGTACGCGAACGGCATATTCGCCGCCGACATCGAGCATTTCACGATAGACGGGCGCGTCGCCGAAAGCGTCACGATGACGCTGAACGGTCTCGCCCGCGATTCCCTCAAGGCCGACGCCTTCAATTCGTGTCGCAGTTCCGGCGAAAAATTCCTCAACGAAATCGGAAGTGAGTCCGACCGCGTCGAAAATCTGCGCGCCGCAATAGGATTGGTAGGTTGAGATGCCCATTTTGGACATCACCTTGAGCAAGCCTTTGTCGACCGACTTGATGTAACGCTTGATGACTTCCTTTTCGTCGAGCTTTTGCGGCAGTTCGTCCTTGATAGCTACAAGCGTTTCGAAGGCGAGATAAGGATTAATCGCTTCCGCGCCATAGCCCGCGAGGCAAGCGAAGTGATGCACCTCGCGCGCTTCACCCGTCTCGACGACGAGACCAACGGAAGTGCGCAATCCCTTGCGGATCAAGTGATGATGTACGGCCGCAGTCGCGAGCAAAGCAGGGATGGGCACACGCGCGGGCCCGACATGGCGGTCCGAAAGAATGATAATGTTGACGCCGTCACCTACGGCCTTCTCGGCTTCGCCGCAAAGCGTGCCAAGCGCTTCCTTCATACCGTTCGCGCCGGACTCGGAAGGATAGGTGATGTCGAAAGTCTTTGACTGGAAATAGGAATCGATGTCCGCGATCTCGCGGACTTTTTCCAGATCTTCGTCGGTCAGAATCGGCTGATGTACCTCGAGACGCTTTTTTGTCGACGTGCCTTCGAGGTCGAACAAATTCGGGCGCGGCCCAATGATCGAAACGAGGCTCATCACAAGTTCTTCGCGGATCGGGTCGATGGGCGGGTTCGTCACCTGGGCGAAGTTCTGTTTGAAATAAGTGTAGAGAAGCTTCGGCTTGTCCGAGAGCGCCGAAATTGGTGTGTCGTTGCCCATCGAACCGACAGCTTCTTCGCCGAGTGTCGCCATTGGCGTCATTAAAAACTTGATGTCTTCCTGCGTGTAGCCGAAGGCCTGCTGGCGATCGAGCAACGAGAGGTTCGAGCGCGGCGCGCGCGCTTTCACAGGCGGAAGTTTCTCAAGCATAACTTGCGTGCGCTCAAGCCACTCCTGATAGGGATGTAGCGTCGCAAACTTGGCTTTAATTTCCTCGTCGGGAACCAGACGGCCCTCGTCCATATCGACGAGCAGCATTTTGCCGGGCTGTAGACGCCATTTCTGGACAATGTCTTTTTCATCGATCGGAAGCACGCCCATTTCCGACGCCATAACTATACGGCCGTCGCGCGTGACGAGATAACGCGCGGGCCGCAATCCATTGCGGTCGAGCGTGGCGCCGATCTGGCGTCCGTCGGTAAACGCGATCGCCGCCGGGCCGTCCCACGGTTCCATGAGGGCTGCGTTGTATTCATAAAAAGCGCGGCGATCCTCGTCCATGAGCGGATTTCCCGCCCAAGCCTCTGGAATCATCATCATCACCGCATGCGCCAGCGAATAGCCGCCGCGAGTCAGAAATTCGAGTGCGTTGTCGAAGCAGGCGGTGTCAGACTGCCCTTCGTAAGAAATCGGCCAGAGCTTGGTGATATCCTTGCCGAAGAGCGGCGAGTCGGCCGTTGCCTGGCGCGCTGCCATCCAATTGTTGCTCCCGCGCAGCGTGTTGATCTCACCATTGTGGCAGATCATCCGGTAGGGATGCGCTAGCGACCATGTCGGGAACGTATTTGTGGAGAAGCGCTGATGAACGAGCGCGACTGCGCTTTCGAAGTCAGTATCGCGCAGCTCAGGGTAATAGGTACCGAGTTGATCAGCGAGGAACATTCCCTTGTAAACGATCGTGCGGCAAGAGATTGATACGGGGTAATAGCCGGAGCTGCGGCGCTCGCGCATTGCGTAGAGAATGCCCGAGATGCACTTCCGTAAAATATAGAGCCGGCGCTCGAACTCGTCCTCGCTCTTGATTTTGGAACCGCGCTCGATGAACACCTGTTGGTGGAACGGCTCGGTCGGTCTCACCGACTCGCCCAGTGTGGAATTGTCGGTTGGCACGTCGCGCCAGCCAAGCACCTTCATTCCCTCAAGCGCCGATTGCTCTTCGAAAATCTTCTGAATCTTTTTCCGCCATTCTCCGTCATTTGGCATAAACAGAAAACCGACAGCGTAGAGGCCCGGCTCGGGCAATTCGAACCCGAGCTTCTTCGTTTGCTTCTGGAAAAACTTATGGGGCAACTGTACGAGAATGCCGGCGCCATCGCCCGCGCGCGGATCGGCGCCCACTGCGCCTCGATGCTCGAGATTGAGAAGAATGGTGAGGCCGTCTTCGACAATCTGGTGGGATTTTTTGCCCTTGATGTCGGCAATGAAGCCGACGCCGCAGGAGTCTTTCTCGACATTTGGGTCGAAAAGGCCAGAGGCTACGGGCGCAATCCAATCATTGGATTCCGGTGCGCGGCGCGCGGCATTTTTCGCGCGGCGCTTTATGCCGCTGCGCTTGCCGTTTTGCACACTTCGACCCGGTGCCATCATCGCCGCCCTTCATCAAGTTTACGCTGTTTTTCATACTTCTGCGCAGTCCGCTCCCGGACCTCCCCGTGAGGAGAGGACCGTATTCATTCGGTGCTCGATCAGATGAGAGGATCCCTCGCGGTACCGCTCACGCCCATGCCCTTGGGCAAGTCGGCGCGGCACTCTGAGATTCTGCCGCGCTTGCCGGCGTTTTCGTTCAGCCGCCGGTCGCCCTGTCCAGATGGGACAGCATCACTGTCGTATCATGCCAGAATTCATCCCCGCCTACAAGGATGCGGGCTCAAAAACTTGCGGCTTATTGCGGCAAGCGGATTGCCCACGACAGAAAGGGACTACCGCTCATCATTCCGCGAAACGAGATTGCTTTGAAGGGTGCCGGTGTCGTCCTACGGACGCCGCAATCAAATGCGGCACTGGATGCGGCTAGGGATGATTTGGAATTGGTGCTCGGAGAACAATCATGAACTGGTCTCGCTCCCTCGCGGTCTTGGCGCTGCTGGCGGCCACACCCGCTGCGGCTCAAATGTATCCGCCGCAGCCTTACTATGGTGGCATTGTGTCGCCCGGTCAGGTAATGGCCGCAGTTCAGTCTCTCGGTTTAAGGCCGGTGAGCGAACCGCGCCTGCGCGGACCAGTTTGGGTCGTTCGTGCGGTTGGCCGTGAAGGAACGTTGGTACGCGTCGTAGTGGATTCGCAGTCGGGCCGTGTCGTTCATATGACTGCGATCGATCGTCCAATGCCGCCAAATGTGGTGCCAGGCGAGCCTGATCCGCGCTTTGTGATGCGCGGTCCGCGTTACCCAAGTCCCGGCCCGAATGAGTATGGCGGTCCACCGCCGCAGTATCGCGGCGGACAGCAACCTTACGGCTCGAACCAGCCTCCTTATAGCGGGGGACAAGCAATGCCGGATGACGACGACGATCAGCCGATCCCTCCGGATGGCCGCTACGCCCCTCGGCCGAATTCTTCTATCAATCATCCGCAGTCATCGCAGCAGGTGTCGGCACCGAAAACAATCGATCCTCTGCTTGGCGTGCCGCCCGAATTCAGAGGCAAGAACGCAAAGGCGGATTCGAAGCCGGCGGATAAACGTGTCGCCTCAAAGCCTGCTATCACGCCGCTGCCGAAGGCACGTCCCGATGAAGCCAAGAAGGACACTGGGCCGGCTGTAGTATCAGGTCCCAAAGAGCCGGAAACGACCGGCTCGGTTTCCTCACCGGAAAAGAAAACGAGCGAAGATTTCAAAAAGGCGACTGAAGCAACGCCCGTTCAACCGCTCGAGTAATTCTAAACGCAAAAGGCGCCCCGAAAACCGGGGCGCCTTTCTTTCTCACAACCGATCAGGCGTTAGGCAGCCTTTGCGGGCTTCGCCTCAAGCGTTGTCCCGTTGCTTTTACCCGCACCAATCGCGATACGACGGGGCTTTTTGCTTTCGGGGATCTCACGCACAAGTTCAATGTGCAGGAGGCCGTTCTCAAGGTTTGCGCCGCGGATCTCAACATGATCAGCGAGCTGGAACCGGCGTTCGAAGGCGCGGGCTGCAATGCCCTGATAGAGCACTTCGCCCTCTTCCGTCCTTTCCACGGATTCTTTTTCGCCGTGGATGGTGAGCGTATTTTCCTTCACTTCGATATTGATTTCCTTGTCGGTGAAACCAGCAACGGCGACCGAAATCCGGTACGCGTTCTCGCCGGTACGCTCGATGTTGTAGGGTGGGTAAGTCGGTGCTGCGCCATCGACGCCTCCGAATGAATCGAGAAGCGAGAACACGCGGTCAAAACCGACCGTCGAACGATATAGTGGTGCAAGATCGAAAGTTCGCATGCATATCCTCCTCTTGAAGCGACACGCGGTTGCAGACCCGCCTAAGTGGCCGGGCCCATTGGGTTTTACGCCGCCGAACGGCCAGCGCAGAGGGAATATGGGAACGTGAATTTAGGCTGCAAGAGGGGGCTAAGGCTCGGCAAGCCACGAACATGAACCTCGGATGAATGCCCGCTTTTGACGAGGTTCAGGCCTTGGATGCATAAGAATTCTTGAAATTTCTTTAGCCTGAGACTGCGTTTCGCGTCTCGAGGCCAAATAGGTTTTGTACAACTTGTGGAAGGATTGCGATGTCGAAGCGGACACTCGCAAAAATTGGACTCGCGCTTGCGCTAATATTTACTGCGGACTTTTCCGCTTCGTTTTCCTTTGGCCAAGATGGGCATTCCGTGCGGCGGCGTATCGGTAGAATCGCCGTCGTGCCGCCGCGAATCCCACCCTTCGTACCGTTCGGGCCACACATGCGATTCGGGCCGCGCGCGCCTTATGACTATTATGGGGAACGCCGCGCGACGCCCGCGATACGTGCCCAGCTTGCTCCGAATGAAATCGTATCGTCGCTGCAAGGTCGCGGTTTCCGGGATATTGGCCCGCCTCAGCGCCGCGGTTCGACTTACATTCTGGAAGCAACTGGACCGCTGGGGGAACGCGTGCGGCTCATTGTCAATGCAGTGACCGGTGGCATCGACGGAGTCCGTGTAATCGGCATGAGCGGGCGGCCCTTCTGACCGTTGCCGAAGGAAGGCAGTCGTTGTAGGGCTCGCTCGCCGCGCTCGTCTTCCGCGGTATGCGGCAGCAAGGTTTCATGACACTTTGTGCGTCCCCGGCGAACCCAGTGCCTGAAGGCGCTGTGGCTGGTTACCTTACGGCCTCGGATGGGGTTTCGATCCGATTCGCTCGCTGGAGCCCCACCGGCCCGCGCAAGGGTACGGTATGCCTCTTCGGCGGCCGCGCCGATATGATCGAAAAATATTTCGAAGTGGTCGGCGAGTTGCGGGCACGAGGATTTGCGGTCGCAACAATCGATTGGCGAGGACAGGGCGGCTCGCAGCGCCTGCTTTCCGATCCGCGCAAAGGGTATGTGCGCTCGTTCAACGACTATCAGCTCGACTTGGAAGTGCTTATGCGCGAAGTCGTTTTGCCCGATTGCCCGGCACCCATCTTCGCTCTCGCCCATTCAATGGGTGGCGCTATCCTCCTCGAAGCGGTGCATCAGGGCCGGCGCTGGTTCGACCGCATAGTGCTCTCATCGCCGATGATCGATTTATTCGGTCTCGCTGCGCGCCCAACGGTTCGCGCCGTTGCGCGAATCGGTGCTTTGATTGGACTTGGACAATCCTATTCGCCAGGCGGCGGACCGGTTGCGATGACCAATCGTACTTTTCTTGGAAATTTGGTCACTTCGGATCCGGTGCGTTTTCAGCGCGCGGCGTCGATTGTTGAGGCAGCACCCCAGTTGGGTCTCGGTTCTCCGACGCTTGCGTGGGCTGCAGCTGCATACAACGTAATTGATCAACTGACGGACCCACTTTATCCGACCGTGCTCCGTCAACCGATGCTGATCCTTGCTGCGGGTGCCGACATGATTGTTTCGACGGCCGCGACCGAGCGTTTTTCGGTAAGGCTGCGTGCCGGATCGCACCTGATCGTCGCTGGCAGCCGGCATGAAATCATGATGGAGCGCGACGCATACCGCTCCCAGTTTTGGGCCGCATTCGACGCGTTTATCCCGGGCTCACCGCTTTATCGCTGAGCCGTTTACGTTTTCAGAAGGGCAAGAGCTTCGGCATGTACGCGTTTGTCACCGGCAGCGACAATGCGGCCACCCTTGGTGGCTGGAGCGCCAGCCCAGTCAGTGATGACACCGCCCGCGCCTTCAATTATCGGAATTAAGGCCACGATATCGTAGGGTTTGAGGCCTGCCTCGATCACAAGATCGATGAAGCCTGCTGCGACCATACAAAACGCGTAACAGTCGCCCCCAAAGCGAGTAAGGCGTGCCTTGTTCTGGATCTTCTCAAACAGAGCCTTTTCCTCAGAATTCATAAGCAGCGGACTTGTGGTGAATACTGAAGCTTCGCTCACGTCTGCACAGGCTCTTGTTTTGAGCCGTCGCTCGCCGATCGGTCCGCGATAGCTTGCGCTAGCGCCATCACCTGTAAAGCGTTCGCCGATGAATGGCTGATGCATCATTCCGTAAACCGCCTGACCATCTTTCAGAAGGCCAATCAGGGTTCCCCAGGCAGGCGTGCCGGAGATGAATGACTTTGTGCCATCAATTGGATCGAGCACCCAGACATAGGGAGAATCGGGGCGATCGTCGCCGAACTCTTCACCGATTATGCCGTGACTCGGGAAATTCTTGCGGATCAGTGTTCGCATTGCCTGTTCGGCTGCGCGGTCAGCTTCCGTAACTGGATCGAAGGGACCGCCGTGGGCCTTATTTTCCACGCCAAGTGTCGTCCGGAAAAAAGGTTTGATGACTTCGCCAGAAACAGTGGCCAGCTCATCGACGAAGGCGGCAAAATCGACGGCTCCCATTCGTATCTCCTGCGAGGAAATTCATAACTTCGGTGTGTGAAAACAGAGCGTGTGGCCCATCGGCCCAAACTCTGATGAGGCCACGAAAAAATATTAGGACAGCAACAATGACCCTTGCCTATTTTGCGGTGCAGTGGCATATTGCTGCAGTGCGATACCGCGATGGCGTCGTGTTATCGCCGCCCTCCTTGGGCGTTTCCTCCCTAGACTTGGGCCGCTAGCACCGCTAGCGGCCCTTTTTCTTGCGATTTAACCTTTGCAGTCCATTTGGGCTGGCCATGCTGGTCAATCGGGTACCGAGAATCGCAAGCCATGGGACTGCAAGGCGTGTTCTTGAAATTTGCCCGCGGTATTAGATGCATGGCAGCTATGCAAATCATGCAAAGCTAATAAGCAACCATCATTCTGCAGCATCGCGCACCGGCTTAATCCCGCGCGCCGTCACAGCTGCGAGCTTCGCTATCATCCGCCCGAGATCTGCGCGGACGTATTCGAAGCGCGATGCTCGACGATATTCGCGCTCGTCCATGTAGAGCGCGCGGTTGATTTCGATCTGAACCGCATGAAGGCCGGCAGCCGGATCGCCATAATGTTCGGTGATGAAGCCACCAGCATAGGGCTTGTTGCGCAGCACCGCATAACCAAGATCGCGCAGCGCTTCTTCAATCACGTCAGTGACCATGGGTGCGCAGCTTGTGCCATAGCGATCCCCAAGTACGACGTCCGCGCGTGGACGTTCTTCATGTCCATTGGTGCTTGAAGGCATGGAATGGCAGTCGAGCAGCACGGCATGGCCGTAAGCCTTCTGGGCACGGGAAATCAGCCGGCGAAGCTCGCGGTGATAGGGTTTGTAATAGCGCTCGATACGACCAAGCGCTTCATCGACCGGCAGCCTGCGGTCATAAATTTCGCGCGCGTCGCCAACCACCCGTGCGATCGTACCGAGCCCACCGGCTACACGAAGCGATCGTGTATTGGCGAAAGGCGGCAATCTGCCATCAAACATGCGCGGGTCGAGCTCATAGGGCTCGCGATTGACGTCAAGAAAAGAGCGGGGAAAATGCGCCCGCATCATCGGAATTCCTAGCCGCAATGAATCCGCAAAGAGTTCGTCGACGAACGTATCTTCGGAGCGCCGCAGCACTGAAAGATCGAGCCGCGTTTGCGCCAGAAATGACGAGGGATAAGAACGCCCGCTATGTGGAGAATTGCAGACTACGGGGCCCGAAAGCGTCGAAGGTTCATCTAGCTCAAAGGCAGGGCCGAGCTCTTGGACAATCTGGGCGCTCATGCGGGTTTGCTCGATGAAGGGTCAAAGACGCTTGATTCACTGCCAAGGCTCATTCTGCCTGTCTCAATGCCTGATTGGAAAGGCTGTTTTTCATCATGAATCGCCTTCACCCTGCATTTACCCGTATGGCTGTTTATAGAGGTCCTAGTTTCGCGTTGGTGGGGATCGAATGACTAAGAAAACCAAAGAACCGAAAGAGCCAAAAGAGCCGGAAATCGTTGGCCAGAAGATTCTGCTTGCCGAAGACGATAACGACATGCGCCGCTTTCTAGTGAGAGCGCTGACCAAGGCTGGCTATGAGGTCGTTTCCTTTGATAACGGCAAGGCGGCGTATGACCGGCTGCGCGAAGAGCCTTTCGAATTGCTCCTTACCGATATCGTGATGCCTGAAATGGACGGCATTGAACTCGCCCGCCGTGCAACCGAAATCGACCCTCAGTTAAAAGTCATGTTCATCACCGGCTTTGCCGCGGTTGCACTCAATCCTGAGAACCAAGCTCCCAAGGACGCCAAGGTGTTGTCGAAGCCCTTCCACCTCAAGGATCTAGTGAACGAGGTGGAACGCATGCTAGCTGCCTGAACGTTCGCTTGCGCCTCTAGACCTGAGCCGATATAGGAGCAGCCTTCCTAAAAGGGCGCGTAGCTCAGCGGGAGAGCACTACCTTGACATGGTAGGGGTCACAGGTTCGATCCCTGTCGCGCCCACCATTTTGCCATGATTTAGAACGGGACTGAAAAAATGAAAATTCGCAACTCACTCCGCTCGCTGCGCAAGCGCCATCGCGACAATCGTCTGGTGCGGAGAAAGGGCCGCGTCTACGTCATCAACAAGACGCAGCGTCGTTTCAAAGCGCGTCAAGGCTGATTCAAGTCCGATCCGAACGGGCTCTGCGCACGTTATCGCCGCAATTCCCGACTTTGCGCTTGCCCTAGCTGCCGCTAGAATCCCGAAATGGCGGGACGTCGATTCCTTTCGCTACTTATTGTGTTTGCCGCATTTCTTGCGGCAAAGATCGATCTTGCCGCCGCGCAATCGCAATCGACTCCGCCAGGTGTGCGCGAGGCTTTGCCCGATACGAAACCCACCCGTAGGTCGCAACGTCCCGCAAAAGCCGATCGCACGGCGCGGCTGAACGCTCTTTTTGACGCGTTAGCAAAAGCGCCGAACGCGCAAATCGCCAAGCTCGTCGAGAGCAAAATTGAAGCAGCCATGATGCAGTCCGGCAGCGCTACAGCCGATCTTCTGATGACCCGTGCTCGCCTGACCATTGAGGCGAAGGATAATAAGCTTGCCTTCGAATTATTGGACGCAATTATCCAGATCACACCGAATTTTGTCGAGGCGCGGGCGCAGCGCGCAACTTTGTACTATGCGACCAAGGACTTTGCCCGTTCGCTTGCTGATATACGAATGATTCTCTCGCAGGAGCCTCGTCATTACGGTGCGCTCGCCGGGCTCGGCGTGATTTTGCAGGACATTGGCGAGGATAAGCGGGCGCTGGAAGTCTTCCGCCGCGCACTCGCGATCAATCCTTACATGGATATGCTTCCGGAGATGGTAAAGAAGCTCACCATTAAAGTAGAAGGCCGCGAAATCTAGTCGCGCAATCAATCTAGTTCGACGTCTTTTCCACCGACAAAAGCAATGCGCACCATATTGGTGGCGCCGGGTGTGCCGAGCGGTACGCCTGCGACGACGATTACACGTTGCCCTTCCTTTGCAAAACCCTCGCGGAAAGAGATGTTGCAGGCGCGTGCAATCATCTCGTCGAGATCGCGGGCATCTTCCATGATGACGCAATGCGTGCCCCACAGCACCGCAAGCCGGCGAGCGGTCGCTAGATTAGGAGAAAGCGCGATGATCGGCGGCTCTGGGCGCTCACGTGCTACACGCAACGCTGTCGCGCCTGAGCTGGTGAGGCAGAGAATTGCAGGAAGATGCAATGTCTCGGCGATCTGACGGGCAGCAGCCGATATTGCGTCGGCTCCGGTCGCTTCAGGGTTGGGGCGCTGGGTATCGATTACGGAATGATAAGTTGCGTCGCGCTCGACCTCGCGCGCGATCCTGTCCATGGTTTCGACCGCTTCTACTGGATGCTGGCCGGCAGCCGACTCCGCCGAAAGCATGATCGCATCAGCCCCGTCGAAGATTGCTGTAGCGACATCAGAAACTTCGGCGCGTGTTGGGACCGGTGAGGTAATCATTGATTCGAGCATCTGGGTTGCGACGACGACAGGCTTTCCGGCTTGGCGCGCGCCGCGTGTGATCTGCTTTTGCAAACCAGGCACGCGCTCAAGTGGCATTTCAACGCCGAGATCGCCGCGCGCAACCATCAGCGCATCGGACAACTCGATAATTTCGGAAAGCCTCGTGATTGCCTGTGGTTTCTCGATCTTGGACATAATCGCTGCACGACCGCGTGTAAATTTTCTTGCTTCTGCAATGTCTTCGGGCCGCTGAATAAAAGAAAGCCCAATCCAATCGACGCCCTTTTCGAGCGCAGCTTCAAGATCGGTTTGGTCCTTAGGCGTGAGTGCAGAAAGGGTAACGATCGTATCAGGTAGGCTCACGCCTTTACGATCCGAGACATGACCCGCGACCTCGACCTTACTTAGCGCGCGTTTTGGCGATGCCTCGGTTACTCTCAACCGTACCTTGCCATCATTAACGAGGAGACGATCGCCTGGCCGGAGGGCCGACAAGATTTCAGCATGAGGCAGATGCACGCGGTTGATGTCGCCGGGCTTCGGATCATTGTCGAGGATAAAGTTTGAGCCTTCGGCTAGATCGACGCCGCCTGCCGCAAATGTACCCAGACGTAGCTTCGGCCCCTGCAGATCCGCGAGCACGCCAATCGGCCGGCTGTGACGATTTTCGATCTTGCGGATGGCATCGACATAGGTGCGCATCGCATCGGGAGACGTATGACTCATATTAATGCGGAATACGTCCGCACCAGCAATAAAGAGCCGCTCGATGACGGTGGGATCGGAAGAAGAGGGCCCGAGTGTCGCGACGATTTTGGTGCGGCGTTCGCGTTTCATCGCGATGGCGACCCCGGCCGGTTCAGCAACGGTTGCGACCCGCTTGGTGTGGTCTGGCCTTGTTCAGTGAGCTGCACGGTCCAGTTCTTCTGCTCGGTCGTGTCGACCTCGAAAAATCCGGTTCGGTCGTAACCACGCGCGAGACAATCGCCGATACCTTTGATGGTGAACTCCTTTTCCTTCGTGCACATAAAAGCCTTGCCGGCCCATTCGCCGCCCTGGTCGTAATCGAGTGCGTAGATGTAATAGAAGCGTGCGACTAGTGGACCGCGCATCAACGTTTCGCAGGTGTTCGCCGCCACGTTCCACCAGCCTTCCGTGGACCAGCCTTCATTGTCCTTATAGCCGACGGCGACACCGACCCGACTTTGCGTCTGATTGCAAAGTCGGAAATCCGCGTAAGCGAGTGTTGGCATGGTGATGCCTAGTAGTAGCGATATGAGGCGAAAGATTTGTGTCGGTTTCTTCATCGGCTGAGAGAATCTCTATTAAAATCACCACGGCCGAAGCAATTCATTGCTCTATTTGTTCTTCGGTTCTTCAACTGTCAACGACGATCGCCCTTAGATCGTTCACATTGGTGTAGGTGGGGCCGGGATCCAGAAGATCGCCGAGCTGTTCGAAGAAGCCGGTTGAGTTATTGTCGGCGAGGAAACGGGCGGGATCGAGGCCAAGCTTCTTCGCGCGGACCAGCGTTGTTTCGTCGACGAAAGCGCCCGCAGGATCATCGGCTTTACCGCTGCCGCCATCGGTGCCGTCGGTATCGCCCGCGACTGCAGCAATTCCTCTGCTGCCATTCAGCGCAAGCGCGAGTGCGAGTGCATATTCTTGGTTGGGGCCGCCACGGCCTTTTCCGTGCAGCGTTACGGTCAGCTCGCCGCCGGATAGCAACACGCTCCGCTTGCCTTCGCCAGCGATCCTTATGGCTTGCTGAGCATGGCTTTGCGCGATTTGGCGCGCCTCGCCCTCGATCTGATCCCCAAGAACAATTGGGGTAAATCCTTCCTTGCGAGCGGCGTTCGATGCTGCCACCAGCGCATCGATCGGTCGTGCGACGATTCGATATTCGCATTTAGCGAAGGCGCGATTGTCTGGCTTCGGTGATTCGTTTTCAGGGTCACGGAGTGCGCGTGCGATTGAAGGTGGGGGCTCGATCTTACGCTGGAGGAGGATCGCCTGTGCCTCCCGGAGCGTGCTCGGATCAGGAACTGTGGGGCCTGATCCGATCACTGAGGGGTCATCGCCGGGCACGTCGGAAATGGCCAATGTCAGGAGCCTTCCGCGCGGCGTGGAGGTTGCAAGACGACCGCCCTTGATGCGGGAAAGATGCTTTCGAACCGTGTTGATCTCACTAATGGTAGCGCCCGAGGAGAGGAGAGCGCTGGTGAGGCCACGTTTGTCGTCGAGAGAAATTCCAAGTGCAGGGGCGATCCAATTCGCCGAGGCGCCGCCCGACAGCAACACCAAGACCAGGTCGCTGTCGTTTGTTTGATGGGCAAGTGTTAGCACACGCTCGGTCGCGTTGAGGCCGGCCTCATCAGGGACAGGATGGCCCGCTTCCACCATTTCGATCCGGCGCGTCGGGCGGCCGTAGCCATGGCGGGTAACGGCAATGCCGGCGATCCTATCGAGAGGCAAGCCCGCGCCTAGATAATGCGCCTCCGCAACTTCGGCCATGGAGCCAGCGGCCTTGCCGGCGGCGAGAACTAGAATATTCCCATGTTCCGGCGGGTTTGGTAACGCAGGGGTGAGACAGATGGAGGGATGTGCTGCGGTGACGGCGGCATCAAATAATTGCCTGAGCAGCATCTTTGTTGCGTCCCGATTCATGTCGCACTTCTACTCGATTCGTGTTGGCGGGATGTTGTAGAGTGTATTTACGCGATACTCGAAAGGGAATGCGAGATGAAACAGCTCGACGATCTTACTCGCACGGAGCTTGAAGCCGCCGTATATCGCCGCTTAGTCGAGCACTTGCGGAGGCGTACCGAAGTTCAAAATATCGATCTGATGAATCTTGCGGGCTTTTGCCGCAATTGCCTCTCCAATTGGATGAAGGACGCCGCTGATGAGAAAGGCGTGGCGATGACAAAGGACGATAGCCGCGAGATTGTCTACGGCATGAGTTACGAGGAATGGAAGAGGCTTCATCAGAATGAGGCGAGCGCCGAACAGAAGGCCGCCTTCGACAAAGCGGACGCCAAGCGCTAATTCTTTCGTCAAACCAGCAAGGAATGGAGACCGCGATGGCGGCCGCGCCCAATTTTGCGAAAGCAAAACTGAAATCTATCGTCGAGCGCATTGAAAAACTTGAGGAAGAAAAGAAGACAATCTCCGACGATATCCGCGAGGTTTATGCAGAGGCGAGGGGCGAGGGCTTCGATGTAAAGGCGTTGCGTACTGTCGTCCGCATGTACAGGCAGGACAGGGCCGAACGCCAAGAGCACGAGGCCCTTGTCGATCTTTACCGCGATGCCTTGGGAATGGGCGGCTAGGCTGGGATCAATTCGCGCGGAAAGCCAGTTTGCCGGGTATGAGGGCAGCTTCGCGGTCGAAAATGATTGTCGGCAGCGCTACTACCGCCGGGCCGGCGAAGCGAGACATGGCGGGTTGTTCCGTCGCGCTCAAATTGAACTGAACACGTAGCGCCATACGTGCAGGCTCCACGAGGGTCATGGCAGTCGAATGATCCGGCTGACGAAGTTCGTTAGAGAACTGAACGGAGTTGCCACCGAGCAGCGTAACGGGAGCGTTCGCGGCATCGGCATAGTGTTTTACGGTGGGGGCAGGTCCGGTCACACGAGCACGCGGTGCGGATTGTGAAGTTGATTGCTGAGCAGGTAAGGCGACCGGGTTATTGCGAACGAGACCACTATCGGTTGCTGCATAACCCAAAGCCTTAGTTTGCAATCCATTGCTGCCGGTGATGGCTGCTGGCAGCGCAGCGGTGACGTCGCCTGCGTATGCCAACTGACGAGAATTCAGCGAAGCGATGACGCTGTTGGCGGGACGCGGGCGCGGAATGGGTGTAGTGGCGCCTGCTTCGGCGAGATTTGCGCCGGGTCCTGTGACCCATTGCAGCTGCGGGCCGCGTTGCTGCGGCGTATCGACTGCGGCGAGTGCCAAGGGCTTAGCGGTTTCGATCGTTTTCGAAGCCGCAGCGACCATAGCCGGACGCGAGCGCACGGTCGTAATATTGCTTTCTTGGTCCTCGCTCTCTTCTTTTTTCTTCTTACCGAAAAGACCGGCGAAGAATTGCTTCATGCGTGTGTTGCTGGCGTTCGCTCCGGAATTTTCCTCGTCCGCGCCGCCTCGCGAAGCCACCGCGTATGAATCAACTTTTCCGTCGCGTGCCCTTATCTCCGCGAGCGCGAGTTCGTAACCTTGCAGAGGTCGGCCGTCGGCGGGTACGTGGACGGTCTTACCGTCTGGGAAAATGCGGGCGAGTAGTTCGCGCGAAGCCTTCGGCCAATGACGCACGCCCCCGGTGTCGAGATGGACGAAAGGCGAGCCGGAGGTAGGATAGAAGCCGACACCGCCGCGCTGCAGGCGGAGCCCGATTTCGCGCAGGCGGGAAAGCTCGACGCCAGGGATGTAGAAGTCGATCGCCTTGCCGAGCATATGCTGGCTGAATTGAGCAACACCGCGACTGCGCGCGCGTAGCATGGCGTTTGTCCCTGGCGCGCGATAACCGCAAATAACATGAATCGAATCGGTGGCACCTACCTCGCGATGAACCTCCCACAACAGATCGATCAGGTGCGGATCCATCTTGATAGGATCGTCCTCACGCCAATCGCGCAAAATATGATTGATCTTTACTAGCGCAGCTTCGTCGTAACGGCCATCGCGCTTGAAAGTGACTGTGAGGTCTTCACCTGTGTGCAGATGGTGGAACGAGATCGTCCGCGTGTCGCCATTCGCGATCACGCTCTGTAGGCTTTGGGATCCAAAAAAGAAAATTGCTGCCGCAAGGCTCATGCGCCGCCCGGCACGAAATACAATTGAAAATCTGGCCTTGCGCGCTGTGTCAGCTGGCACGTGCGACTTTTTCCGCTCGAGTCAGGCCATCGCGCGCGCGGCGTCCCCGGGCCGCGTATGGCTAAATTACTCAATTCGTTGTCGGAAAGGGTTAATCGAAAGTTACCGCCCCCTCACCGATTTCAGGCTTGGAGTAACCATTGAACATGGCGAAATCGGGCCGCTGAACGAGTTCCACCCCCTGTTGGTAAACAGGAGGTGGACGCTGAAAAGCGGCAGAATTTAGCGGAAAAGGCCGAAGAAATTGCCGGAATTCGTTTCCCGCCGGCTGTTCTTGCTGCCCCGACGATCGTCACGGGTTTCGGCGCGGGGCTGGAAGAAGAACAGGAACGGATTTTCAAAGTTCATGCCGCCTCCCCCCACCGAATACCTTAGCGCATCGCGGCTCACATTCGCGCTGCCGACCGAGCGCTGCTCAACGGCAATGTCGGCGACCTTGCGCTCGTCGGTCTTGAGCGCCTGAAGTAGGCGGACGTCGCGGCCATAGATGTCTTCGCGAATCTGCAACTTGCCGTCTTCGTCCACAAATGCTGTCTGATAGGTGATGTGCACCGGGAGCGGTTTTGGGAAATCTATGTTGATCTCGGCGCCGCCGAACATTTTCTTGATTTTATCCTGCGTATAGCCCTGGTTCGGAAGCTGGATTGAAAGCAGCTTCTCCCCGTACTCAATCGGGTTCTGCACTCGCATGCAGCCGTGGCTGAACGCACGCTTATCCTGCGCGAATAACTGTTTGTCCGGAGTATCGTGCTGATAGACAAGGAATTTGTTCGGGAAATTGAAACGGATACGGCCGAGGGCGTTGGCTTCGCCTGGTGGCTGATAAATGCGAACCGTGCCATCCTTGTTCTGCTCGAGTTTTAGGCCGATACGCGAAAGCGCCCCCGGATCCTGGCGGAGCGCGGGCAAATATTCGTTCGCGATGATCGACGGCGGCACATTCCACGTCGGATTGACCGTAATGAATTTCATATCAGGGCTGATCATAGGCGTCGGCATGCCGGGCTTACCCACGACAATGCGTGTCTTCCAATACTCTTTGCTGTTGTTCACGATCTTCAGCGAGTAGTCCGCAATGTTGACCATGACATAGGTATCGCCACGCAGATCACGCGGCAGCCAGCGCCAGCGCTCGAGATTGGCAAGAATGACGTCGGCGTCCTTATCGCGGCGCGGGCCGTTGATCGAGTCTATCGTGGCTTGGTTCAGCACACCGTTCGCGGGAAGTTTCTTTTCCGCCTGATACTTCTTGACCGCGTCGGCGACGGCCTTGTCATATGTGGTGTCGTCGGCATTTTCCTTGACGCCAAGACGCTCGCGCAGGAGCGGCAAACGCGGATCCTGTATCGTGTCTTTGCCAAGCTTGAGTATCGGTCCGTTGGGAATGCGAATCGGGCCTAATTCGCCTTTTTTCGAGCGCGTTTCGGCAAATTTTACCTTCAACGCTTTATAGGCGGGATGCTGCGGTAAAAACGACGCAAGCGTATCAGCTGGGTTGTTGGTGAGTGCCAGCTTCGCAAGAGTTGCGGCAGGCTCCGGTACATCTTGGTCATAGAAAATATCGTTGCTTATGCGCGTAAATGAAACGCGGCCAATGGCAGCATGGCGTACATAGGTAAGCGCTGCATTCGTCAGTTTCAGTTCTGCGTCGGCAAGCGTGTCGGGCTCGAGACCCGCCTTTAGTTCCGGACTCGCGTATTCGGTGGGCTCAAGTCCGTCGGCGTCGGCCCCTTTGAAATAGTTTACAGCCGACGAAGCGCGGGCATTTGCTTGACCGTTGTCGATCCATAGCGGCGCAAAGCCGCGATCGCGATAAAAAGCTTCAAGTGCGTCGCGCTCTTTCTTACGGTCCTGATATTTGGTGCTCTTGGTTGCGAGTAGATCGCGGATCTTTTCCGCGATTGCGGCGTCGGTCGTCGAAAGCGACGTCGCGATCGGGGCCTTGGAAAGATCCTTGCCCACATAAGCAGGGGGAGGCGGAGCGACATTAGTTTCCGGCTGCGGCGCTGCGGCAGTGCTCGGGGCGGGCACGCTTGCTGTTGCCGCCGGCGGGTTGCTGTCGACAGCAGGTGCGGGATTCGGGGTCGGGGTAACGACAGTAACGGAGGGGGCGCTCGGCAACGATACATTGCCAATGTCGGCTGGACCGGGAGGAGTAACATTGGCCTCTTCTGGGACCGGGACCAGCTTATCGATGTTTGTTTTTGCTTCCGCGGAAGCTTGGGCGAGCGCTATCGGGGCACGGGCTGAAGGTTCACCGGGAGCAACTGACTGAGCGGAGACAATTACCGGCGCTAGAATAATTCCCGAGCTCAAAAGAGCTAGAATCGAGGCCCCGGCCAATAGTTTGCCTTTGTGCAACCGCCGCATCGCTACCTCCATTGGATGGTAGGTTCTGACAGACCCGGCCATTCGAAATCAAGGCACAACCGCGTTAGTCAGGTATTCCGCCAATAAGTGTCACTTCCCGGCCACGCCAGAACCGACCACTTCCGCTGGTTCGCCGTCTGCCTCGGTAGCAATGCCTAAATCCTTAAGCTTGCGATAGAGCGTCGAGCGCCCGATTCCAAGGCGGCGCGATACCTCGGTCATGCGGCCTCGATAATGTGCAATTGCAAAACGGATAGCAGTGGCTTCCAGTTCCTCCATCGGCTTCACGTGCCCGTCATGGCCTAAAAGCCCGAGTGTATCGTAGGTTGTGCCAGGCGAGGTTGCAGGCGCGTCGAGGATGAGCGGTGTGATGCCCGGCTGTAGGCCTTCGGGGATCGATGCTGGTTGCGGAATCGAGAAGCCCTCGAAGCCCGGCACTTGCGCTGCGATCTGCGGAAATTCGGCGACTCCTATTTCGTCGCTTTCCGCTAGGACAACGGCACGAAAAACGGCGTTCTCAAGTTGGCGCACATTGCCGGGCCAGCGATAGCTCGTGAGCATCTTGATTGCGTCGGCAGAAACCGAGCGCACGCGCTTTCCCTCTTCCGCGGCGAAGCGTGTGACGAAACGGCGGACGAGATCAGGCACATCCTCAGTACGCTCGCGCAACGGAGGCACCGTGATCGGGAAAATGTGAAGGCGATAAAATAGATCTTCGCGAAAGCTGTCCGTTTTGACGCATTGCAGAAGATCGC